>Ga0209403_10007791_pt1 | contig 10452 bp, 9 predicted proteins | sample ArcticOcean_MG_C_8_FD_187440 | JGI IMG/M metagenome (GOLD analysis project Ga0209403, IMG submission 187440) | Marine microbial communities from western Arctic Ocean - ArcticOcean_MG_CB11_86 (SPAdes) (version 2) | ecosystem: Environmental > Aquatic > Marine > Oceanic | place: Arctic Ocean...
GGCGATTAAAAGCTTTTAATAAGTGGAAAAAGATGAAAGCACCAAAATGGGCAGAGCTTAATTTTCCTGATATTAATTATAATTCTATTAGTTATTTTTCAGCCCCCAAAAAAAAGACGTATGAAAGTTTAGATGATGTTGATCCTGAATTATTAAAAACCTATGAAAAATTAGGTATTCCACTTCAAGAGCAAAAATTATTAGCTGGCGTAGCTGTTGATGTTGTATTTGATAGTGTTTCAATAGCCACTACATTTAAAGAAAGTCTTAAGAAAGTTGGTGTTTTATTTTGTTCATTTTCAGAAGCAGTATTATTATACCCAGACTTAATTAAAAAATATTTAGGTTCTGTTGTCCCACATACAGATAATTTTTTTGCTGCTTTAAATGCAGCAGTATTTAGTGATGGCTCTTTTGTTTATATTCCCAAAGGTGTTAAATGCCCAATGGAGCTCTCAACATACTTTAGAATTAATGCTTCTAATACAGGTCAGTTTGAAAGAACACTAATTATTGCTGATGATCGTTCTTATGTTAGCTACTTAGAGGGATGTACTGCTCCAATGAGAGATGAAAACCAATTGCATGCAGCAGTAGTAGAGTTAGTTGCATTAGAAGAAGCAGAGATTAAATACTCAACAGTACAAAATTGGTATCCAGGAGATAAAGATGGTAAGGGTGGTATATATAATTTTGTAACAAAAAGAGGGCATTGTTTGGGCTACAAATCTAAAATTTCATGGACACAGATTGAGACAGGGTCAGCCATTACATGGAAATACCCAAGTTGTATATTAAAAGGTGATTATTCTAAAGGAGAATTTTATTCGGTAGCAGTTACAACTAATAGGCAACAAGCTGATACAGGAACAAAGATGATTCATATTGGAAAAAAAACTAAAAGTACTATTATTTCTAAGGGTATTTCGGCTGGTAAAAGTGTTCAATCATATAGAGGCGAAGTAAAAATGATGAAAAACGCAGAAGATTCTAAAAACTATTCACAATGTGATTCTATATTAATAGGAGATAAATGTAGTGCTCATACTTTTCCGTATATTGATGTTAGAAATGATACGTCTGTAATGGAGCATGAAGCTACAACATCTAATATTAGTGAAGATCAATTATTTTATTGTAATTCAAGAGGAATATCTACTGAAAATGCTATTTCTCTAATAGTGAATGGTTTTTGTAAAGAAGTATTTAAGGAGCTACCTATGGAATTTGCCATGGAAGCTCAAAAACTAATGGAAGTAACTCTTGAAGATAGTGTGGGGTAAATAAATAGTATGTTTAAAATAAAAGATTTAGAAGTATCAATAAATAATAAAAAAATATTAAAAAAACTTAGTCTAGAGGTTAATCCAGGCGAGTTGCACGTTATTATGGGACCTAACGGTTCAGGGAAAAGTACTTTAACTCACACTATTGCAGGTAAAGATAATTATGATATAGATAATGGTACAATAACATATAAAGATAAATTATTAAATGATTTAGATCCTGAAGAGAGAGTTGGTGAAGGTGTTTTTGTTTCATTTCAATATCCCATTAGTTTGCCAGGTGTAAATAATATTTATTTTTTAAAAGAAGCAGTTAATTCAATTAGAAAATACCAAGGAAAAACTAAAGTTAATTCTGTAGAATTTATGAAAAAAATAAAAGAAAAAATAAAAGATGTAGATTTTGATACAAGTTTTATAAATAGAGCTGTAAACGAAGGTTTTTCAGGAGGCGAAAAAAAAAGAAATGAGATACTTCAATTATTAATGATAGAGCCTTCTATAGCCATATTAGATGAAACAGATTCTGGTCTAGATATTGATGCATTAAAAACAGTAGCAAAAGGAATTAATAAATTCAGAAATTCTGAACGTTCAATAATATTAATAACACACTATCAAAGGATCTTAGATTATTTAGAACCAGATAAGATTCATATTTTAATGGATGGTTCTATTGTTAAAACAGGAGATATTAGTTTAGTAAATATTCTAGAGGATAAGGGATATAAATGGTTAACAAAGAATAAGGAACAAGATGATTAATGAAATAAATCAATCTGCCTTAAATATTTTTGATAAATTTGGTTATCCAACAAAAAAGAATGAAAATTGGAAATATACAAATTTAAAAAAATTTCAAAATCAAAATTTTAATACATCGTCAAATTTTACAATATCTAATTCGTATGGTATGAATCTTACTAATTCAATTAATCTTACTATGATTAATGGTAAGCCTATTATAAATGAAAATAATAATAATTTATGTATTCAATCAATATCAGATTTAATTAATTCAAAAAAAGATGAAAAACTATCATTTGATATAAAAAAAAAGCATTATAAAAATCCTTTTTTAGTATTAAATACAGCAAACTTTAAAGATGGCTTCTACATTAGGATACCTAAAATGTATCAATCTGAATCTTTTATTTACTTATTATCGATTTCAGATGATAAGGAAGATTTGATATCATCTTATCCAAGATTACATCTTGATTTAGAAGATGATGCATATTTAAATATCATTCATCATCATGTTGGTAATAAAAAACAATCATATCATAGAAATAGTGTGTCAATTATTAATTCTTCAAAAGGAAGTAAACTAAAATATTATAATCTTTATGAAGAGTCTAATCTATCATATTCAATGAATAATTTAATAGTAAATCAAGAATCAAATAGTAAGGTTGAAATTAATAACTTTTTTTTAGATTCTGGTTTTATGAGATCTGATGTAGAATCTAATTTAAATGGAAAGGAAGCTTTTTTTTCAATGAACGGCTTATTTTTAGGTAAACAACAACAATTCATTGATAATAACATAATTGTAAATCATAATGTTCAAGAAACTGATAGTAAGGTTATTTATAAGGGTATTCTTAATGATCATTCTAATGGAGTTTTTAATAGTCTAGTTAATGTACCACAATTTTCTAAAAGAATTAATTCAGATCAAAAAAATCATAATATAGTTCTCTCAAATACTGCAAAAATAAATTCTAATCCTAAATTAAAAATTTCATGTGATGATGTGAAGTGCTCTCATGGTTCAACTACAGGTAATTTAGATAAAGAGGCTTTATTTTATTTGCAGTCAAGAGGGATAAATATTAAAAGAGCAAAAGAAATTTTACTTGATAGCTTTCTTGATGAAATTATTAATAATATTATTAATGTAGAATTAAAAAATTATATAGAGGGAAAAATATCTTATTAATTGCCATGAATGCTGAACTAGAAAAAATAAGAAATAATTTTTTATTATTTGATAATCAGTTAGATAAATATGAATATTTAATTGAACTAGGAAAAAATAACAAAGGAATACCAGAAGATTTAAAAAATGATGATGATTTAATTATTGGTTGTGCTTCGAAATCATGGCTTATTTTTAGTATAAAAGAAGATAATATTTCGATTAAAGTTGATTCTGAAGCTCATATAGTTAGAGGGCTTTTAACAATATTACAGAAATCTATTGTTAAGTTAGATGCTAATAAGATTTTAGAACTTAATGCAATTAGTATATTGGGATGGATTGGTTTAAAAAATAATATTACAAGCCAAAGGATGAATGGTTTTATGAGCGCTTTAAATACATTAAAAGAAAAGATAAATTCTAATGGATAATATTAAGAAAGATTTGACTAAAGTTAATCGGGATTGTGATGCAATACTAGTTCCAGGTGGAGAAAAAGTAGTTTTAGTAGAGGGTACTCATGTTCGTATAACTCAAGCTTTAGGAGGTGGTTATACAGTCTATGTTAATGGTAATCTTTTAAAAATATCTGAAAAAGATGCAGATGCAATCAATATGAATAAAGAAGTGCCAAAAATAAATACTATAGTTGATACTAATGCTATTGTCACAGAAGAAGATGCATGGGATGTTATGAAAACCTGTTATGACCCAGAAATCCCAGTAAATGTTGTTGATTTAGGATTAGTCTATGATTTAAAATTAGATAAAACTAAAAAAGATATAAAAATTCATGTTAAAATGACATTAACTGCACCTGGGTGTGGGATGGGGCCAGTAATAGCTCAAGATGTTGAAGATAAATTAATGAGTCTTCCAAATGTTTCGTATGTTCTGGTAGAGTTGGTATGGGAACCTAGTTGGAATCAATCAATGATGACTGAAGACGCAAAATTAGAATTGGGGTTATTGTAAATTAATTATGGATATGAACTCTATTAAAGATTTTTTTCCAATATTTAATCATTATAAAAAAAATAATTTTTTATATTTAGATAGTGCTTCTACTACCTTAAAACATAGAGCGGTTACTGCTTCTTTAAATAAATATAACAATCAATTTTCAGCAAATGTTCATAGAGGATTGTATCCTATGGCTGAAAAAGCAACGAATGAATTTGAAAATGTAAGAAGTAAAATAGCAAAATTTATTAATTCTGATATAGATGAAATTATTTTTACTAAAAATACAACTGAATCAATTAACTTGGTTGCATATAGTTGGGCGCTTGATAATTTAAAAAAAAATGATATAATATTAATTTCTCAAATGGAGCATCATAGTAATATTGTTCCATGGCAATTTATTGCACAGAAAACAGGTTGTATATTAAAATATATTTCTATCTTACAAGATGGCTCATTAGATTTAGATTCATTTAATAAATTATTATCTTCTAAAGTAAAATTTATTTCATTAATACATCAGTCAAATGTTTTGGGAACAATTAACCCAATTAAAAAAATTATTCAAATAGCACGTAGTTATGATTTAAAAATTTTAATAGATGCTGCACAAAGTATTTCACATGATAAAATAGATGTTCAATCATTAGATTGTGATTTTTTAGTATTTTCAGGGCATAAAATATTTGCTTCTACAGGAGTTGGAGTGTTATTTGGAAAAAAAGATATTTTAAGTAGCATGAATCCATTTTTATATGGAGGACAAATGATCAATAGAGTAGAATTGGAGGAGTCTAGTTGGAACGATGTGCCCTTTAAGTTTGAGGCGGGGACTCCAAATATAGCTGAAGTTATTTCTCTGGGCCCAGCAATAGAATTTGTAGAGTCCATTGGTCAAGAAAATATAAGTAAATATTTAAATAAAATTTATAAAACATATTTGGATTTATTTAAAAAATATCCCAGCATAACTATTTATGGTGACACTCAAGATACAGGCCCAGTAATTAGTTTTAATATTAAAAATATTCATGCATATGATTTTTGTCAAATTATGGGTCAACATAATATTTGTATGAGAGCTGGCCATCATTGTGCTCAGCCATTAATAGATAAGCTTGGAGTTTCTTCTTTGAATAGAATTAGTTTTCAAATATATAATACTATAGATGAAATTAATTTTTTTGAGGAAAAATTAAATCAAACAATTAAATTACTAGGTTAATGTTTTTTACTTATAATTATAGAACAAATACCAAAAGTTAAATCTTTGCTAAAGGATTTAGAAAAACCAAATTCATTTAATTTTTGAATTAATTCGTCTTTACTAAAAAAATTATTTACAGACTCAGGTAAATAATCAAATAGTTTCTCGCTAGTTAATATTTTTCCTATAATTGGTATAATATTATTAAAATAAAATGTAAATAATAATTGAAATAAATTATTCTTTGGTTTACAAAATTCTAATATTGCCAATGTACCATTAGGTTTTAGTACTCTTTTAATTTCTTTTAATGCTTGTTCGTAATTATTGAAATTTCTAATACCAAATGATATAGTTATAATATCAAGACTATTATCTTTAAAAGGTAGTTTTTCAGCAAAGCCGTATACATACTCAATATGACTCCTTATTTTGTTTTTTGACTTAATTTTTGCGATTTCTAACATATTCCTTGAACAATCAAGCCCTATTCCTTTAATGTTAGTATTCTTACTACAAATTTTGATTATAACATCACCTGTTCCAGTTGCTATATCTAAAACATGTAAATTTCCCTTTAAATTTAATTTCTTAATAAATTGATATCTCCAATATTTATCAATATAAAATGTTGTTAAATGATTAAAGAAATCATATTTAGGAGAAATTTTGTCAAACATAGTTTGAACAAATTTTTTTTTATCATCACCAGTATGTGTGTATTTATTATTCATTTATTAAAATAATTAAATGTTATTAAAAATTAGTATAAATTTAGGCAATAATATTAAAATATTTATTATGAATAAAATAGATTTTAAAAATTTAAAAAAACAATGTGCAAATAATATTGATTTCCTAAATGATCATAAATTTACAAACGATCAAATATTCACTTTTGTATTTAAAATAGAGTCACCTTATAGTATTAATAATATTTTAAATAACTCAAATATTTATAAGAAGGATCCAATATGTTTTTTAAATAAAGATTTTCAAAGTATAGGTCTAGTAAAAGAAAAAGAATTTATATTTTCTAATTCAAATGAATTTGATTCTAAACAGTCTTCGATTTTAAAGCTAATATCAAATACAAAGTTTCTTAATAATAAATGCAATCTAGATAAAACATTTATTTTTGGTGGTTATAATTTTAATGTAGACCAAAAAAATATAGGTATATGGAATAGTATACCAAATGGAGTATTTACGTTACCTAGATATATTTTTTTAAAGTCTCATTTAATAATTAATTTATTTTTAGCTACAAACTGTAAAGATGTAAGTAGTAACATTATTTTGCAATACGTAGAAGACTTACGATTAATTTTTAAGAATAGCATTATTGATAAGCAATCATCTATTGAGAAAATAGAAGATATAAATAAAGATAAATACTTACATAACTTAGAAAATAGCATTAATGATATAAATGATAAAAATAACAAACTTGATAAACTTGTTTTATCTAGAATAAAAAAAGTTTCATATAAAGACGATGTGTCTAGACGTTCAATTTTAAATAATTTATACTATAGAAACAAAAAAAATATGAATTTTTTATTCTCTTATAATGATAATAAATGTATTATTGGTTCAAGTCCTGAACTAGTTATATCTTTAAATAATAATATTATTAAATCTGAATCATTGGCTGGAAGTAATTATAATAAACATGAAGATAAATTTATTTCAGATACAAAAGAACTTAATGAACAAAAAATTGTTACAAATTATATTTTACAATATTTTAATAATAATGCTACAAATATAGCTTTTAATAGAGTTCCATTTGTTAAAAAAAGCTCTAATATCGATCATTTATGTTCTGAAATTACTGGAGTTATTAATGTTAGTAAAAATATCTTTAATTTTTTAAATGAACTTCATCCAACTCCTGCCATAGCAGGCGAACCTAAAAAGTATGCAATTAACTATATAAAAAAAAATGAAAATCGAGGGTGGTACGGAGGACCAATTGGTTGGGTTGATAATAATTTAAATGGTAAGTTTTATCTAAATATTAGGTCAGGTTTAATTGTAAATAATAATATTTATTTATATTCAGGTAGCGGGATAACAGATAAATCAAAATCTATAAAAGAATGGAATGAAACTGAGCAGAAATTTAATTTAATGGTAAAAGCATGCGATGAATAATAATGAAAAAAACTATCTTTTATCCAAAAAAGTTATAAAAGCTTATTCTGATCTTGGCGTGGTATGTGCATTTGTTAGTCCTGGTTCAAGAAATACTCCGCTAATGCTAGCACTTTCTGATCAACAAAAAATAAAAGTGTATAATATTATTGATGAAAGAAGCTCAGGCTATTTAGCTTTAGGATTATCTAAAGTATCTAAAGTACCTCCATTATTAATAACAACTTCAGGAACGGCGGTATCAAATCTTTTTCCTAGTATAATCGAAGGATATATGTCAAACACTCCAATGATTGTTTTGACTGCTGATAGACCTAAAAATTTAATTGGCACAGGATCAAATCAAACAATTAATCAAACTAATATATTTAAGGGCTATGTAAACACATTTATTGATACATCTGATATTAAGAAAGAAAATATATTTAATATAGTTACTAAATCTTACTATCAAGCCATGGGATATTATGGGCTAAATAAAGGGCCAATTCATATTAATATACCATTTGATACGCCTCTACACTTGAATAAAAGAAGTGAAATTACAATTAAGAAAGATAATACATTTAATTTAGAAGAAAATAATTATAATTCTAAAAGTATAGAGTTAAAAATTAACAAATACTCAAGGCCCATAATTATCTGTACAAATTATGCACACGTGAATGTAATTTTATTTGCTGAAAAATTTAATATTCCAATTTTTATGGAATGTTTAGGTTCAAGATTCATTAAGAAGTCTAAAGCTATTATTAGTAGTTATAATTTCATTTTAAATTATTGTGAAATAAACCCTGATATAATATTTAGGTTTGGTAGTAAACCAATTTCAAAAGTTTTAAATAATTTTATCAAAAAAAATAAAGATATAGAATATTTAATAACAGATAATATTTTTAACGATGATGCTAAAAATATAATTGATTATAATTCCTTAATAAATTTATTTGTTAATAATAAGGTTAAATATGATAATTCTTGGATAGAAAGTTTAATCAAAAAACAAAAAAAAATAAAAAATTATATTGATAAATTCTTTACTAACCCAGTTCATCACGAAGGATACATTATAAATAAAATTATATCAATGATACCCTTAGATTCAAACCTAATAATTGGTAATTCATCTCCCATAAGAGATTTAGATAAGTTTACTTTTAATAAATCATTAAATATAAATATTTTTGCAAATAGGGGGGCTAGCGGTATAGATGGTCTTATATCTACATCTTTAGGTATCTCTCTACATAAACAAAGCCATACCTTTTTAATTTTAGGTGATATTAGTTTTTTCTATGATATGAGTTCTTTATCAATAGCGATTCCTTGTAACTTAACAATTATTATACTAAACAATAAAGGTGGGCATATATTTGATAGGTTAGAAGGGCTATCAAAGGAAAAAGATTACTCAAAATATTGGCTCACTCCACAAGATTTAAATATTAGAAGTATTGCTAACGCTTTTAAGTGTAATTATGCTCAAATAAATTATAAAGAATTGGGAAAAGAAAAATCTAAAGTTTTTTTAGATAAAGGAATTAATCTAATTGAAATTAATATTGATTCTGAAAAACATCATTTAAATAATAAAGAAATAGAAAAAAATATCAAGAAAATACTAGCCTAATATAATTTTTCACCCTCTGAATGAGCTATTATTGCTGTACCAATACTATCGCTTGTTACATTAACCATAGTTCTAAACATATCTAACGGTCTATCAACAGCTAGCATGGCTCCAATAATTAAAGCAACATCTTCATTCCTAAATCCAACTGCCTGTGTTACAATAAATATCATAACTAAACCAGCGCTTGGTATACCAGCAGCTCCTATAGAAGCTAACAGAGCGGTTATAACAACAATTAGTTGTTGCGTGATAGTTAATTCTATACCTAAGATTTGACTTATAAATATAACGCCAGCACATTCATATAGTGCTGTACCATCCATATTAATTGTGGCTCCCATAGGTAAAACAAATCCTGAAACTTCTTTAGAGGCCTTTACATTTTCATTAACACATTTAATAGTAACAGGTAGGGTAGAGCTAGATGATGAGGTAGAAAATGCTGTAGCCATAGCTGAGGACATTGCTTTAAAGTGCTTTAATGGATTAATTCTTGTTAATATAAAAAAGAGCATAGGTAGCACTATAAATACATGTATAGAAAGTCCAATAGCAATTGTAATCATATATTTACCAATAGAATAGAATAAATCAAGATTAGATGTTGATACAGTTTTAACTATAAGACCAAAGACTCCAATAGGAGAAAGCTTAATAATCATTTGGGTCAAATTCATAATAGCTTGAAAAAGAGATTCAAAAAAGGAAGTCAAGGGTTCCTTATGTGCTTTAGGTAATTTTGTTATTGCAATACCTAATAATATTGTAAAGAAAATAATGCTTAGCATATCACCCTCAGTAGCTGCCGCTATCGGGTTTGTTGGAATCATTCGAACAAAAATATCTAAAGTAGAATCTGGAGTATTTAAATTACTATAATCATATACCTTTGTTGCTTCAGAATGTGCATAACTATTACCTGGTTTTAAGATATTTGTTAATCCTAAGCCAATAATAATAGCAAATAAACTCGTAAGCATATAATATGATATAGTTTTAAAACCAATTCGTCCTAACTGATTAAAATCTGAAATACTTGTTATACCCGTTAAAATAGAAGTAAAAATAAGAGGAATGGTTATCATTTTTAATAATTTAATAAAAATAACACCTAAAGTAGTAGAAATAGAATAAAAAGCAGAATCAGAATCAATAATAGAGCCTATGATAAGACCTATAACCATCGATATAAATATTTGCCAGTGTAATTGTTTGAGATATATTTTCATAATTTTATGTATAAAAAAAGGGGATTAAAAAATCCCCTTTTTTA
>Ga0209403_10007794_pt1 | contig 10449 bp, 9 predicted proteins | sample ArcticOcean_MG_C_8_FD_187440 | JGI IMG/M metagenome (GOLD analysis project Ga0209403, IMG submission 187440) | Marine microbial communities from western Arctic Ocean - ArcticOcean_MG_CB11_86 (SPAdes) (version 2) | ecosystem: Environmental > Aquatic > Marine > Oceanic | place: Arctic Ocean...
CGAGAGCCGCCGCATTCTTTACGACGTCGCTGCCCAGCGGGGGAGCGCCATCGGGGCCAAGACCAAATATAGCCAGGGCGCCACTTGGTTTGTTACCGGCGACCTGCCGTCGGTAACACCGTCCGTTGTCTATGGAGAGCACACCGACTTCACGTCGTGCGACCTCACCGTCCCCCATTACCATTTCGCCGCCGACGAGATAAAAATAGTAGCTGGTAACATTTTGGTTGCACGGCCGGTGCGCCTGTACTTCGCGGATGTTCCGGTGGCCTGGCTTCCTTTTTTTGCCCAGAGCCTCGGGACGGGTAGGGCCAGCGGGCTGCTCACCCCGCGTTTCGGCGTCAACGACGTCGTTCGCACTTCTGGGGGCTACAGGCGGCGTGTGAGCAACGTCGGCTTCTACTGGGCTATGAGTGACTATACGGACGCGACCCTGGCCTTCGACTGGTTCAGCGGCAATTTTACCTCGCTCACCGGTAGCTTCCGCTACACTTGGCTGCGTCAATTTTTGAATGGGAGCATTAACCTTCGTCGGTACTGGCGGGATGAGGGCGGTAGCGAGCTCGCGTTCGACACCAACCACGATTGGAAAATGGACGAGCGCACAAGCCTGCGCCTGTCGGCGCGCTACACGTCATCCACTGATTTCGTGCGCCAAAACAGCTTCGACCCGCTCGAGATCACCCAGTCGGTCAACTCCGCGGGTGGAATCGATCGCCGTTACAACTGGGGCAACCTGTCTGTATCCGGGACCCGCGATCAGTATCTGTCTGACGACCGGGTCGAGATGACTCTGCCCGCTCTCCAGTTCAACCTCGCCACGATCACGCTGTTTCGCGCGCCGGCTCTGCGTGCCAAATGGTACAACAACGTCACTTGGTCCGGAGGCTTGCAGGGGCAGCGCAGAAGCACCGATCGTTCGCCCGGTGTGGAGGAATTGATCACGGCCGCTAACCGGGACGTCCGCAACCTGACTGGGGGAATACGCTCCAGCCTCGGCCTGGGTCAGCTGTCTCTTTCTCAACGGGTGAACTTAGACCGATCTTCGGTGCTGCAGCTGCCGGTGGGTCCCCTGAACCCATCCCTCGGGTTGTCTCCATCGGGCCGCAGCCTATCGTCGATGGCGGCGGCCACTGGACCGGCCTACGCGTTGGACCCGACACAGACGCTCGCTGACGTAGCCCAGGCCAACGTGACATGGCAGACGTCGATGGGTTATCAGCAAACGCTTATAGGGTCCACCACCCTTACTCCGTCCCTTTCGGTCTCGGGAAGGGCCCGCCGATCCGACACCATCGATGAGGCGCTCGACCATTTTGTGTCGGCACCGACCCGGTTCGCCTTCGGCGCCAGCCTCAAGTCGGATCTGTTCGGCTTTTTCCCCGGCATCGGGCCTTACGAGGCGATTCGGCACAAGCTTTCCCCGGGGATCGATTTTTCATTCTCTCCTATGGTCACGTCCAATGAGCTCCAGGAGCGCATCTTCGGTCGCCAGGCGATCCTGCCCCGCAAGGAGATCACGTTCAGGCTCAATCAGACCTTCGAGGCTAAGCGGAAGGAGGTCCCGGGCGAGTCGAACGCGGCTGCCGGGCTCGCTTTGGACCCGGCGTTCCCAGCGGGGGGGTTGTCTACAGGAGGGCTTTCCGCTGACGGTCCCGCGCGCTCACAGCGTGCCGACATAGTCACCTTGTTGGCCCTTCGTACGAGCGCGGTGCAATACGATTTTGTGGAGGCCGATTCGTCAGGTTTCTTGCTCGGTTTCAAGACCACGCGGATCGAGAACCAGATCAGTTCCTCGTTGCTACGAGGGCTCTCGATTTCGATGGGGCACGACCTGTTCGCTGACACGCCGGTCGCCATGCCGGGGGGCGGTACGCAGACCGAACGCCGTTTCGCTCCCCACCTGGCGGACCTGAACCTGGGCTTCTCTCTGAACAGTCGCTCTGCGCTTTTCCGGGGTTTCGGTTTGTTTGGTAAAGCGGACTCAGTCGCCACGCCCGAAGACGTGAGTCAGCCGGAGGAGGATCCGGACCTACAAGCCGCGCCGGCCATCGATGATGCCAGCGTCATCCCAGGCTTGGACCGACGCAGGGACGCTTCAGCGGCGAACATGCTCCTCGATTCCGACGTGGGTAGCTGGGGCGCGGGCTTCTCCTATTCCTTGGCGCGCCCAAGCGACGGCTCGCGTACACCCAGCCAGATGCTTTCCGTGGCTTTCACCTTGAAGGCGACTGCGCTCTGGGACCTGAGTTGGCGCACGTCGTACGATTTGGAGCGGGGGGGGTTCAACGATCACGTGATCGCGCTCACGCGTGACATCCACGACTGGCAAGCCCGCTTCGACTTCGTACAGACGGCCACCGGCAACTGGGCGTTCCGCTTCGATGTGGCGCTCAAGGCCAACTCGGACTTCAAGTTCGACTACAGGCAGCACAGCACAGACATCATCGGCCCCCGTTAGGCGCGCGCCCATGCTCCCAGTCCTCGAAGCCATTCCCAATTTCAGCGAGGGCAAGGACCTAGATTGGGTCCGGGCGGTGGTTGAGATAATCACCCGTGCCGGAGTAGAGGTGCTGGATTGGTCGGCAGATCCCCACCACAACCGTTCCGTGGTCACTTTCATCGGAGAGCCTCCGGCTGTGGAGGCAGCGGCGGTAGCGGCGGCGGTCTTTTCACTCGAACACATCGATCTTCGCGAGCACAGCGGCGTACACCCGCGGGTGGGTGCGCTCGACGTTCTCCCTTTCGTTCCCTTGCATGGCCTCACGCTCTCCGACGCCGTGGAGAGCGCACACCGGGTGGGGGCCAAGCTCTCCGACTTCGGCCTCCCGGTCTACTTCTATGGTCACGCCTCGGCCCCTCCTGGTCGCCGGCTTGCAGATCTCCGACCAGGGGGCTTTGAAGCCCTCCGGGACCGATTCCCGGAGGGCCGTGAGCCCGATCTGTTCGCGGGTCGCCCGGCCGCCCACCCGACCGCAGGGGTCACCTGCGTGGGCGCGCGGGAGGGTTTGCTCGCTTGGAATATCTACGTGGAGGGAGTGGAGTTGGATCGCGTTCGATCCCTCGCCGATGAGGTACGTGAGGTGGGAGGTGGATTCGCCTCGCTTCGGGCGCTTGCCTTCGAGCTGGAGCCCGGTGGCCGGATTCAGCTTTCCATGAACCTTGAGGATATGGAGCGCACCTCACCGTTCGACGTTTTCTGTTATGTGGAGGAGCGGTTGCAGAGCTGGGGAGGTCGGGTTGCAGGCACGGAAGTGATTGGAATGATCCCGGACCTACTTGTGCTTCCGGCTGCTGCAGACAGATTACTCCTTCTTGACAGATTCCCCTCCCGGATGCTCTCGGCGCGCCTCGCCCGGCACGTCTCGGATCGGGCGGTCAGCCGCGGAGAGGAGTTCCTCCAAGCTGTCGGTGACGACGAGGACGCAGCGCCTGAGTGAGTCCGGGAGGCGGATATCCGCTTTTCCGAGCCGCAGACCTAAATCCATGAGCCATGAGAGACTCGGCCCCACTTACCGCCGCCGTGCGCGATGACCCGCTGTCGTTGGAGTCGATCCAGGCTCCCGTCGCCGATCGTCTCGACCAGGTCATGGACGAGATTCGGCGGATCGTCGTCACGGACTTCGCCCTGATCGAAGAGGTGAACGAGCACCTTCTCCTCGTACGTGGCAAGCTCTTCCGCCCGACTGCCCTCATTCTTGCCAGCGAGGTTGGCGGTTCCTCCCACGAGCGATCAATCACGCTGGCGGCGGTAGTCGAGTTGGTCCATCTTGCTACGCTCGTGCATGACGACGCCGTTGACCACTCTGTTCTGCGGCGAGGACTCCCCACCGTGAACGCGCTCTGGACCCATCAGATCGCCATCATCATGGGAGACTATCTTTACAGCCGGTCAGTCATCGAGCTTGCCCGGTTGGGGGACCTGGAAGCGGTGCGGGTGCTGGCCCGAGCCGCGAATGAGATGAGCATGGGTGAGATGCGGCAGCTCACCGCTTATGACGCGCTGGCATTTTCGGAGGAGGATTATTTCCAGCTCATTTCGGCCAAGACGGCATCTCTCATGTCCGCGGCTTGTGAACTTGGAGCCTTGGCGGGAATGTCGCAAAATCGCGTGCCGCTCGCTCGCTTTGGACACCACCTGGGGATGGCCTTCCAAATTGCCGACGATCTGCTCGATTACACAGGGAGCGAGGCGGTAACGGGCAAGCCCAGCGGCCACGACCTGCGGGAGCGCAAGGTGACCCTGCCCTTGGTCAGCGCTCTGTCCCGGGCGGGGGAGACCGAAACCCGAGAGATCCGGCAGTTCTTCACCCGGATCGACCCCTTGGACGAAGAGATCGCCCGGATCGTGGACATCGTCGAGGAGCGGGGCGGGCTGGAGTACACGAGGAAGCGCGCGGCGGAGTACGCTGAGCGGGCGGAAGTGGCGCTAGAGGGTATGGAGGAGGAGGGCGCCCCCGTGGAGGCCCTGCGTGATGCAGTGAGCTATGCCGTGGGTCGCAGTCGGTGAGTGTCCCTGCTCCAGGAGCAGAACGGAACGTTTGTGGTGAAGAGGCTGTATGCTAGCTAATACCCGACGGCGGAGCACCATTAGGTTCGCTTGGACCCTGCTATTCGGATTTTTCCTCGGTGGGCTCTTCACAAAGCTCTGCGTGATGTTTATGCCGGACAGCGCGGCGCGGACCTTCCTGACGACTTCGGTCAAAATGTCGTTCGGGCCGCTCTCGATGGACCTTGTCGCTCTCGGGTTTACTGCGGGTCCGTTGGCGATCAACCTCAATGTGCTAATGTTGGCGGGGGTCTTTCTGGTGGCTATGATAGCGCGAACCTGGATGTAGGTTACATCCGCGGCAACGAGAATTAAGGTGCGATCACTGCGCCAAGGAGGATGGTCAAATGTTCGGTGGCCTAGGCATGGGAGAGATGGTTATGATCTTCCTTGTTGTGCTCCTGCTCTTCGGCGCCAAGCGGCTGCCGGAGATCGGTTCTGCGCTCGGCAAGGGAATTCGTGAGTTCAAGGGCTCAGTCCGCGAAATAGAAGGGGAGTTGAAGGCAGCGGATAGGCCGCGTTATACCCCCACTCCCCGGGAGCCAGAACCCCAGCGCATAGAAGGAATGAGCACCTCTCCCTCCACTACGGGTGCTTCGATGTCTCCCTCTACAGCCAGCGTACCTGATGCTCCGTCTGCGGCCGATGCCCCGAGTCCCTCGGAAGGGCTGCCGGTAGCTGCTCCGAAGACCTGAGAATATGTAGCGCGGATCTCCTGGAGCAGCGAAAGCGGTCCAGAGCATTCATGCTCCGGACCGCTTTTTCCTGCCTGCTACTCCGGTTTCCTGCTAGAAGCCCAGTGGATTCGAAGAATATGGCATCGTCTCGGTCGGGTCATCCGCGGGTCTGAGGACCTCTTCACGCCTGTCAACAATTCTGGCTGACGTCCTCATGCCAATGGTCCAATCCTGGAGGTGCCGTCGCTGGATGAGCCCAGTCAGCGCTTGCCGCTGCTCCAGTTTCTGCGCCAGCCAGAGGGTCGAGTCGGCCGGTGTCTGGTCCATCTTCTCCATTACGAAGACGTTCTCCTGCGTGATGACGGGGTTGCTCACGCTGCCGACCGCAAGACCAAATGCGGCTCCAATCGCTGCGTTCCGCTGCCCCAAGTCAGGAACAAAGTCCTGCCGGGTAAATGGGCCGGGAGCGCTCACCTGCAGGCCCAATTCGGAGGCGGCGTCGGAGAGGGTCACACCGGACTTGACCCGCTCGACCAAGCGCTGGCCATCCGCATACCCCACGGTGAGCTTCTTCTCTAGCATCAGCACGGTTGTAATGGTGCCTTCTGCCTGGTCGAGCGGCGTCACACCCCCGGGCTTGCTCGAGATTAGCTCGAGCGCATAGAAGGATTGGTCGTTTTCGAAGACTTCACTAACGTCTCCCGGTTCGGCTTCCTCAAAGGCCCAGTCGGAGCCGTCCGAGGCTGTTCCGACGCCGAGGAGGAATGGGAAGGCATCGTTTAGCTCTCCGGTCACAACCTCTAAACCCATGATCTGGCCGACCTCCTCAAGGATGAGGTCCTCGGCCAGGTTCTCCATTGAGTCCGCCAGCATTAGGATGGCGGTCTCCGATTCCTCAGTCCGCGTGATCGGCACCAATATGTGCTTCGCGGTCGCGCTGTCCCCGGTGCGCCTAGACACCAGCAGCAGATGGTATCCAAAACTGGTCTGCAGCGGCCCCGCAGCTCGTCCCACCGGAGCGGTGAAGGCGGCTGTGTCGAAGGCAGCCGTCATCGCTCCGCGTGCGAAGGTGCCGAGATCCTGGAAGGTCACCGGCTGCACGGCGGTCGCTTCGCGGTTCCCTACCGAGTCGAAGCTGGCGCCCCCTCGAATCTCGTCCAAGAGAGCGCTGGCCCTCAGGTTCGCGGCTGCGCTATCGGCAGCGGTAGGGTCCTTCGGCAGTGCGATCACCTTCACAGAAGCGCGTGCGGGCACTTCGAATTCGTCCTGGTGGTCCTCCCAATACCTCTCTATTTCTGCATCCGTGACGGTGACCGAATCGTCTGGCACGCGTTGTGCCGGGTTGAGCGGTACGAATCGGACCAGTGTGGTTTCGTGCACATCACGGTACTGCTCCCAGAGTTCGGCGTCCGTGATAAAAATACCGGTCGCGACCTGGCGCATCAGCTTCCCCTGCGGGAGCACGTCGCGATAGTAGGCCTCGAGCTGTAGGAACAGCTGAGGGTCGGCAGAGTTCGCAAGGAATTGCTGGTATTTGACCAGGTCGAAATTGCCTTCGGTCAGGAACGCGGGATTTTCCCGGAACTCGGCGGGTGGCTGGAAGCGGGCTGCCTGCCGAATTTCCTCGTCGGTCACGTCGATGCCGCGGCGGTCGAGTTCTTGCCGGATCAGAATTCTGTCTACCATCTGGTCCCAGGCGGCTTGCTCGAGGTCACGGTTCTGTTGAGTGCTAATCGGATCAGCCTGCCCGACCTGGGTGCGATCGTACAGGTTGCGGTAGGCTCCCATGTAGGGTTCGTACTGCACTGGGGTGCCGTTCACCCGTCCGATCTCGCCCGGGGAGCCAGAGGTCTGACCGGTGATGTCCATTCCCCACTGGAAGACCATGAGCACCACGAAGGCCATTGCAGTAATCAGCATGATCCACTTCGTGTTTTCCCGCATCTGACGCATCATATTCTTTGCGGCTCCTATGGCGACCCGGAACGGACCCTGATCCTTTATTCCGAACTCCCAAAGTAACTAGCGTGAGCCTCCCCCTCAACTGAAATGGTGCGCACTTCTTTGGCCCGCTCAGGAATGCCCGTTTTCTGGTGGCTCCTGTGGCAGGATTGCCTCGCAGTCGCGTTGACACATTTTCGAGCGTGTGCCTATCTTAATATTTGGTTCAATCCGGACAGATCCGTCCCTTTTCCCCTTTTCCAGGAGTGGTCAGTGGCCGATTCTCTGGAGAAGGAGATCCGCGAACTCCGCTCTCTCTTTTGGTCCGAGAGAGACCCCGGAGGCCGCGTGTTCGCGCCGCTGGCCGATGCCTGCCGTCGTCAGGGAGACCTGGTTCAGGCGCTTGAGCTTCTGCGTGAGGGGCTGGACCGACACTCAGATTTTGCCCCAGCGCTGGTCGTGGCAGGTTGGGTACGTCGGGATCGGGGGGAGGCGGATGCCGCCTGCGAAGCGTTCGGCGCTGCGCTCGAACTGGACGAGGAGAATGCCGAAGCACTCAGGGGGATCGGGGAGCTTGCCGCAGCGCGCGGGGACCGCCTCGCGGCTCTGGACTTCTTCCAAAGGCTCGTCGACCTAGAGCCTGACAACCTCGAGATCGTCGCGCGCCTGCGTGATATCAAAGGGGAGGATAAAGGTGCTCCCCAGGTAGAGGTCGAAGTCGAGGCCGATCCGGTCCCTTCGTACGAGCGTCCGCTGGTTGCGCCCTCGGAACCACCTGCGACAGATGGGCCACACACTGCCGAGTCGGACGAGTTCGGGAGCGAAGAAGACGAGGGTCCTCTCACCCGAACCATGGCGGACCTGTACGCCCGCCAAGGACTCGGACACCGCGCGCTCAGAGTCTACCGCCACCTGTTGGGGCAGGCGCCGGATGACGCCGGGCTGCGGGAGAGGGTAGACGCGATGGTGGCGTTGGTCCCGACCGCTAGGGCCTCCAGGGTGCCCGACACCGGTGGCGTAACCACTCCGCGGCGTCCCGCCGCCGCCGAGATTGAGACGCTGGCACAGGACTGGGATGAGGGCCCCTGTGAGACCGGCGATACCTGGACGGTACAGCCCGCGCAGCCGACTCGATCCCCCTCTGGCGTACCGGTCCGCGAGTATTTCCGAACCCTCCTGGATTGGGAGCCAGCCGCCCCCGAACAGGAGGCGGAGGATCTCCAAGTGGTCCCGATCGAGTTACTCTCGCCCAGCGTGGTGCCGGTTGCGTCGTTGGCCCCGGAACCCACACCTACCGAGGTCACGCCGGTTTCAGCGGCCGTGGAGGCTCGCGTTGTGGTGGTTACCGATGCACTCGCGCCCGATGTTGTTGATATTTCGGAGCTGGCCCCCGAAGGCCTTACTTAGGAGCAAGACATCGTGCGTATTGCTGTTCTCCATGGCCCCAACCTCCGAATGCTAGGCCAACGTGAGCCATCAGTGTATGGGCATGACACGCTCGAAGAGATCGAGGATAGGATCCGCATGCTCGGTCAGGAGTTGGGCGTAGAGGTGGAGTCGTTTCAGTCCAATACTGAGGGCTCTCTCCTTGATTTCGTCGAGACGGCATCGCAGCGCGTAGCGGGCTTCGTGATCAACGCCGGGGCCCTGACCCACACCAGCATAGCGCTCCGTGACTGCCTGGTTGGTGTGGGTCTCCCATTCGTCGAAGTTCATCTCTCGAACACCTCTGCGCGCGAGGATTTTCGGAGAGGCTCGTTCCTGGCGTCGGTCGCTGGGGGGGTGGTGTATGGATTCGGGCCTGACAGCTATCTTCTTGGCCTCCGTGGTCTGGTGGCCCTGGTCGAGAAGAACAGCGTAAGGACTTGAAATGATGCATCATGGGTAGCACTTCCGACTTTCGTAATGGCCTGGTTCTGGAAATCGACGGAGTCCTCTGGCAGATCGCATATTTCCAGCATGTGAAGCCCGGCAAGGGAGGAGCGTTCGTGCGCACGAAGCTCAAGAACGTGCTCACTGGCGCGGTGGTGGAGAAGACGTACAGGTCTGGGGAGAAGGTGTCTGACGTGCGCTTGGAGCGGCGGCCGGTCACGTTTAGCTATACCGACGGCGAGTTGTTTCACTTCATGGACGCCCAGACCTTCGAGATGATTCCCCTCTCCTCCGAAGTGATAGGGCCCGACCAGCTCCGCTATCTGAAAGAGAACATGGAATGCGAGGGGCTGGTCTATAATGAGGAGGTCATTGCCGTGGATCTTCCGTTCTTTGTCGAGTTGGAGGTGGTGGAGACTGATCCGGGATTGCGCGGCGACACCGCGCAAGGCGGCACCAAGCCGGCCAAGCTCGAGACCGGAGCCGTGGTACAGGTGCCCCTCTTCATCGAGGAAGGGGATGTTCTCAAGGTGGACCGCCGAGAGGACAAGTACCTCACTCGGGTCACTGGATGATCGAACTGGGATTTCTCGAAGGCCTGATACGGGCCCTCGACGAGAGTTCCCTCGACTCGCTCGAAATCGATCGGGGCGGCACCCGCATCCGCCTCTCGAAGACTGCTCCACCAGCATCCCTCGTCACGGGGGGTAGCACGGGGTCGGATGCCTCCCCGCTTGCTGAAACCGAATCGGAGGGGACGTCTCTGGAGGTGGCAGAGGAGACGGCTTCCAGTAACCTGGTGGATGTGAAATCCCCCATGGTCGGAACCTTCTACCGCTCGGCCGCTCCCGATGCCTCGGACTACGTCGAGCGGGGCACGCGTGTGAGCAAAGGCGACACCCTCTGTATTATCGAGGCGATGAAGCTCATGAACGAGCTGGAGAGCGAAGTCGACGGTATGATAGCAGAGATCTGCGTCGATAACGCTGTACCCATCGAATATGGCCAGGTCCTTTTCCGGATCGATCCAGAACGGTGATGCCTCTTGGGCTGCGACCCTACCTTCCAAGACGCGTCCGGTGCCCGGCTGGGCCGGGCGCGCTTCCACTAGTGGGAATAGATTGTTCAAGAAGATTCTGATCGCCAACCGAGGCGAAATCGCCTTGCGGATCATCCGGGCCTGCCACGAGCTTGGGGTGAAGGCCGTGGCGGTGTACTCAGAAGCCGACCGCGAGTCGCTTCACGTCCGCTACGCGGATGAAGACGTATGCATCGGCCCCGCTCCTGCGCGCGAAAGCTACCTGAACATCCCCCGCATCATCGCCGCCGCAGAGGTGACCGGCGCCGAGGCGATCCACCCTGGCTACGGGTTTCTCGCCGAGAACGCCGAGTTCAGCGAGATCTGCGCCC
>Ga0209403_10007795_pt1 | contig 10449 bp, 6 predicted proteins | sample ArcticOcean_MG_C_8_FD_187440 | JGI IMG/M metagenome (GOLD analysis project Ga0209403, IMG submission 187440) | Marine microbial communities from western Arctic Ocean - ArcticOcean_MG_CB11_86 (SPAdes) (version 2) | ecosystem: Environmental > Aquatic > Marine > Oceanic | place: Arctic Ocean...
ATAAACCGAGAGAAGATCTATCAAAAAACAGTCTTATATAAGTCTCTCAACGTAGCAAATAATTAATTTTAATAATTAATCTTATTTTGACTATACCAAGTTAATTTAAAATTTCAATCACTATTAATCTATTAAAACACCTAACATTCGTATTTTAATAGTTTGCAGAAATTATTGACTAATCTCATCTTATTTATTTTTTCCTATTTTTTGATTGCAGATTTTCTTTTTTGATATTCTCTATCTTTTTTTCTCTTGATTTCTTTTTGCACCTCAGACATATTGGCCCATCTCTTTTTTTGTCTTTTACTCTCAGTTATTTTTCTTTTTTCTAGTTGTTTACCAGATAAATTTTTTATGTAATCTCTATTTCTTTTTCTTTTACTTTCTAGTTGTTCCTCTGTTAAATTTTTATATCTAAGTTTCTCATATTTTTTCTTTTTTATTGGACTTTTTTTATCGTTATAACTTTTTCTCAACGCTCTATCTCTAAAAGTATCCTCATCAATTTCATTATTTTTAAATTTAATAATATTTTCTTTATTTGAGAGTTTATAAATTTCTTCTAATGGTTTTTTTCTTTTACCTATTTGACCAAACTTTAAATTTGGCCTATCAGTTTCTGTTCTTGTGAGCAGTGCATTTTCTTTTTTGGGGTTTAATTTTCCTTTTCCATTAAAATCTTTTTTAGTCCATGTGGGTTTCTGATCAATAATTCTTTGAACTTCAGCGTTACTTCGTAACACCCATTGATTGTATCCTTCGGGGTTACTATTAAAATTTTTTATTTTATTGGAAGTTGTCATCGTTTATTTGCATATTTAATTTTTCCTTTTTCTAATAATCTGTTTAGGTTTTTTATATTTCTTTTCATTTTCCTCTTTTTCCAATTTTAAATATCTGGATTCCAAAGAATACCAATCAAAATCATCTGTATTAATCCAACTCATTCTGTTCCAATTTTTTTTATACTCATCGTCATCTTCATAATAATTATATTCTTCATCATAATAAGAAGGGTTATCAAAATTTTCCTTTTTAAAAGCCATTCTAACTTTTCTAAATTCAGCGAAGCTAACAGAGCTCCACATTATATCTAAATCCTTAATCTTCTTTAAATTAACTATTTTATCAGAATTAATTGTTTTAAATTTTATAAAACATTGATCACCACCGGTTTGAAATATCAATTTAGTAAGGTTTTTAAGTTTTAAAAATTTAGCAATATCTAATATTTGTGTATCAATTTTTTTATTATAACTTCCGCGTACAGAGTCATAGTGTTCAGATCTTGCAGCTATTCCAAAACTTAATGAAACTTCCTCTAGAAAAAGAAACCTGTTGGTTATTTTATTGATAATGTCTTGTATTACTGTCTGATTTTTAATTCCAACATTTACATTCAAACTTAATTTTTTAAGTTTATGATTAATTTTATTTAAAAAGTCTCCATTACCTTTATAACTTGTATAAATCTCTCCTGACATGTCTTCTTTCCACGGTTGATCGCCTAGTCTAAGGTTTAGTTCTTCCAGTTTTGTACAGCCATAAAAAAATGACAAGTCTTGATCGTTAATTTCTGGCTGTTCATCATACTTAGTTAGATAATCATCCTTGGTAAAATGAAATACATTTAAATGAATTTTCTTTAAACTTTCAATTGATTTCATATTTCTCAAATCTGAAGCTAAAACTTTACTAATATCAATTTCTTCAAGTTTTTTTAATTGATTAATTTTTGATAAGTCAACATTAATGTAAGTCCATGTATCATTATAATGAAGGTTAGTACCATAACCTGTATATCCTAAGGTAAATTTAAATAACGCTTTATTATAAAAACTAGTTAAATTTCGTATTTCAATTTTTTGTAAATTTGGACAATTTTCAAAATTGGTTAAAACTACTTTGTCTAACGATTTTTTATGGTGATTTTGAAAAAAATTTAATTTTAATACTTTAAGTCTTGGAAACTTTGGTAGATTTAAATTTTCAAAATGTATGCAGTCACTTAATTTTAAATATTCTAAGTTTTTTGATGGAAACAAGTCATTAAATTTACTTAAATTGATATATTTTTCTTGCCAAGGATTAACACCCTCTATCCAGCAGTGTGTTACATTTTTAATTTTATCTTTGTTAATATTTAAGTTTTCCACAATTTTATAATCTTCGGTGGATTTTAGGAGATCTTTTTTTGAAATATTGTTCGTATCAATTTCATCGGAAGAGAGAAAATTTTCGGCAGTTTTTTCAGCTACTGAATAAAGTTTATCTTTAATTTTTTTTATTCCTTCGGGATTATTATTAACCGAAATCCCTACTATTTTCTTAGCCTTCCATTCTTTTTCAGTGTAATTCATATGATGAGTAACATGATGAAGAGATGCGCCAAGATAAATATAAGTTTTTTTTAAATTTAAATTCTTAATTCTTTTTATAGATCTTTTTTTGATAATAATAATTAAACTGCTTGGATCAGGATTAAAGTCGTTGTCATAAAATCCAACTATTCTTAAAATTTCCCGATAATTTTCTTTAAAGGGAAAATTAAGTTTTGACCATCTATCATTGTAGTATTCTTCGTAATATTTTGCATAGTGCCTTTTAATATCATTTAATTGATCATGATAAATAATTGTCTCTTCTGGAAAATATTTAGAAATATCATAAAAAATATCATCTACTATTACTACTTGATCTATGTTTTCTTGAATATATGTTGTTGTCAATTTTTCTAGTCGATCATCACTAGCGCCAATAATTTCTAAATTATTTTTTAAATCATTTATTTTAATAGCATTAAAAAGATAAATTAAATGAATTTTAAATTTATCATCACGATCTTTACCATTTAACAAATCTTCTATTTGAGAATGATATAGATAAATTTTAATATCAGGTATTATTTTTTTTATTTCAAATATAAATTTAATTAAAAATGATACTTGATCTGAGTTCCATTCCCCATCACCATCATATTTTTCGTTTCTAGATAAATCGAAAATAATTTTTTTTAAATTTTTTTGATTTTTAATTATATTTTGATAAACGTTTATTTTATTTATTAGATCATAAGAAGTATTATTAATATTTAAAAATCTAAAACACGATTTGAATATAAAACATGTTGGATTTGAATTTAGAATATTTTCAAAAGATTTATTTTTTTTAATACTAAAAGGTTTGCTATTATAATTGTCTTTATAATAGTTGAGTTCATTAATGTTATAATAATTTTCTTCAAGATCTATGCTATGATTTTTTAAATAAGTTAAAAATTTACCTTCATTTTTTGCAAAAATATTATTCTTTTCATCTTTATTTCCACAGAAAAAATTAACAGTTCTAACATCTAATATTATATTGCTGGTTTTATTTTGACCATTCAGAAAAAAATGTAATTTTCTTTTCTCAATAATTTTTAGGAAATGCTCTAAACTATTTATATAAATATCTGAGAGACTACCCTTATCAACAACAATATTTTTTAAATTTTTGAACTTATCTAAGCTTTTAAAATCCATATTCCAATAAACTTCGGAATTTACTTTTTTAATATCTTTCTTTTCGTCTTCATTTATGATTTTTTTTTTATATGTTTGATAATTAACAAATTGTATCTCTTCTAGATTAGGGAAAATTTTATGACAGTCTTTTAATTCTGTAATTGAATTATGTTTATTTTTATAACTTTTCTGCGCATAAGTATTAATTTCAAAGTCAGGCTCCGATTCATCAGGGAACTCCAATTTGAATATTTTTAAACTGGAAAGTTTTAAATTGTCTGGAAGTTTATCCTTTTTGTTTTTATTAAAAAAACAGTAGTGGTTATAAATAAGTCGCTCTAATTTAGGCAGGCTACAGATTGCACTGTAGAATTTCTTAAAGTCCACATAGCTATCTTTAACTGTTAAGGATCTCAGTTGTTTCAATTCTGACAATAACTCCCAGTTATCCTTAAGCGTTAGCTGCTTTATTTCTAGGTTTGTAATTGAAAAATTATTTTTTAAAAAGGTTAAATTATTTTTATCTAAACCCGAAATAGTCATAGATTCATTAAGTAAACTCATAAATATACCTGTGGTAAAACTATCATTTTAATAAGATAATAAAAATTAATAAAAGAGAAAATATACATGAACATCTATCTTATTATTGCTACATCAATTATAGTTGTAGTTATTATTCTATGCACCATTTGGACAACATGGTGGCTTAGAAGAAACTCCATAAAGATCATGATGGAAATAGATGATGAATCCGAACATAATGCTGAAAACTTGGAAACACTAAATACGCAAATAATTAAAACCAACGATCTTTTGAAAACCTATAATAAAGTCATAGATGAAAAAGGTGCTGAATTAAACAAGTACAAGGATGGCGGTGAACTTGGAAAACAAAAGGGTTTATTTAATAGCTTAATTGAGATTGAAGAATTTATTAAAAAATTTAGTGAAACTTCCAGCTATTTAGACGAACGCACTAAAAACTACATTACAGCAATAAAAGATAAATTAGGTATTGTTTTAACCAATTCAGGTATTGAACAATTTAGTCCTGAACTAAACCAAAACGTACTTGAAGAAAAGGGATGTTCCTCAGCCCTGGAAACAAAAAAAACAAAAAACCCTTCAAAAATAAATTTAATTGCAAGCGTTGTTAAGCCAGGTTATCGCTTGCAGGTGAAAGAAAATGAATTTATATTTTTAAAGAATGCTGAGGTTCAAGTATATGAATTGGAAAATTAAAAATGAGTAAAATAATTGGAATAGATTTAGGAACAACATTTAGTGCAATTGCTCAACTAGATGATTTGGGGAATCCAGAAGTATTAGCATCAACGGATACCAATAAAAAAATTACCTCAAGCACAGTCTATTTAAAAGAAAAGAATGTTGTCGTAGGTGACAAGGCTCTAGATGGTTTGAACGCAACCCCAAAAAACGTTGTAACCGAGACTAAACGACAAATGGAAAATGACGTTGTTTTTTCAACACAAAAAGGTGAATGGACTGATAAAGAGGGAGCGGAAGAAGGTTGTTATTCACCTGCTCAAGTTTCCTCTTTTATATTAGGCAAACTTAAGGAATACACATCAGATATAAAGAAAGTCGTAATTACTGTACCTGCTCTCTTTGCTGAAAAAGCAAGAGTGGCTACACTCGATGCTGCTAAAATGGCAGGCCTTGAAGTCATTGAATTGATCAACGAACCCACTGCCGCAGCTTGTTATTATGCAAGCTTACCAGCTGTGAAAAAAATAACTGGAAAGGTGCTCGTCTTCGATCTTGGGGGAGGAACTTTCGATGTGACGGTTTGTGAAATTGAAGCACAAAAAGTTGAAGTGATAACTAGCCGAGGAGATAAATGGCTTGGAGGAAAAGATTTCGATGCAGAACTCGTGAATATCATGAATAACAAATATAAAGAGGCTACCGGTGAAGGATTGGACCTAGCTAATAAAAAACTTGAATATATGGAAAAGGCGGAACAAATTAAACGAGCTTTATCGGTTCGTGAGAAACATGCTGAGGTCATTGAAGGACCGAAAGGACCCAAGAAAATTGAAATTACTCGATCGGAATTTGAACAATCCATCCAAACCCACATAGAAAAACTCAAGATGCTGATGGAAGAAGCGCTGGACGGCAGCGGACTCAAACCAGAAAACATTAGTCATACTCTTCTCGTTGGTGGCTCAACAAGAATTCCAATTGTTACAAAAACCATCGAGAGCATAATGAAAAAACCGCCACTCAAAGGTGTGAATGTGGATGAAGCGGTAGCTGCAGGCGCAGCTATTTATGCAGGATTAAAATCAAAACAAAGTTTAAACGAAGCTCAAAAACAAGCACTTGAAAAAGTTAAAATGCAGGATGTTTGTAACTTCTATATGGGCACACTCATACAAACTGATGATCCTGTATTGAATAGAAAAGTGACAACTAATATGATCATTATCGATCGTGATACGCCGTTACCAGCAACCAAAACTGATACAATAGCAACAATTTATGACGACCAGGAATCTGTTTTTTTAGAAATCACTCAAAGCGAAGGCAGGGAAAAAAACAGGGAATTTGTAAATATAATTCATGAAGGAAAATTGGAATTCCCCGACAAAAAGCCCAAAGGTAGACCCATTCAAGTAACTTACAAATATGATACTTCTGGAAAACTCCACTGCACATTCATGGATGAATCTTCGAAGAAAAAATACGAAGTCTCCCTCCGACCGGAATCCGCAAAGGATTTGCAAAAACAGTATGAAAGTATTGAGCATATAGTGATTGAATAAATTTGAATATGCATAAATTTATCAAATTTTCTTTTTTGTTTGTTATTTTTTTATTTCTATTTTCAACCTACTCACAAAGCGAGACTGATAAGCTCACAAGGGAAAACATAAACATTGATTCAGACCTTTTTAAAGCTCTTAAAAAAAACGAGACTGATAAGCACACATTGAAAAATAAGCTTGAGATATTTAAAAAAAACCAAGGTAAATCAACAAAAAGACGGTCTCAACCTCAGGATTTTAAGTTTTTAATCCCTTTAGCAATAGTTTTTTTTGCTTTAATTTTTGGAATGACAAGCACAGAAAGTACCAAAAAGAAAAATAAGTTAAGTGAGTCTAAAGAAAAATCAAAACACGCAGTACGTTTTACCCTTTTTTTTAGAGACAAAAACAACAAGATTGCGATGCAATATATTGAAGATTCGGATGATGCAGAACCCAGAATTAAAGGTGTCCAAAATGCATGTGAATCTTATGGCCATTTAGAAATTAATGATCTGATTCTCTCAATCAACGGCAACCCTACCAAAACAATATCAGATTATACTAAGGAAAGAATTAAATTAAAATGGGGTCAAGAGGTGACATTCAAAATTGAAAGAAAAGGAAAAATTTTAAAAAAATATATTACACCAATCTCCTTTGAAAGCTGGAAAGAAAAAATAGCCTTGCTGGGAATAGATGTGCTGCCTCATAAAAAAAAATATGTTAAAGTATCTAATATCGATTTTTTTGATTCAGTTAGACCCAAATATGATTCACCGGCATTAATTGCTGAGGGAGATATAATTATATCGGTTAATTCAAAAAAAATAGCATCTATCGAGAATTGGGATAAAGAAATATCAGGGTTTAAACCTGGTCAAACTATCACTTTCAAAGTTAAAAGAAAAATGAAGGGTATTATTTCAGAAAAAATAAAATTAATAAATTATAATGGTTTTTTAAAAAATAATGAGGAATATGTCAGAAGTGTTCTTGGAAAAAAAGTAGCTGATTTGATGCTTAAAGAATACGAAGAGGGAGATTATATAGGAATAAGCGATGAGAGAAGGCAGGAACTTCAAAATATGGACTCAAAAGAAAAATCTAAAGAAAATGATTATACCGATGACGATTATTCTGATGACGAGGGTTATGATGAAAAAAAAATATATATCACAACTACTGTTAAGAAAGAAAAGGTAGCGAGTAAAGAATCCTTTGTTTTAACCCTGGATGGTTTGCCAGATGATGAAAAGCTTAAGATCCTAAGGGATGGTAAAAAAATCTTTCTAAAAATCTATATTTTTGATGTAACCGATCTGGACAGCAATAAATATTACGAAATTTCAGATACCACAGGACTGACCGATCAGTACTTTTCAAACCACTGCCATGTCATAAAAACTAATGAGGTTACCTGGTCGGATGAAAACATGAATCTGATCCAGTCAAAGGAACTGGAACCTTATGGAGATCATCCAACCGAGCTGGCTTTTCCCTATTCCGTCATGCAGTTACCTAAAGTAGGTAAAAGAAAATTATCCTTTAGAACCTTCCTTTGCACCAACAAACAAAAATTTGATGATGTGGAAGGACGCCCAAAAGATGGTGAGTCGATAAATTACAGACCTGAATCGTTTAAAATGGATGATGATGGAGAATATGGATTTGATGATCATGGAGATTATTCTGAAATTTTATCATATGCATCTTCAGAAATTGAAGTGGAATACAAGCAACCTGGTTATCTTGATATCAATCGCAGAAAGTATAATGACCTTACCATTGCACTAGGTTTCGCTCTTAATCAACAGGAAGGTAAAAACCTTAAAGAAAATTTTGAAAAAATAAAAGATGAAATTAGATACGACGGCGATTCTTCCGCTGAAGGTAATATTTACAAATCGCTTAGCCTCAAATCTAACTATGAAAGTGCCTTAAAGAAAAAAATAGATCTTGAATCTATTTTAAAAGAATTGAAGAAAAATTCCAGAATTCATGAGCGTTATGAAATGATCGATCTATTGCTAAATCTTGCAATTACAGATGAAACCTACGGTGCTAAAGAAAATGAATTCATCGACAAAGTTGCTAAAAGCCTTGATCTCCATAATGAGCAATTTCAAGAAATTAAAAAACGAAAAACGGCCTCAGTCAAATTTGTTGACTTTGGTGACAAGGCTGATGAAAGTATTTTTGGTATCACCAAAGATATGGACAAAAAGGAAAAGCTTAAAGTTTTAAGAAAGGAATACAGTAGGTGGAATGCTTTAACCAATAATAACGATAAAGCAATTCGTGAACGAGCCAGAGAAATGAGAGATCTGGCGGCCAATACAAGAAGGCAGTATACTTAATTCATGAATTTCCTAGATCAATTCAGGTACACTTTCGATAACTTAAGCGAACTTTCTATCACTAAAAGTCAAAATACAGAGACAAAGACCAGCTATAATAACCCGCAACTGAAATCACTTCTTTCTACATCCGTTAAGGTAACCCCAGAAATTTTTCCCAAAGTTGCCACAGCAATTGATCAGGTTTTTGAAAGACTGAAACTTAAAAATAATTTCAATTTTTTTATAACGGCTAATCATCTACAAACTCAAGCACTTTGTGCCATGATGCCTCAAAGCTCAAATGCTGAAATTATTATTACTTCCAAAATGATCGATCTTCTTAATAGTGAAGAACTACAAAGTGTTATTGGCCATGAAGTTTCGCATTTTTATTATCAACACAATCTTTATCCAAGTCCTCAACAAGCAAAAACCAAAATCGAATTCTTAAACCTCTTACATTTAAGTCGAGCAGCAGAAATTTCAGCCGACCGAGCCGGTTTTCTTGGATCGGGAAGTCTTGAATACTCCCTAAGATCTATGCTCAAAATTACATCAGGATTAGGAGATCAACATCTACAATTTAATTTCAGCTCATACTTAAATCAATTAAGAGAATTAACAGAAATAAAAGGAGATCAAACTCAGCTTTATTCAACTCACCCTACTTTTCTGAATCGAATGCAGGCGCTAATATGGTTCTCCATGAGCCATGAGTATCACCAATTTTTTGAGACCAATAAAAAAGGAGTTTACGATCTTAAGATTGTAGATCAAAAAATAAATGAAAGCATTAAAAAGGTCACGGGTAATGAGCTGGATGTCTCCAATAAAGAAATAATTGAACGAGCTTTATTGTGGGGAGCGCTCTGGATTTATCTAGGTGATAAAAAATTTTCAAAACAGGAACAGGAAAAGTTTTCCAATCGATTTGGTAATAAAACAACGGTAAGTATTTTAGGACTACTTAATATCTCCAATATACCAATTATTGAAAAAAAGGTAATGACAGCCTACGCAGAAGCCTCAACCCTGCTCAAATCGGATAGGGAAAAAATAACAAAAGAACTAAGGGAAATTTACCAAGATACAGACGAACACTCGGAAGATTCCAAGCAAAATTTCGAGAAGCTTATTAAAATTTTAAATTAAATATAAATTATGCTTAATAAAGTTATTAAATATAAAGATGGTTCAGAATATTCTGGCAAGGTAGACGATAAAGGCAACAGACACGACAAAGGCAAGCTTACACTTGCTAACGGAGAAAAATATGTTGGTGAGTGGAAGAATGATAAAAAAGATGGACAGGGCGTTTACTACAACACCGATGGCAGTATTCTTAAAAGAGGTTTCTGGAGAGATAACATTTTTTTAAAAAAGTCAGAATATTTCAAGATAAAAGATCAAAAAAAACTAAGAGAAAAGTTTTCTAATCTCCTGCAGGGATATAGAAATCAAATGGATGAAGCTAATTATCCCTATAGCGAAACGTATGGGAAGGATCCTGAAAAACACCCTTTTGAGGACGCACCAGCAGAATTAATGGATGATGAGGAATATCTTTTACGTTGTTTAGAGGTAGATGATGGAGCTTGTTTTCAGTTTGCAAGTGAAAGACTTAAAAACAAAAAAGAGTTTGTTTTAAAGGCTTCAGATCACTACCAGTTTGAAGATCATATTTCTTTAATGGGTGATAGTTTAAAAAAAGATCTTGATATAATTATTAAAACTGGACTAAGTGAATTTTGGGAATTTGGAGATGAAATTCTAAATGATAAAAATAAATTGTTTAAGATCATAAAAAAAAAATCACATAAA
>Ga0209403_10007798_pt1 | contig 10448 bp, 3 predicted proteins | sample ArcticOcean_MG_C_8_FD_187440 | JGI IMG/M metagenome (GOLD analysis project Ga0209403, IMG submission 187440) | Marine microbial communities from western Arctic Ocean - ArcticOcean_MG_CB11_86 (SPAdes) (version 2) | ecosystem: Environmental > Aquatic > Marine > Oceanic | place: Arctic Ocean...
AAATGAAGTTCCAACTAAGTTAACTCGTGTTGTGGCAGCTATACGTGATCAACAACAATAATAATTATATAGAGGAGTAAATATCATGGCGAAATTAAGTAACGAAGATATTTTAAATGCAATAGCAGATATGTCTGTGATGGATGTTGTTGATCTAGTTTCAGCAATGGAAGATAAATTTGGTGTTTCAGCAGCAGCTGTTGCAGCAGCACCTGTTGCTGTAGCTACAGAAGCTGGAGCAGCTGTTGAAGAAAAGACTGAGTTTGATGTTGTATTAACAAGCTTTGGTGACAAGAAAGTTGCTGTTATTAAGGCTGTTCGTACCATAAGTGGATTAGGTCTTAAGGAAGCAAAGGATCTTGTTGAGAGTGCCCCTGCTCCTATTAAGGAAGGCGCATCTAAAGCGGAAGCTGAAGAAATCCAAAAGCAGCTTGAAGAAGCTGGCGCTAGCGTAGAACTTAAGTAATTTGTTCGATGCTATAAACCAAAATCCCCTGAAGGGGATTTTGGTGTTTTTATTTAGAAGTAATTTTGAAAACAATTTATTGATTAATACGAGGCATTCATGACTTACTCATTTACAGAAAAAAAACGTATCAGAAATAATTTTGGAACAAGAGAATCGATTCTTAAAGAGCCAGATTTATTATCTATTCAGATTAATTCATTTAATTCTTTTATTCAAGAAGGAGTTTCTGAAAAGAAAGATATTGGTCTTCATTCTGTTTTTAAATCTGTATTTCCAATCACAGCTCTCAATGGTTATGCTGAAATTGAATATGTAGATTATGAGCTTCAAGAGCCAAAATATAATGTTAAAGAGTGTAAGCTTCGTGGGGTTACTTATGCTGGAACACTTCAAGTTAAACTTAACTTAGTGTTATTTGATAAAAATGGATCCAGTTTAAAGAAAAAACGTCGAGTAAAACAGGTTGTCGAAGAAAATGTCTATCTAGGACAACTTCCATTGATGACAGATACTGGTACATTTGTTATTAATGGTACAGAACGTGTTGTAGTTTCACAACTTCATCGTTCGCCAGGAGTTATATTTGAGCATGATAAGGGAAAGACACACTCATCTGGAAAAATACTATTTTCTTCTCGAATTATTCCTTACCGTGGTTCATGGCTAGATTTTGAATTTGATCATCATGAGCATTTATTTGTTAGAATCGATAGAAGAAGAAAACTCCCCGTGACTACTTTGCTTCGCTCTATGGGTATGTCAACAAGTGAAATTATTGACAAATTCTTTAATCATATTGTTGTCAAACTAAAGTCTAAGTCGTGCGAATTAGCAGTTAAGGCTGAACGCCTAAAAGGCATAATAGCTGAATTTGATATAAAATTAGGTAAAGATATTATTGTTGAAAAAGGGCGTCGAATTACTGCTAGGCATGTCAAAATTCTCGATGCTGCTAAAGTTGATTCTCTTAATGTTCCAATTGAATATCTTTTAGATAAAGTTGTTTCTAGTGATGTTGTTGATACTGATACAGGAGAAATTTTATTAAATGCGAATTCTTTGATAACTGAAGAATTAATTGAAGTTTTAACCACAGCAAAGATTAAAAAACTCAATATTATTTTTATTAATGATGCTGAAAATGGTATCTATATTTCAGATACTTTGCGTATTGATGAGCTGCAAACAGAAATTGAAGCTCGTATGTCAATTTACCATGTTATGAGACCAGGCGAACCAGCAACAGAAGATGCAGTTAATACTCTGTTTTCAAATTTGTTCTTTAATAACGATCGATATGATCTTTCTCGAGTTGGCCGAATGAAACTTAATAGACGTCTTGGAACGCCTTCAGAAGCTGGCGAGCATGTTTTAACCCATGATGATATTATTAATGTGATTAAGAAATTAATTGATATTAAAAATGGACATGATGTTGTAGATGATGTTGATACTTTAGCTAATAGACGCGTAAGAGCTATTGGTGAGATGATTGAAAACCAATTTAGAATTGGTCTTATTAGAGTCGAAAAAGCAGTTAAAGAAGGATTGAATCTTGCTGAAACTGATGAGCTAACACCACAGGATTTAATTAACTCTAAGCCAGTTTCTGCTGCTGTCAGGGAATTTTTTGGTTCATCTCAGTTATCTCAGTTTATGGATCAAGTAAATCCTTTGTCTGGGGTGACGCATAAACGTCGTATTTCAGCATTAGGTCCGGGTGGATTAACTCGTGAACGTGCGGGTTTTGAGGTTCGTGATGTTCATCCATCTCATTATGGGCGCTTATGTCCTATTGAGACTCCAGAAGGTCCAAATATTGGTTTAATAAATACTCTAGCGGTATATGCTAGAACAAATGATTATGGTTTTTTAGAGACCCCATATCAAGTTGTTAAGAATGGACTTGTGACTAAAGAAATTATCTATGTATCTGCAATTGATGAAATAAATCATACAATTGCTGCTGCAAATTCTACAGTTGATAGTAAAGGCTATTTAGTTGATGATCTAGTGGCTGGAAGACATAAAAATGAATTCGTTCTAGTAGATAAATCTGAAGTTACACTTATTGATATTGATTCTAAGCAGATAGCATCTGTAGCTGCTTCGCTTATTCCTTTCCTAGAACACGATGATGCCAACCGTGCATTAATGGGCTCAAACATGCAGCGCCAAGCTGTGCCAGTACTTCGCGCTGAAAAGCCGCTGGTTGGAACAGGTATTGAACGGGTTGTTGCAACTGATTCGCGTGTCTGTGTTATTGCAGATCATGATGGGGTTGTTGAGACAGTTGATTCATCTAGAATTGTAATTCGAGTTGATGCTAAACAAGCTAAGGCTGGAGAGCTTGGTGTTGATATTTATAGTCTAACCAAGTACTCTCGTTCAAATCAAAATACTTGTATTAATCAAAAACCACTTGTTCAACCTGGCGATAAGATTGCTGCAGGTGATGTTCTTGCCGATGGTCCATCGACTGACTTAGGGGAGCTTGCTCTAGGTCAAAATATGATGATTGCTTTTATGCCTTGGAACGGTTATAACTTTGAAGATTCTATATTAATATCAGAAAAGGTTGTTCAGGAAGATCGCTACACTTCGATTCATATTGAAGAATTAACGGCCTATGCAAGAGACACAAAACTTGGAACTGAAGAGGTTACTGCAGATATTCCAAATGTAAGTGAATCAGCTCTCTCAAAGTTAGATGATGTTGGTATTGTTTATGTAGGCGCACGAGTCAAAGGTGGAGATATTTTAGTTGGAAAAGTCACACCTAAAAGTGAGACAGTTCTTTCTCCTGAAGAAAAGTTATTACGAGCTATTTTCGGAGAAAAAGCTAACAATGTAAAAGACACCTCTCTCAGAATTGGAGCTTCAAAGTCAGGAGTTGTAATCGATGTTCAAATCTTCACTAAAGATAGGGTTGAAAAAGACTCACGCGCACTTGTGATTGATGAAGAACGAATAGAGAATATTAAAAAAGACATCGATGATGAGTTTGGTATTATTGATGGTGATATCTTTCGCCGTATTCGCTTAAAACTTTCTGGTAATACTTCTAGCAGTAATATTGGTAGCATAAAAAGTGGTGACAAGCTTAGCTCTACAAATCTAAAAACACTTGAAAATAATGAAATAGCAAAATTGAAAGTTAAAGATGCTGATATTAATAAGGAAGTCGCTGTACTGGTTAAACAATCTAAAGCCAAGCAGGAAGAATTTGAACTTTTCTTTGAAGTGGAAAGAGCAAAAATTCAAGAAGGCGCTGATTTACCACCAGGTGTTCAGAAGATGGTCAAAGTTTATGTGGCTACAAGAAAAACGCTGCAGGTTGGTGATAAGATGGCTGGACGCCATGGAAATAAAGGCGTTATTTCTCGTGTGTCTCCTGTAGAAGACATGCCACACTTAGTAGATGGTACCCCGGTAGATGTAGTTCTTAATCCGCTTGGCGTTCCATCGCGTATGAATGTTGGACAGGTATTAGAGGTTCATTTAGGTTGGGCTGCTAAAGGCCTAGGTTATAAGATAGGTAACTTACTTGATGAGCATCGAAAAGATACTATTAAAAAAATACGTTCAATGCTTGATACTATTTATAACAGTTATGGAAAGACAGAAGATATAAAGTCTTTCAGTGATGATGAAATACTTGAGTTAGCAAATAATCTTCGTTCAGGTGTGCCAATGGCTACACCTGTATTTGATGGTATTAAAGAAAAAGATATTAAGTTATTACTTAAGATGGCTGATTTGCCTGAGAGTGGTCAAATACAATTATATGATGGACGAACTGGTGATGCTTTTGATCGTGATATAACTGTAGGATATATGCATATGCTTAAGCTCAACCACTTAGTGGATGATAAGATGCATGCTCGTTCGACTGGGCCATATTCATTAGTAACTCAACAGCCACTTAGCGGTAAAGCTCAGTTTGGTGGACAAAGATTTGGTGAAATGGAAGTTTGGGCACTTGAGGCATATGGTGCAGCTTATACGCTTCGTGAAATGTTAACTGTTAAATCTGATGATGTTACCGGTAGAGCAAAAATGTATAAAAATATAGTTGACGGTGAGTATCGTACCGAGTCGGTTATGCCAGAATCGTTTAATGTTCTGGTGAAAGAAATTCGTGCATTGGGTATTGATGTTGAACTTGAACAAAATTAAATAAGGAGAATCCCTTGAAAGATTTATTACAAATTTTAAAACAGCAAAATAAAGACCAAGATTTTGATAAAATTAGAGTTGGTTTAGCGTCTCCTGAAAAAATTCGTTCATGGTCTTTTGGTGAAGTTAAAAAACCTGAAACTATCAACTATAGAACCTTCAAACCTGAAAGAGAGGGTTTGTTTTGTGCAAAAATTTTTGGTCCTATGAAAGACTTTGAGTGTTTATGCGGTAAATATAAACGAATGAAGTTTCGCAATGTGGTATGTGAAAAGTGTGGTGTAGAAGTTACCCTTTCTAAAGTAAGGCGAGAAAGAATGGGCCACATTGATCTTGCTGCCCCAGTTGCTCATATTTGGTATTTGAAGTCACTACCTTCAAGGCTTGGCTTGTTAATGGATATGACATTAAAAGATATTGAGAGAGTTCTTTATTTTGAGGCTTTTTTAGTAACAGATTCAGGTAATACTCCTTTAATTAAAAAACAACTCCTTACAGAAGAAATGTATTTTGATGCTTTGGATGAATATGGCGATGATGAGTTTGTTGCTAAAATGGGGGCAGAGGCTATTCAAGACGTACTTTCTGAAATGCAACTTGAAAAAGAGGCTGCAAATTTACGTGAGGAAGCTCTTACTACAAAATCACAAACTAAACTTAAGAAAATTAATAAGCGTCTAAAGTTGGTTGATTCATTAATTAAATCAGGTAATAAGCCTGAATGGATGGTATTAAATGTATTACCTATTCTTCCGCCTGATCTAAGACCATTAGTTCCATTAGATGGCGGTCGTTTTGCAACCTCTGATTTAAATGATTTGTATCGCCGAGTGATCAATAGAAATAATCGACTTGCAAGACTATTAGAGCTTGATGCACCTGAGATTATTGTTCGTAATGAAAAGCGTATGCTTCAAGAGGCTGTTGATTCATTAATTGATAACGGTCGACGAGGACGTGCAGTTATGGGTAATAATAGACGCCCACTTAAGTCAATTGCAGATATGATTAAGGGTAAGCAAGGACGTTTTCGTCAAAATTTATTAGGAAAGAGGGTAGATTATTCGGGTCGCTCAGTAATTGTTTGTGGTCCATATCTAAAGCTTCACCAATGTGGATTACCAAAAAAGATGGCGCTAGAACTTTTTAAGCCATTTATTTATAATCGTCTTCAGGCTAATGGCTTAGCTTCAACAATTAAGGCTGCTAAGAAAATGGTTGAAAGTGAAATTCCTGAAGTATGGGATATCCTTGAAAGGGTTGTTCACCAGCATCCTGTTCTTTTAAATCGTGCACCGACCCTTCACCGACTTGGTATTCAAGCGTTTGAGCCGCTCTTAATAGAAGGTAAGGCAATTCAACTTCACCCTCTTGTATGTACTGCATTTAATGCAGACTTTGATGGTGACCAGATGGCAGTTCATGTTCCACTTTCAGAAGAAGCTCAGTTAGAGGCGAGAACCTTAATGCTGGCATCAAATAATATTCTTCATTTGGCTAGTGGTGATCCAATTATTATTCCTTCTCAAGACGTAATATTAGGCCTCTATTATATGACTAGGGAAATGGTGAATCAGAAAGGTGAAGGTATGATTTTTGCAAATACTAATGAAGCCCTTACTGCTTATGGTGAAGATTTAGTTAGTCTTCATGCAAAAGTTAAATTAAGAGTACAAGATTATTCTAAAACAGAATCTGGATTCATGCCTAGTAACTCTCGCATAGTTGACACGACTGTTGGTCGAGCAATATTTTCTAGAATTTTGCCTAAAGGCTTGAATTTTGATCTAATCAACGAAGCGTTATCAAAAAAAGTAGTTTCGAATTTAATTCATGTTTGCTACCGTTCTCAGGAACTCAAAGAAACAGTTATTTTTGCTGATCAAATGATGTATATGGGTTTTGAATATTCAACTAAATCAGGTATTTCTTTTTGCTCAAATGATATGATCATACCTAATGAGAAAACGGCTATGATTGATAAGGCTAATAAACAAGTTAAAGATGTACAGCAGCAATTTGCTTCTGGAGTTGTAACTAATGGTGAACGCTACAATAAAGTCATTGATATCTGGTCACGTACTTCTGAAGAAGTTGCAAAAGCCATGATGGATAAAGTAGGTTATGACACTGTAACTGATGCAGATGGCAATACTGAGAAAAAACCATCATTTAACTCAATCTTTATGATGGCAGATTCCGGCGCTAGAGGCTCGCCAGCGCAAATTCGTCAATTAGCAGGCATGCGCGGGCTAATGGCTAAACCAGATGGTTCTATTATTGAGACTCCAATCACAAGTAATTTCCGGGAAGGTCTCAATAATATGCAATACTTTATTTCAACGCATGGAGCTCGAAAAGGTTTGGCTGATACTGCATTAAAGACTGCTAATTCAGGCTACTTAACTCGTCGTCTTGTTGATGTCGGTCAAGATTTAGTGATCACAGAAGAGGATTGTGGCACACAAAATGGCTTAGTTATGAAGGCTGTTATTGATGGCGGTAATGTTGTTCAAACATTGGGCACTGCAGTGCTGGGTAGAATTCTAGCCGAAGATGTCTTATTACCAAATTCTAAAGAAATTCTTTTAGAAAAAGATCATTTAATAACTTTGTCTGATTCTGATCAGATCAATGAAATAGGAGTTGAGTTGATCAAAGTACGATCAGCTATTACTTGTGAACTTTCATATGGCGTTTGTGCATCCTGCTATGGTAATGATATGGCAAGAGGTCATAAAATTGGTGTTGGCGAGGCAGTTGGAGTAATCGCTGCACAGTCAATTGGTGAGCCAGGAACTCAGTTAACGATGCGTACATTCCATATTGGTGGTGCTGCTAGTTCATCTACAGCTGTCAATAGTATTATTATTAATACAGATGGTATTGTACACTTTGAAAATATGAAATCTATAACTAACTCTAATGGAGACTTTGTAGTTATTTCAAGGTCTTCTGAGGCTTCTATTAGAAATGAATCAGGTCAAGTAAAAGAGAGGTATAGATTACCTTATGGGGCAGTTGTTCACTTTAAAGATGGTGGCGAAGTTAAAGCTAAAGATAAGATTGCGGACTGGGACCCACATACCCATCCTATTATTGCTGAAAATTCTGGCCGTGTATCATTTATTGATTTTGTTGAAGGGTTAACTGTATTAAAAAATTCTGATCCTTTAACAGGCTTAAATTTCTTTGAAATGATTGAAGAAGCAGAAAGAACTTCAGCCGCTAAGGATATGAAACCAATGATTAAGCTAGTTGACAAAAAAGATAAAAAACTTGTACTGTCAACTCATTACTTACCTTCAGGAGTAAAAATTAACTTGGAAGATGGCCAGTTAATCGCTGCTGGTGAGATACTTGCTAAAATGCCAAAAGCGGTTTCTAAAACAAGTGATATCACTGGTGGTTTGCCTCGAGTTGCTGATTTGTTTGAGGCTCGCAAAGCCAAAGACCATGCAATTCTTGCAGAGTGTTCGGGAATTATAAGTATTGGTACTCCGACAAAATCAAAGGTTCGTTTACTTATTACAAGTGAAGATGGTGTGGTCACTGAAATGATGATTCATCAATGGCGAGCTATTAATGTATTTGACGGTGAAACTGTTGAGAAAGGTGATGTTATTTCTGATGGTCCTTCAAATCCTCATGATATCCTGCGTTTATTGGGTGTTGAGGCTTTGGCAAACTATATTGTTAAAGAAGTTCAGAATGTTTATCGCCTTCAGGGAGTTAAAATATCTGATAAGCACATCGAAGTAGTTGTAAAACAGATGCTAAGAAAAGTCGAAATTTTAGATTGTGGAGATTCTAAATACGTTAATGGTGAAACTGCAGAATATGCTCATGTTATTGAGAAAAATAAGCAACTTAATGCTCAGGGCAAGTCAGTTATTAAATACCAGAGATTATTGATGGGTATTACTAAAGCATCATTATCAACTGAGTCATTTATTTCTGCTGCATCATTCCAAGAAACCACTAGGGTTCTAACTGAAGCCTCAATTACTGGAAGAGTTGATGATCTTCGAGGCCTTAAAGAGAATGTAATTGTAGGGCGTTTGATACCTGCAGGTACTGGATTTTCCCATCATCAAGAAAAAAGAAGAAGCCGAGAAATCTTAATGCAACCAAGCGAGGCAGAGCAGGAGTTATCTGCTCAACTTAGTGAGGTTGAAGCTGGAGAATAAGATTTAAATGATATAAAAGGGCTTCTTAAATTAGTTATTATTTGAGAAGCCTAAGGTTTAATAATTAATAGAGCTAGTTCAATTATTCATTACTATAAGGATAATTGTTTGGAAGATTAATCCAAAACTATCATTATCTAGGTAATGATAAAATATACTCATGAAAAACTCACAGTTCACCAATCTCATTGAACAAGGTTATAACCATATTCCTTTTTCAAGAGAGGTTGTTGTGGATACTGATACTGCTTTGGCATTGTATCTTAAGTTAGCCAATAATCCATATAGTTATTTTCTAGAGTCAGTTCAAGGCGGGGAAAAATGGGGGCGATACTCATTTATTGGACTCTCAGCAGAGACAGTTATTAAAGTATATGACTATCAAATTGTTATTGAAAAAAATGGTGAGGTATTGGAACAATATGATGTTGAAGATCCTCTTGCATGGATTGAAGATTACCAAAATAAATTCAAAGTTCCGAAGTTGGAAAGCTTGCCAGATTTTAATGGAGGCTTGGTGGGTTATTTTGGTTATGAAATTATTCGTTATATAGAGCCAAAATTGTCAGATATAAATAAAACTGATGAATTAAACGTCCCTGATATTTTATTAATGGTTTCTAACGACCTTTTAGTTGTTGATAATTTATCAAGTAAAGTCCACATAATTACTCACATTAATCCTAGTGTTGAATCTTACGAAGATGCTATTTCAAAACTTAGCTTGATTGAGAAAAATATTAAGAAATCATTTAATCATTTACCTGCTCCTTCTGAAAATATAAAAGCTGAAGACTTTGTCTCAAGTTTTGGTAGGGAAGATTTTATAAAAGCTGTTGATAATGTACAGAAATATATTATTGCAGGTGACGTTATGCAGGTTGTTCCCTCACAGCGCTTAAGCTGCTCCTTTAAGGCCAAACCAATAGAGCTTTATCGTCAGTTAAGAATACTGAACCCTTCGCCATATATGTATTTTCTTAATCTAGATGAATTTTCAATAGTTGGCTCTTCACCTGAAATTTTAACGCGCGTAGATAATAATAATATTGCAACTATAAGGCCATTAGCTGGTACACGCTCAAGAGGTAAAACAACTAAAATGGACCTGCAGCTTGAAAAGGACCTTTTGACTGATGAGAAAGAGATTGCTGAACATTTAATGTTAATTGATTTGGGTCGTAATGATTTAGGCCGAATTGCAAAAACAGGAAGTGTGACCCTTACTGATAAAATGTTTATTGAGAGATACTCTCATGTTATGCATATTGTTTCAAACGTTGAGTGTGAATTAAAAGATGGCATGAGTTCTATCGATGTATTAAAAGCTACTTTTCCAGCGGGCACTTTGAGTGGCGCACCCAAAGTAAGGGCTATGGAAATAATTAATGAAGTTGAAAGCTTGAAGCGTAATATTTATTCTGGTGCTATTGGAAATTTATCTTGGCATGGTGGTATGGACCTAGCAATTGCAATTAGAACAGCAGTAATTAAAGATGAAGTACTTTATGTACAAGCGGGAGCAGGTATAGTTTATGACTCATTACCTGAAATGGAGTGGCAAGAAACTATGGATAAAGCTCAAGCCTTAATCAGGGCAGCGCAAAATG
>Ga0209403_10007799_pt1 | contig 10447 bp, 6 predicted proteins | sample ArcticOcean_MG_C_8_FD_187440 | JGI IMG/M metagenome (GOLD analysis project Ga0209403, IMG submission 187440) | Marine microbial communities from western Arctic Ocean - ArcticOcean_MG_CB11_86 (SPAdes) (version 2) | ecosystem: Environmental > Aquatic > Marine > Oceanic | place: Arctic Ocean...
TAATCAAATTTTTTTCTTTACTAAGGGAGAAGTTTTAGAACGAGAATATTTAGAAACTTGTTTGTTTGATAATGGTTTTGCTCGCGTACCGATGGTTGAAAACCGTGGCGACTTTAGTATTAGAGGGGATATTGTAGACGTGTACCCCCCTGCATCAAATAATCCTATTAGAATTGAGTTTTATGATAATACAATTGAGTCACTCCGAGAATTTGATGTTAGTAGCCAGGTATCATTGAATACTATAGATAGTGTAGAAATTCTTCCTGTAAGAGAAGTTTCTCCTAATGAAGTTCAAAAAGGAAATGGGTTGGGTGAAATTGAAATATTGGCTAAGGAACATAATGTTGATCCAGTTAGGTTAAAAGAATTAAATGATAAGATTCATCATCTAGGCAATTTCTCAGGTATGGAGAATTTGGCACCAATTTTTTATAGTTGCCGTGAAACTTTATTTGATTACTTTCCTAAAGAAACAATAATTGTATTAGACGATAAAGATGAAATTGATTCTAGTATTATCAATTTCGATGGAATAATTAATAAGGAATTTAATGTCGCTCAGGGTAGGGGTGATTTAGCGGTTCCAGTAAGTCGTTTTTATTTAGACTCAAGTGAGCTTGAAAAATACTTGAATGATAAGAATGTCATTTCCATAAAAAAAATAAACATTGACAGTGATTCGGATGTTATCCGTTTTGACTTTTTGCAAAATCCAAATTTTCATGGAAAGTTTAATGCTTTAGTTGAACAAATAATTAAATGGCAAAAAGAAAGTTGCAAAGTTATTTTAGTTGCATCAACCAAAGGTCAAGTAAAGAGAATGCATGAATTATTTAATGAATATAACTTAAGTCTAGATGTTGATAGAGGTTATATTAGCAATGGTTTTAATTCTCCTGAATTGAATCTTGCGTTTATTGCAGAGCATGAAGTATTTGGGCGCACTCATAAATATCGTTATCGAAGGAAATCGAAGTCTCAAATTTTTCAAAGAGGATTTAAAGATTTAAAACCTGGTGATTATTTAGTTCATGTTGATTATGGAATAGGTAGATATATGGGGACACGTGAGTTGGAAATAGGCGATGGCTGTGGAGAGTTTTTAAATATTTCCTATGCTGATGATGAAAAACTCTATATTCCGATGGATGGTTTGTCTTACATTCAAAAATATATTGGTTCGGGAAGTGTTCCACCAATATTAAATAAATTGGGCAGTGTTAGTTGGAGTCGGCAGAAAAATAAAATCAAAGAATCAATTCGTGAAATGGCAGAAGACCTGTTAAAACTTTATGCATCTCGAGAGATTGCTGTAGGAACAAGTTATTCTACTAATCCAATATTGATGCAGGAGTTTTCTGATTCGTTTGATTTTGAAGAAACAGAAGATCAATTGAAAGCCATCGATGAAACGATGGAGGACTTAGAGAGTAGCAAGACGATGGATAGGTTAATTTGTGGTGATGTCGGTTATGGGAAAACAGAAGTTGCAATGAGAGCAGCTTTTAAAGTGGTTTTAGATAAAAAACAAGTTGCCGTCTTGGTGCCAACTACAGTTTTAGCTCAACAGCATCTTTTGACATTCAGTGAGCGATTTAAAAATTATGCAGTAAATATAGATATGGTCAATCGCTTTAAAAGTCCAAGGGAACAAAAAAAAATATTAAAAAATGTTAAATCTGGAGCAGTGGATATCATTATAGGAACCCATCGATTACTTTCGAAAGATGTTGATTTTGCCCAACTTGGATTAATTATTATTGATGAAGAGCAACGTTTTGGAGTCAAACACAAAGAGGCAATGAAAAAAATTAGAAATAAAGTCGATATCTTAACGCTTACAGCGACTCCTATACCAAGAACTCTGCACTTTTCATTGATGGGTGTCAGGGATTTAAGTGTTATTGAAAGTCCGCCAGTCGATCGACGCGCTATTAAAACATATATTCACAAATTTGATGAAAAAATTATTCGTGAAGCTATTTTAAAAGAACTTGATCGAGGAGGGCAAATATATTTTGTTCATAATAAAATTAAAAGTATCAATTCCGTTAAAGAGATGATTCAAAAAATTGTTCCTGGGGTAACTATTGGAATTGGGCATGGCCAGTTACCTGAGCATCAATTAGAAGAAGTAATGGGAAAGTTTGTTGCCAAAAAAATTGATGTGCTTCTCTGTACAACAATAATAGAGTCTGGGCTCGATATTCCTTCAGCTAATACAATAATTATAAATAGGGCAGACCAGTTTGGATTAGCACAACTTTATCAATTAAGAGGTAGGGTCGGTCGCTATAAACACCAGGCCTATGCATATCTTCTTATTCCAGGGGCTCTGGCAGTTAATTCAGATGCAAAAGAAAGACTCATTGCAATAGAAGAGTTGAGCGAATTGGGAGCAGGTTTTCAATTGGCTGCTCGTGATATGGAAATTCGAGGTATCGGTAATATGCTTGGGCATAATCAATCGGGGCATATTGCTTCTATTGGGTTTGATCTTTATACAAAATTAATGGAAGATGCGGTTAAAAATATAAAGGGTGAGAAAGTTGGAAATAACTTTATTGAACCAGAAATCAATTTACAGATAAAAGGCTATATACCCAAAGATTACATCCCTGATTTAAATCAAAGGCTGGATATCTATCGACGACTACAATTATTAGACACGTTGGATGATTGCTCGGCTATAAAAAATGAGTTAATAGACCGCTATGGTGTTTTTTTAACTCCAATTGATAAATTAATGAAATTGATACAGGTAAAAGTTTTTTGTAAAAAGTTGCATATTAGTAAAGTCTGTATTGTAGGAAATGAAGCACGTTTTAATATTGTCTCATCGACACCAGTTTCTCCTGAGAAACTTGTCCTGTTAGTAGATAGTAGGATGCACTTTTTGTCAGAATTTTGTTTTGGGATTAAATTAAATCGAAAAAACTGGGCCGATGACTTGTTAGTAATAAATAATTATTTAATGAAATTTATTGGTTTGATAGATGATGAATAACGAGACGAATAAATTATTTAACACCACTAGCATAATATTTTTATTTTTATTATTTGCTTGTTCAAATAAGGGGACGGTTGAGGAAGTTTCTGATAATACTTTAGTTGCTGTAGTTAATGGGAGTAACATTATCGCAAGTGAAGTTAGAACAGAAATTCGGTTTTTAATTAGACAGCTCCGCATAAAAAATAAAAATGATCTTTCTTACGAAGAGCAGCTTCAGCTGAAATTTAATGGGTTAAATCGGACTATTCGTAATAGGTTGTTGATTATGGAGGCTGCTGCCAGGAATATCTCTATTTCTCGTGAAGAATATGAAGAGGCTTTACTTTCTATTAAGAGTGGTTATGAGGATGATTCGTTTAATAAAAATATAAAAATCAGAGGTATTAATCCAAAACTGTGGGATAAAAAATTTAAAAATAACCTAATAATTGAAAAGTTGATTAAAAGAAATTATATTGGCGAGGTGAAAATAAATGATGAACAGTTAAGGGATTATTATAATAACCACCCAAAAGAATTTAAAAAAGAGTTAGAGGTCCGGGCTCGACATGTCATGGTTGCTACAGAAGGTGAAGCAAAATTGCTACACAAAAAAATCAGTTCAAATAAAAGTGATTTTTCTAAAATGGCTAAAATATATTCGCTGGACCCTGGGGGTGTTTCCGGAGGTGATCTCGGATATTTTTCTGCTGGTCAAATGCCTGAAGATTTTGATATTATTTTCAATCTTAAAATTAATCAAGTTAGCGAAATAATAAAGACACCGTATGGGTATCACGTTTTTAAGGTTGTTGATAAAAAACCAGCTAGGCAGATGGACTTTAACGAATCGAAAAAAATAATACACAACAATTTATTAAGAAATAAGCAGGCTAAAGAATTTGATGAGTGGCTGCTGATGTTAAAAAATAAATCAAAAATAAAAATAGTTAATAATGTTGCCTCGAAAATTAATCTATAAAGTAATTTTTTGTTTAACTGTAACTTTCTCAACTTCAATTCTTGCTGGACCCGTATTTGGATCAATTGTTGATAGAGTTGTTGCTAAGGTTAATAATGAAATTATAACCCTAAGTACTGTTAAGAGTAAGGTTGACCTTATCTTGAGTCGAAGAGATCTATCTATTCCTGTCGGTGTTAAACAAACAGAAAAACAGTTAATGCAGCAATCGCTCGATAGTATTATTGATGAGAAGTTGCAGGCTCAAGAGGGAAAGAAAAAAGGTTTAATAGTAAAAGAAGAAACCATTGAAAAGGCTATGGCCGATATCTATGAAAAAAATAATATTACCGCCAGTCAGTTTGAACTAATGCTATCAAAAGAAGGTCATGATTTAGCATCATATAAAAAAATAATTCACGATCAAATTCTTTCATCAAGAGTTGTTCAAATGGAGCTTCAAGGGTCATCACGCTCAAGCAATGATGATATGCTTAAACACTATAATGTTAATAAAAAAAAATATTGGGTTCCGAGCAAGGTAATGATTAGTCAGATTATGTTTATTAAGGATAAGGACGGATTAAAAAGTGATGTAAAATTAAAAATAACTAAGGCTCGGGAGATTCTTGGTTTGCTTCGGTCTGGAAGTGATTTTTCAGATCTGGCAAAAAAGTATTCAGAGGATATTTCTGGTCCCTTAGGCGGTAGGATAGGGATTGTTGAACGTGGTACGACTTTGCCAAGATTTGAAGAAATAGCTTTTAATCTTAAATTGAATGAAGTTAGCGATGTATTTCAAACAGAAAACGGTGTTCATATAATCAGGTGTGACGATGTTATTTCTGGTCACTTTAAGAAATATATAGAAGTTAAGTCTGAAATTAAACGCATGCTTGATTTTAAAAAACAGGATGAAAACTATACTGATTGGATGAAAGAATTGAGGGAATCCGCATTCATTGAAGTGAAGTTATTTAAAGAGCCTAGTAAAAGAGAAAGCATTAAAAAGTCGAATAAAAAAAATGTAGAAGCTAAACTGAGGTATCTTAAGAAATTGAGGGATAATAAAAAAATTTCCAATCAAAAGTATCTCGAAAAAAAGAAAGAAGTACTAAGAAAGTTTTAATAATACATTCCTCAACTCTATCTGCTACTAATATATAGTGCTGACCTGAGGCACACCTTAATTTTTTAAATAATCTTAACTATTATGCACTGCGTGGAATATAAATTCCGGAAGGCAGTAAAGGATATGGTTCCGTTGGATAGTCGTGTCCTTTTAGCTATTTCTGGTGGACCTGATTCTGTTGTATTGTTACATTTGTTTAAAAAAATAAGTTTGGAAAATTTAAATATTAAGCTTGCTATTGCGCATTTAAACCATCTTTCTCGTGGGGAAGATTCTAATAAAGATGCAGTTTTTGTTGTTGAGCTAGGAAAAAAAATAAAACTCGATACTTTTGTCGAGGCGATTGATGTTTCTTTATTAAAAAAAAATACAAATACCTCGTTTCAAGAATCAGCAAGATTAATTAGGTATGATTTTTTGCGTAGAAGTTTTAGGGAATGGAAAGGTGATTTAATTGCACTTGGCCATAATGCTGATGATCAAGCAGAAACAGTTTTAATTAATCTTTTAAGAGGTAGCGGCTTACTTGGTTTAACTGGAATTCGCGCCCAAAGGGATATTTTTATTCGACCATTGCATGGTTGTTTTCGTAGCGAAATTGATGACTATATTTCTGTGCACAATTTAAAATTCTGTTCTGATAAAACAAACTTTGAAAGTAAATATCTCCGAAACAAAGTTCGTTTAGAGTTAATCCCATTCTTGGAATTATATAACCCAAAAATAAAATCTGCGCTTACAGTGGCATCTGCAATATTAACTGATGATGAAGATTACCTGGCAAATCAAGTTGAGGGGAAACTAATTGAAGTAGACTTTCGTTGTGGTGAAAGCAATTCCACTTCCCTGGATATTAAACTTTTAATTTTGCAACACCCGGCTATGCAAAAAAGACTTGTTAGACACGCAATATTTATTGCCAAAGGGAACCTAAGGTCAATTTCAAACCGACATGTTTTAGAGGTTCTTCGCCTTGTTAAATGGAATTTTGGTTCTAAGGAAATTCACTTGCCAGGTGACTTAGTGGCTTTTTTTATAGGTGGTAAACTAACATTTTCTAATAATGCCTACGGCAAGAGGATTGTTAGAAAAATTGCTTCCGCGGTAACTTTATTTACTGAAATTAATGTTCCTGGTTTTACTGATATTGGGTTTCGAGGTTTAGGTTTTAATGTTAGCCTTCTTTCGAATGAAAATTTTCGTGAATTTTCTTCAAGCCCAAATATTGCCTATTTTGATTACCACAAAACAGGGCCTAGTCTTAAAGTGCGATTTTTTCGTCCAGGAGATCGTTTTATACCTCTTGGAATGAAAGGAAGGAAAAAGATTAAATCGTTTTTTATTGATGAAAAAATTGCTTATAATGAAAGAAAGTTAATACCTTTTATAACAACACAAAGTGATTCTATCATTTGGATTTATGAGAAAAGAATAGGGAATAACTACCGAGTTACCGATAAGACAAGTAAAATTATTAGGGTAGAAGGAATTATGAAGCATACATATAAAGAATAATTTGACACTTACTCTGTATTTATTTGTGGTATTATTTAAATAACTGTTGTTTTTAGAATATTGATGTAAAAAATATAATTTTAAGGAGATTTCCTTTGAATCAGTTTTATAAAAATTTGGCACTTTGGTTGGTTGTCGGGATGATTTTAATCTCCCTCTTTAGTATATTTAATAAACCACTGGAAAATCAGTCAGAGGTTATTTTCAGTGAGTTTATGGATGAAGTTGAAAGTGGTAAAATTGTTGAAGTAACGATTCAGGGAGATCTAATAAGTGGTAAATATGTAACAGGTAATTCTTTTCAGACTATGACCCCTCCTAAAGACCAAGATCTTGTTAGGATTCTTCGTGAAAAAGGTGTCCGTATTGTTGTTATGCCTCCAGAGCAAACGAGTTGGTATATGAATATATTAATTTCTTGGTTTCCGATGATTTTGCTTCTTGGAATTTGGATATTTTTTATGAGGCAAATGCAGGGCGGGGGCGGTAAAGCGTTATCCTTTGGAAAATCAAAAGCCAGGCTTATGAATGAAGCTAAAAATAAAACTACCTTCAAGGATGTTGCGGGGGTAGACGAGGCAAAAGAAGAACTACATGAAATAATTGAATTTTTAAAAGAGCCTCAGAAATTCAATAAGCTTGGTGGAAAGATTCCTAAAGGAGTTCTTTTAATTGGTCCTCCTGGCACGGGCAAAACTTTACTGGCAAGAGCTATTGCAGGTGAAGCTAATGTTCCATTTTTTAGTATTAGTGGATCTGATTTTGTTGAAATGTTTGTCGGTGTTGGTGCTTCCCGTGTTCGCGATTTGTTCGAGCAGGGCAAAAAAAATAGTCCATGTATAATTTTCATAGACGAAATTGATGCTGTCGGTCGCCATCGTGGCGCAGGTATGGGTGGTGGGCATGACGAAAGAGAGCAGACTCTGAATCAGCTTCTTGTTGAAATGGATGGGTTTGAAAATAATGAGGGTGTGATTTTGATAGCAGCTACAAATAGGCCCGATGTTTTAGACCCAGCTTTATTGCGACCAGGTCGTTTTGATCGACAGGTTACAGTTGACCGCCCAGATGTAAAAGGGAGGGAAGGTGTACTTAAGGTTCATAGTGCGACTGTTCCATTGACCGAGAATGTTGACCTTAAAACAATTGCTAAAGGGACTCCTGGCTTTACAGGTGCAGACTTGGCAAATCTCGTTAATGAGGCAGCTTTACTTGCAGCTAGAGATGATAAAAAATGTGTAGGAAATGATGATTTTGAAAATGCAAAAGATAAAGTGCTTATGGGAGTGGAAAGACGCAGCATGGTTATTTCTGAGAAAGAAAAACGCACAACTGCTTACCACGAATCTGGTCATGCTTTAGTTGCTTTAAAACTCCCTGGTACTGATCCATTACATAAGGTTACTATTATTCCAAGGGGGAGAGCTTTAGGTGTAACTATGCAGCTACCTGAAGATGAAAAACATACTTATCCCAAAAACTACCTTTATAATAATTTAGCGATTTTCATGGGTGGCAGGGTGGCAGAGGAAATATGTTTAGGGGAAATGACTACAGGTGCCGGAAATGATATAGAGAGAGCTACAGAAATGGCGCGTAAGATGGTCTGTGAATGGGGGATGAGTGAAAAAATGGGACCTCTTACTTATGGTTCTAAAGAGGAACCGGTTTTTTTAGGCAGAGATACAGGTAATAATAAAAATTTTAGTGATGAAACAGCAATGTTAATAGACCAAGAGGTTAAAAGTCTTGTTATGGGTGGCTATAAAACAGCACATAAAATTATTACTGACCACCGTGATTCTCTTGAAAAAATGGCTTTAGCTTTATTAGATAGAGAAACTCTGAATTTAGTAGAGATTAATGAAATTATTGATGGCAAGTCTCCACCTAATGATGAGTCTGGGCTTAATCCGATACCTGATAGCGTGCCCATTAAAAACGATAATTCTAAGCCCACGTTGAGCGACGGCTCTGACGGTATAATGGGGGGTGGGGGGTTACCGGATCCTCATCCGGCCTAAGGTTTCTTAGGTTAATCACTGTATAATTATAGCTTCAGGTGGGGACTTGTGTGGTCCTCCTTGGAGCTATTTTTTTTTCTAGCTATTTGATACTGGCTATTATTGAGAACTTTATATGCCTTTTAATTTTAAGCATTTATCAGAATCTAATTCAATTGCTGTTATGGGGATTCTTAACTTGTCGCCAAACTCTTTTTATTCTAAGAGTTATTTTTCTCAGATTGATGACGTATTGAAATATGCAGAAAAAATGATTGAAGAGGGGGCACATATTTTGGATATTGGGGCAGAAAGCACGCGACCGGGGTCAAAAAAGATTGCTGTTGAGCTTGAGTTGAAGAGGCTTGTTCCAGTTGTATCTAAATTAGCAAAAAAATATAAAGTTCCTATTTCTGTTGATACGTATAAGCCAGAAGTGGCTTCTGCAGTTTTACAGGAAGGGGCAAACGTTATTAATGATATTTCAGGACTTAGTTCTGGGAGTGTGATGGCAAAAGTTATTTCAAGGCATGATGCTGGGATAGTCTTAATGCATATGCGGGGAACCCCTGAGACTATGCAGGAAAGCCCTTGTTATAATAATGTCTGTTCTGAAATATTCGAGTTTTTAAGACAAAGAATTGAACTAGCCGAAGATGCTGGAATTGATTCTAAGAGTATTGCCGTTGATCCAGGTATCGGTTTTGGCAAAACTTTGAACCATAATTTGTCTTTAATTTCAAATTTGGCCAAATTCAAAGAGCTCGATAAAGCTATTCTTCTTGGCGTATCAAGGAAATCTTTTATTGGCGAGGTTTTATGCCTTGGTCCGGAAGAACGTTTGGAAGGATCTATTGCCGCTGGTGTCATTGGTTTTATTAATGGAGCTAATATTCTTAGGGTTCATGATGTCAATGCAACTATTAGAGCTGTTAAATTAGCTAATGCTATAAAAAAGGTTAAGTTAATTGATTAAATTATTTGTAAATATTGACCACGTCGCAACAGTTCGTGAAGCAAGAAAAACTTATCACCCCGACCCACTTGAAGTAGCGCTTCTTGCTGAAAAAGCAGGTGCTTTCGGTATTACTGCGCATTTAAGAGAAGACCGAAGGCATATCCAAGATAAAGATATTAAATTGTTAAAAAATAATATTAATACACCGTTTAATCTGGAGCTAGCTGCTATAGATGAGATGCTAGATATAGCGTTAGAGATAAAACCGTTTCAAGTTTCCTTAGTTCCAGAAAAGCGCATGGAAGTTACTACTGAGGGTGGTTTAAATGTTTGCGCTGACGAGGATAATCTTTTAGTGATTGGTAGAAAATTAAAAAATAAGGGGATCTTATTTAGTCTCTTTATTGATCCATTAATTGAGCAAGTTAATGCAGCTCATCGGGTTCAGGCAAATAGTGTTGAGTTTAATACGGGAACTTATTCTGAATCTAATAATATAATCGATATAAAAAAGCACTTACATTCTATTGAGAGCATGTCAGTCCATGCTAGTTCACTAGGACTTCGTGTTTTTGCAGGTCACGGTCTTACAAAAAATAATATTCAAAATATTGCGGCTATTCCGGGTATTGAGGAACTTAATATTGGTCATTATATTGTCTCTCGTTCCATTTATGTCGGGATAGAGCGAGCCATTAAGGAAATACTTGATTCCATTCAAACTGGATTTAATTTAAGGGTTTAGCTTTTTATAACCATATTTTTCAATCATTAGAGATTGGTAAATGTATTTATTGGCATGATTTTTGCTTTATTATAAACAAATACTAACAAATGCCACTTTCTTGACAGAGGCTACGCAATGAGTGAATTAAATAATAAT
>Ga0209403_10007802_pt1 | contig 10442 bp, 11 predicted proteins | sample ArcticOcean_MG_C_8_FD_187440 | JGI IMG/M metagenome (GOLD analysis project Ga0209403, IMG submission 187440) | Marine microbial communities from western Arctic Ocean - ArcticOcean_MG_CB11_86 (SPAdes) (version 2) | ecosystem: Environmental > Aquatic > Marine > Oceanic | place: Arctic Ocean...
TGTGGGATCGAAGGTAGCATCGGGATCAACTATCTCTGGCTTGTGGCCTTGCCTGGGACGCCCACCGAACTCTTGGCAATGTCTAAGTTTATGCGCGCCGCCGTTTGCCTACAATGGCCGAGCGTGGGTAACATGTTTGGCATGTTTAAAATTTCAGCGGGAGAATCGTGATGGATGATGCTATCGCAGCGGTGTTAAATAGCTGGTTTGAAGCTTACAGAAAGGGAGATGTAGACGGTGTTGCCGCCCACCACACTGACAACGCCTCACTATTTGCCCCAGGCGTTCCTCGAGTTGATGGCACTGAGGCATTAAAGGCAACAATCCAAGGCATGATTGACAGCGGACTAACCTATATAAGCCATGAAACAACAGAAGCTGAATCTAGAGAAGACATAGGTTACCTCCTTGCTAATATGACGCTTGCTATTCCCGACGGCAACGTATCCGCAAAGGTGATTGACGTACTTAAGCGCCAGCCAGATGGAACTTGGAAATTTCACGCTACGTCTTGGAATCTAGACAGTTAGGTTTGTTCAGCACACTAGCAGCTGGAGCGTCATCCTAAACCGGAACAACAACCACGGTTTTCGTATTGTCAGGACGCTGCCGTGAAGTAGGCGAAGTCTCTATCGGAATATAGGGTTTGGCGCGGCCGCCGGCGCCCAAGACTTCTTGAACCCGCTGAGCCACCCCTTTGGCTGCAGTGGCGTTGTCCTTAATGTCTATGTCGGCAACGAGAAGGGTGTCACCGAGAACGACGCCCGTATTATCGCCGGCATGATCGTTAAGCAGGTCCGTAATTTGCTCTGCCCGGGCATCCTGCCAGCATTTCAATCTCGGCTGTTTGCCTTGGCATGGGATGGGAATATAGCCCCGATCAACAAGCACGGGAGCCAATGCCCCATACCCTTTTGGGTCATTTTGGTGTATAGTAGTCATCGATTAATATCCTTCTGAAGAGGCGTGTTGCTTGTCCGGCGGTGCGCCTCTTTCTCTTTGTTAAGTGTCTGCAGCTAAATACCGATACGCTCTATTGGTGGCGTAGGGCCGTAGGCATATTCTTCGACTGCTTTCCGTGGGATCAGCACTCTTCGCCCGAGCCTTCGATGCGGCAAATCTCCCCGCCTCAAAATTCCGCGCACGGTGCTGCGGTGCAAACCCAATAGGTCGGCGGTTTGTTGTAAACTGATTGCTATGGGCATTGTGTTCCTCCGTCTTGTTGCATTGTCCCGCATTATAGGGCGCACACGACCGCTAACCTATTGATAACGAAGGTAAATTGGTTCGGTAATGCGAATGAGTTTCCCCTACACGATGCGAGGCAAGCCCTCCGAAATACTTGGAGTGGAGGTAGATCAGCGGCTGCAGGAGCTTGCCGATGAGTTTGCCCTCGCCTGGAAACTGCAGGGCTCGTCTAGGCCGTCACCCAAGCTCATGGAGCGAGAGCTACTCGGCGGCAAGGGCAAGGCAGCGTTCTGGCCACGCATGGATGACCTGCTTGCCTGGCGCCAGAGGGAGGGATTCCTGCGTCAACCACCGAAAGAGAAGTGGGATAAAGTCGAACTGCCGGAGGAGGAAGCGAAAAGGCGAGGCGTAGGGTCGGAGCCGATTGGAGATCAGCGGGAGCTTTCGCCGGAGGTGGCCTATCTGGAAGATTTGGCTGGGCGCGCCGACATACCCCTCGATATCTTCGCGCGCTTCCAGCACATGCGCCGGATGTTTTCTATGGTGGAGGAGTGGGAGGCGGCAGGCTGGGAGAAGAGCCACGCCGAGATAAGAAGAGAGTGAATCAGGGCGGTACATGTGGTAGTGACCGAGGCCCTCGGCGAAAAGCCACGCAAGACACGCTTCTATGATGTGGTCGAAGCCGCCTGCCCCGAGGGCATCCCCGTGCCGAGCCGAGACACCATCAAGAATGATCTGCGCCTCGTGACGCCATGACGTTAATGACGTTAGTGACGTTAACTCCCCCGCCCTTAGCGTCATTAGCGTCACTAACGTCAAAGGTCACAGCTTCAAAGCCAAATCTTCGGCCCTGAGGTGGGTATATCGTTGGAGCATCCTCAGGTCCCGATGGCCCGTTATGGCGGCGACCTCCATGACATTGAGGCCCTTTTCGAAGAAGCGGCTTGTTGCCTCGTGGCGCAGGTCATGGAAGCGCAGGCCCACCACCCCTGATCTACCCAGGAGCCTACGCCATGCACTCTTCAAGGCCTCGAAGTGTACGGGAAAAACTATGCCGGAAAGATCGTGAGGTAGGTCGGTCAGTATGGCCTGGGCCTTGGGGCTGAGGGGAACATCGTGAGGGCTGCCATTCTTGGTGTCTGATAGGTGCACCCAACTCTGAGCCACATGAACATCCTTCCACTCAAGCGCAAGAAGCTCACCGCGCCGCATGGCCGTCTCGAGGGCAAAGCATACCAGCGGCAGGAGCCAGTGGTTGGTGCTCCTCATGCAGGCGTCCAGGAGTCTTTGCTCCTCATCGCCCTCTAGCCGTCTGTCGCGTCCTCGTGGCTCAATTGGCTTCCTGATACCTGCCACAGGATTGCTGGGCAGATAGTAGCCCCATTCCTTTCGGGCGGTCTCTAGGGCATGCGAGAAGATGCCTAGCTCGCGCCTGACAGTTCCTGCTGCAACCTTCTTGAGGCGATCATCACGATACTTGGCGATGTGGGTGGAGGTGAGGTGGTTCAGTGGTGTTTGGGTGATTTTGTGGCGCAGTATCACCCTTATCCTGAGCAACTCTACGGAAGCACCTCTCTTGAGGGGGGTGACTTCTCGGGTATAGCGTTGGAGAACTGAAGCCAAGGTTGCACCGTGATTACTAAGGGGCAGACCCAAGGCGATGGCCCTCTCTGTTTCCGTCGCCCATGTCTTGGCATCTGATTTCTTGGGGAAGGTTTTGCTGTGGGTGATATTAGAGCGCCGAACTTTGGCCCTCCAGTTGCCGTAACGCTTCTCAATGGTAGCCACTTTTTTGTACTCCTCTGTCCCGTGAGTGTCCCGAACCGAGAACCCTTGGATAGGAGGAGGTAGCTAAGTGCTTGAGAAAAGTGGTGGGCGCTACTGGATTTGAACCAGTGACCCCCGCCGTGTGAAGACGGTGCTCTCCCACTGAGCTAAGCGCCCACTCGGGGCGATATAAGGCCGTCGGCGGTGGCGCTGTCAAGCGCCTGGGCGCTGTCGTTTATGGCGCCGGAAAATTAATCGATAGCAGCCAATAGAGCCGGCAGCTCGGCGAAATCGGCGATCACTGCGTCGGCGCCGAGGTCGGCGGCGGGGCGGGCGCTATAGCCGTAGGATACCGCCACCACTTTGATGCCGGCATTGCGCGCCGCCGCCACATCGGTGGCCGTATCACCGACCATGATCGTGCGTTCCGGCGATGCGCCGAGGCGCTCTATGGCCTCAAATAAATGGCGCGCGTCGGGCTTTTTGGCGGTGACGGTGTCGGCGCAAAGTACCGCGCCGAACATCTGCGCGAGGCCGAAATTGTTGAGCAGCTGGTCCGTCGTTGCCTGCGTGCGGTTGGTGCAGACCCCGAGCGCCATGCCGGATTGATAAATCTCGGCTAATATATCCGGCACCGCGGGATAGGGGCGGGTGTTGTCGGTCATGATCTCGAAGTAATGCGCCAGCAGGCGCTCCACCAGCCCGGGCAGCTCGGCATCGTCGAAGCTCGCGCCGCGCTCAGTCAGCACCTGTTCGAGCAGGTGCTTGGCGCCGTCGCCGGCGCGTGTGCGGAAGGCATCATAGTCGACATGTGCTTGGCCCAGCTCGCCGAGCAGGAGATTGAGCGCGGCGATGATATCCGGCGCCGAATCGACCAACGTGCCGTCAAAATCGAACAGCACCGCATCCCATTGTTTCCGCATTTCCGCCTTAATTCCTTCCCATAACAAGATATTGCGCCAATGCGGACTGGCAAACAGGCGCGAATCGGCGGATCATGACGACAACGAATCAATTCTAACATATGGCACCCACCCGACACATGACTGAGACAGCGATCGTCATCCTGGCCGCCGGCAAGGGCACACGCATGAAGTCGCGCCGGCCAAAGGCGCTGCATGCGGTTGCCGGCGAGCCGATGCTGCACCATGTCCTCGTGACCGCGCGCACGCTGACGCCGGAGCGTCTGATTGTGGTCCTCGGGCCGGATATGGAAGAGGTCAGTAATTCTTTGCCGGCTGGTGCGCCGCCAGCCGAAATCGCCATTCAGCAGGAACGCCTCGGCAGCGGCCACGCGGTGCAGATGGCAAAACCGGCGCTAGACGGATTCAGCGGCGACGTGCTGGTGCTATACGGCGATGTGCCGCTTATCACGGTCGAGACACTGCGCGCCCTGCTGGCGGCGCGGCGCGGCGGCGCGGCGCTTGCCGTGCTCGCCTTTGAGCCTAACGACAGCGCTGCCTATGGCCGCCTCGTTCTTGGGCCGGATGGTGGGCTGGAGCGCATCGTTGAGCGTCTCGATGCCGACGCCGCGGACGCTGCAATTAGCCTGTGCAATTCCGGCATCATGGCGGTCGCCGGCGCGCATCTCTTCGCCCTTTTGAACGGGCTCGGCAACGACAACGCTAAGAGCGAATATTACCTCACCGATATCGTCGCTGGCGCGCGGGCGCGCGGCCTCGGCTGTGTCCATGCCATGGCCGCGCCGGACGAAGTCATGGGCATCAACGACCGGTCCCAGCTCGCGGAAGCAGAGGCGGTGCTGCAAACGCGTCTGCGCCAGGCGGCGATGAAGAACGGCGCCACATTGCTCGACCCGGCGACCACCTGGTTCAGCCGCGACACGATATTGGGTGAAGATGTGACGGTCGGCCCCAACACCGTGTTCGGTCCCGGCGTGCGCGTCGCCGATGGCGTTGAGATTCGCGCGTTTTGCCATCTTGAGGGGGCGGAGGTGGGCGCCGGCGCGATTGTCGGGCCCTATGCGCGGCTCCGCCCCGGCGCCGATATCGGCGAAGGTGCGCATATCGGCAATTTCGTCGAAGTGAAGCAAGCGCGCGTCGAAAAGGGTGCGAAAATCAATCATCTAAGTTATATCGGCGATGCGCGCGTCGGCGCCGGCGCAAATATCGGCGCGGGCACGATTACCTGCAATTATGACGGCTTCACCAAGGCGTTGAGCGATATCGGCGCGGGCGCCTTCATCGGCTCCAATTCAGCCCTAGTGGCGCCGGTGGTGATCGGCGACGGCGCGGTGGTGGCGGCGGGCAGCGTGATTACCCGCGATGTCGCGGCGGACGCCATTGCCGTGGCGCGCGGCGAACAAAGCGAGCGGCCCGGCGCGGCGGCGCGCCGCCGGGACAAAAAGGGCGGGCGCGGCAATAAGAACGGGCAAGCGAAAGGGTAGCGAGACACCGTGTGCGGAATTGTTGGCGTCATCGGCGCGGCCGATGCGGCGCCCAGAATCATTGAAGGCCTGCGGCGGCTCGAATATCGCGGCTATGATTCGGCTGGCCTCGCCACCCTGGTGAATGGCGGCATTGATTTGCGTCGCGCCGAGGGCAAACTGGCCGAGCTTGAGCACTTGGTGGCGGCGCGGCCTGTCACCGGCACGCTCGGCATCGGCCATACGCGCTGGGCGACGCACGGTGTGCCCAGCGAAAGCAATGCCCATCCACATGCGACTGAACGCGTCGCCGTGGTGCATAACGGCATTATCGAAAATTTCCAAACTTTGCGCGACGAGCTTGCCGCCGAGGGCCATGAATTCGCCACCGATACCGATACCGAGGTGGTCCCGCAGCTTATTCATTATTTTCTCAAACAGGGCCTGACCCCGGCGGACGCGACGTCGCGCGCCCTGAAGCGGCTCGAAGGCGCCTTTGCTCTCGGCATCATCTTCGCCGGCGAGCATGATGTGCTGATCGGTGCCCGGCGCGGGGCGCCTCTGGCGGTTGGGCATGGCGAGGGCGAAATGTTCCTCGCATCCGACGCCATGGCCCTGGCGCCCTTTACGCGCCGCGTCAGCTATCTCGAAGAAGGTGATTGGGTGGTTCTCGAGCATGGCAGTGCAACTGTGCGCGACGCGGATGACCGTGTCGTCGAACGTGAAATCCAATTGAGCGAGCATGACGGCGAGGCGGTCGGCAAAGAGAATTACCGCCACTTCATGCATAAGGAAATTCATGAGCAGCCCGCCGTTATCGGCGATACGCTGAACAGCTATGTCAACCCGACGACCGGCGCCATCAGCTTGCCCGACCTGCCTTTTGCTCTAAAGGATGTATCGCGGGTGTCGATCATTGCTTGCGGCACGTCCTATTATGCCGGCCTCGTCGCGCGCTATTGGATCGAAAGCCTGGCCGGGGTGCCGGTCGAGATCGATGTGTCTTCCGAATTCCGCTACCGCATGCCGCCGCTCGCCGACGGCGGCGTCGCGCTGTTCATTTCGCAGTCGGGCGAAACCGCGGACACGCTGGCGGCACTTCGCTTTGCCAAGGAAATGGGACAAAATATCGTCGCCGTGGTGAACGTGCCCGAAAGCACCATGGCGCGTGAGGCCGATATTGTCCTGCCGACCCGCGCCGGGCCGGAAATCGGCGTTGCATCGACCAAGGCATTCACCACGCAATTGGTGACGCTCGCCTGTTTCACCCTTGCGCTGGCGCGCGCCAAAGGCGCGTTGAGCGCTGCGCGCGAAGCCGAGCTCAGCCACGCGCTCGCCGAGGTGCCGGCGCGTGCCGCCGATGTCCTGGCCCATGAGGAGCGCATTCGTGGCCTCGCCGAAGCACTCACCAACGCCACCACGGTGCTCTATATCGGGCGTGGATCGTGCTATCCGGTGGCTCTGGAGGGCGCACTCAAGCTCAAGGAAATATCCTATATCCATGCCGAGGGCTTTGCCGCCGGTGAACTTAAGCACGGCCCCATCGCGCTCATAGACAAAGATGTGCCGGTGATCGTCGTTGCGCCGCCGGATGCGCTTTTTGATAAGACCGCGTCCAACCTTCAGGAGGTCGTGGCGCGCGGCGCTCAGGTGGTGTTCCTGAGCGATGCACGCGGCATCGCCAAGCTTGGTGAACTCGCCCGGGCATCGATCGAATTGCCCGAAGTGGACAGCTTTGTCGCGCCTATCCTATACGCCATCCCGGTTCAGCTTTTGGCCTATCACGTGGCCGTCAACAAAGGCACCGATGTCGATCAGCCACGCAATCTGGCTAAATCGGTGACAGTGGAATAGATTGGGAACAGTTTCACCCTGTAGATTTCTTCTGAATCTCCCTGATTTTCCTTATAAAAATATCCCAGAATACACCCTCAAATTTACCCTGACTTCAAAATTGAAGTTGGGATTTTTGGGCAATTATGGGGTTTATCAGGAGACACTAGGGGAGGATATAAGAGGGAAAAGGGAAAATGGGTGGATGTATAAGGAGATTGCTAAAGATTTGACTGAGAGGGGGTATATGAGCGCTAGAGGAAGGGTTTTGAAGGCAAATCATGTTGAGAGGATGTATAAGAAGTTGTTAGAGAAGAGAGAATGGGAGGGGGAAAGGGATATTGGAATTAGGGATGTAAGGATTGTATATAGAGATTAACCTATTGATATTAAGTGATAATATATAATAAATCCTTAAAAGTTATATTAGGGTGTGTAGAGTAGTGTTTTAAGGATTATGTGTTTTATAGGGTTGAGAGAATGTAAGAGATTTTGGGGGTTGAGAGAATAGGGGAGTTTGAAACCCCAGCGTTCCCAGCTCACCAGCGAACCCAGCATAATAGATTTATTGTCTAGATAGTGTATATTAGAAAAACTGTTCATCTTCAATAGAATTGGAGGAAAACATGCGTTTCCTGAAATTTTTTATGCTTATACCCCTAGTTGCGGTAATGCTTTCCGCCTCACCCGCATATGCAGGAAAAGACAAAACATATATAGCTTGGTTCAAACAAATAAAGATCATAAAAAGTAGTGTCTCGGATAAATCAGTACTTGCGAAAGCAGAAGAGTTAACTGAAAAGATGGCAGACGGAAAGGGCTCAATGTCACGGTCACAATATTATGAACTTGCATTCAAAATGTTCACGGAACTGAAGGCTTTATCTAAACAGAATGGTGGTAAAACCATTCATTTACCTAGCTGGATTCACTAGTCCTTTGACCACGTCCCATTGAGAGAAAAACACCTACACTTAATCAAAAACTAGAATGTTCTCTCAAAAATCACTTAAAAAGGCAGGAACCGTTTTATCGGTTTCCTGCCTTTTATTGTTCTCAACATTTGATATTACGACCGCCCATAGTGCCGTATCTAAAAAATGTCAAATAAAGGGCATTCCTCAAAAAATTGAGAAATACCTTGAAAACAGACCCCTCTTGCTAGCAAAAAATATAAGTGGGAAATGGATTGCCTTAGATTATGTGATTACTGAAAAGGATGTTGTTGCCGCATATAAATGTATTTCGGAAGAAATGCTCCATATCTACAAAAAATCTAAGCTGGAGGTAGCATTAAATTTTCGCAACTGGCTACGAGTTAATAAAATAAGTTTTTATGCACCCGCAAATGATTTTGGTTGGGGCAACGTATACGTTAATAGAATTGCCGATAAATACAAAGAAAACAAATACATATCTAGTTTTGATAAAGGAAGTGTAATAGTTAAGGAAAGTTTTGTATTTGATATAAATGGAACAATTTCAATTGGTCCTCTTTTTTACATGATGAAGATGGAGAAAGGGTTCAATAAAGCAAGTAACGATTGGAAGTTCGTTGAGGTTGATCTTGATGGAACCCATGTTGAAACCGTCAGGTCTAACCCTGCTGCCACACAAAATTGTATTGGGTGTCACGGCAAAAGAAGTAATTCAGATTTTTTATATTTTATTAAATCCAATTTAAATTCACCGTCACTTTTACCAAAACAACACCCCTTTACCATCCCCTCAGCGAACTACTGAGTGGTGGGAGAAGCATAACAAACCCCTGGCCATATTGGCGCGCTAGTCTTCTATCAAAATTGCTCGGACTGGTGATGCATCCGCACTACTCAATTTAAGTGGTAGGCACATTAGGGTGTACGTTCCTTCTGAAATACCCTCTAGATTTACTGCCTCCAAAACAATTACACCCTGGCCTAGTACCTCAAGATGACTGTGAAAGTGTTCTACGCCAAATTGCTCTATTGAAATATAATCGATACCGACCAATGAAGCTTTACATTCATTCACTTTTTTTGCGGCATCCGGGCTTAGATAAACAAAATCAGAAACAAATTTCCCGGACTTAACAAGTCCCTCTCTAGAGTTCCTGGTTTTGAACAGAACGCCTTCTCCCGGGGATATGAGGCTCCAGTCAACTTCGGAGGCCGTTATCCTGTCAGGATCCATGATTTCAATGACGTGGACGCGCTTGATGAAATCAGTCACCTGAAAGTCATCCAGCGTTTTGCCATCAGCATAGAAGTGAAAGGGGACGTCGAGGTGTGTCCCGCTATGGCAACTCATCTCTAGCCGAGACAAATTACAAAAGGAATCCCCTGAGTTCATGATCAGATTTCTGCTATAGGCAGTGTCTCCGGGGTAATCTATAGACTCTGTCCCAAGTGTAACGCTGATATCATGGATTGTTGCATTTCCTAGACCACTCATTTTCTAAGTTCCCCTTCTTTTGAGGTGTCTAATACGTCATCGACTTGTGTGCCCAAAGCTGTAGCCAGAGCATTGGTTTTATTAGCCATAAGTATAACGCTTAAAAGCTCTTTATATTGAACGTCCGTCATTCCTGCCTTTTTCGCAGCGTATGTGTGGCTGTGAATGCAATAATTGCAGTTATTAGCAATTGAGACGGCAACATAAATCATTTCTTTGTACAAGTACGGAATTTCTCCTTCAGACATTACGGACTTTAATGCACTCCATGTAATATATAGTTCTTCATCATTATGTGATAGATCCCGCCAAAAGTTATTTATATAATTAGTATTCCTAGTTTTTTTTATATCATCAAAAACTTGTTGGGAAAGCGCGCTGTTTTTAGGGGTTACAGTCGTCATATTATTCTCCTAAAGCTTATTGTATCACGTTCGCCGCTCGTACGATGGTCGTAGTCAACGGTATTAATTTTTACTTTATAGTAATGTTATCAGAAAACCCTCCGTATTGCCGCCTGAAACGCCTTGGCACCATTTGAGCATATCTAGACCAAATATATGTCCAGAACCCCCCTAACGATTTGGCGCGCCAGCCAAGGCCAGTAAGGAAGCCGCTCCGGCATTGACACGTTAACTGGCACGTTCGCCAGAATTCGATCGTGATCCAGATCAGGCAGCATGCCAACTTTGATTCCAGACAGCGAGCGTCTCAGCACGAAACACCTCGAAGATGTGGCGGGATAGAAGATGGCGTTGAACGTAGAAGGCGTTGTAGACGGCGGCGTGGATTGACAGGAACCGTTGGGCTGATCCCGGTGACTTGAAGCGCTGTT
>Ga0209403_10007806_pt1 | contig 10438 bp, 3 predicted proteins | sample ArcticOcean_MG_C_8_FD_187440 | JGI IMG/M metagenome (GOLD analysis project Ga0209403, IMG submission 187440) | Marine microbial communities from western Arctic Ocean - ArcticOcean_MG_CB11_86 (SPAdes) (version 2) | ecosystem: Environmental > Aquatic > Marine > Oceanic | place: Arctic Ocean...
ATCCTGCGTCAACTTGGCTTCCACAATGTCGATGAGGCGGAGGACGGCAATGCCGCGCTGACCCTACTCAACTCCCAAGCCTTCGACTTCGTGATCACCGACTGGAACATGCCCAACATGAGCGGGCTGGAACTGGTCAAGGCGATCCGCGCCGACGAGAATCTCAAGCAGATTCCCGTGCTGATGGTGACTGCCGAAGTCCTCAAGGAGAACATTGTCGCGGCGGTCAAGGCCGGGGTCAACGACTATGTCGTCAAACCCTTTGACTCCAAGACCATGTCCGAAAAGCTCGTGCGCATCTTCCCATGAGTGCAAGGACAAACCCCAATCCCAAACGCCAACAAGATCATCGCCAGCGGCGCCTCCAGCGGAGGAACCGAGGCGGTTCGGGAAGTGCTGCAACGCCTGCCGATTTCGTGTCCGGGTGTGGTGATTGTCCAGCACATGCCGGAGTTCTTCACCAACACCTTTGCCAAACGACTCAACGAACTCTGTGATCTGGAGGTGTGGGAAGCCAAGGACGGGGACGAGGTGAAGCCTGGACAAGCGGTGGTCGCGCCGGGGAACTATCTCCTGCTGCTGCGACGCGGCGGGGGGCGGTCTTACGTTCAGGTCAAGCAGGGTCCAGCGGTTTCCCGGCATCGCCCTTCGGTGGATGTCCTCTTCCAGTCCGTTGCAGAAACAGCAGGGAAGAATGCGGTGGATGCGATCCTCACGGGTATGGGAGCGGATGGGGCCGCAGGGATGCTCGCCATGCGCCAAGCTGGAGCCAGAACCCTCGCCCAAGACGAGGCTTCTTGTGTGGTGTACGGCAGCCGCAAGAAGCCATGAACAATGGCGGCGCCGAACGCACCGTGCCTCTGGACCAGATGGCGTCGGCGATTCTCAAACTGCTCTGAGCAAGCCCAACATTTCCTCAGCTTGCAATTCTCCCTTAGATTTTCTCCTTAAGCAGATGTGTTCAGAGCTTCCCAGATTTTTTGCGGGTAGAGGGGCATGTCAATGCGGTCAATGCCGTGGTCACGAAGGGCATCGAGGACCGCATGGACGATAGCGGGGGGGCCGGCGACCGCCCCGATTTCTCCGGTGCCTTTGGCTCCCAGCGGGTTGGTGAGGCAGGGCACGCCCTCAAAGAGGCTGCCGGACAACACAGGCAGGTCGTCCGCGCGGGGCAGAGCGTAATCCATGTAGGAGCCGGTGAGCAATTGTCCAGCTTCGTCATACACCGTGCGCTCCAGCACCGCCTGCCCGAGTCCGTTGGCGATGCCGCCGTGGATTTGTCCCTCCACGATCATCGGGTTGACCGCGTTGCCGACGTCATCCACACTGAAGTAACGTTCGAGCCGCACCTGCCCGGTTTCCGGATCAATCTCAACTTCGGCGACGTGGCAACCGTTGGGCCAGCTACGGCCTGCCAGTTCCTTTTTGGTCTTGGTGGCAAACTTGCCTCCGGCTTGACGCCCGGCGAGTTCAAAGAGGCCGATGCCGACGTGGGTGCCCTTGACGGTGAACCGCCCTTCCTCGTATTCCATGTCCTCGGTTGCGGCTTCCAGTTCCTCGGCGGCGAGGCGTCGTCCTTCCTTGAGGAAATCCTCGATGCCGCTGAGCATGGCTGTGCCGCCCACGAACAGCGAACGCGAGCCGACACTGCCATGACCCTCGGTGCGGTCGGTGTCGCCCTGCACGATTGCAAGCTGTTCGGCGGGCAGTCCCAACTGCTCGGAAAGGATTTGCAGGTAGGAGGTGGCGATGCCTTGTCCCATTGCTTGAGTGCCTGAAAACAGGGTGAGGGCGCCGGAGCCTTCAGCTTGCAGAGTGACGGTTTCATTTAGTTCCGAACCCGTCCACTCGATGTAGCAACCCAGACCACGCCCCCGGAGCTTTCCGGATTGCTGGGAGGTTGCTTTGCGGTTCTCGAAGCCCTGCCAATCGGCCTGTTCTAGTACGCGATCCAGCACCTCCGCGAATTTTCCGCTGTCGAGGCTTTCTCCCACAGGAGTGGTGTAGGGCATCTGCTCCGGAGTGATCATGTTGCGCTTGCGGAACTCGATGGGGTCGATGCCGAGTTCGCGGGCCGCTTGATTCACCAGTCGCTCGGTGAGATACACCCCCTCTGGACGACCCGCCCCCCGAAAGGCGCCTAGCGGGGCAGTGTTGGTCAGCACACATTTCGTACTCAAGTGCAGTGCCGGGATGTGGTACATCGAAGAGATCACGGTGGTGGTGAGGAACAACGGAATGAACATGCCCGGATTAAGCAGATAGGCTCCCACGTTGGCCAGTGTTTCGGCCCGGAGCGCGAGGATTTTGCCGTTGGCGTCGCAGGCGAGTTCGGCGACACTTTCCTGATTGCGGGCGTGCAGTGTGGCCTGAAACTCATCGCTGCGCGTCGAGCGCCACTTGATGGGACGCTTGAGCTTGCCTGCGGCATAGACGAGGGTTGCGTCTTCTGGATAGAGCGGGGTTTTGGTGCCGAAACCACCCCCGACGTCCTGAATGATAATGTGGAAATCCTCCGGATCAGCTTGCAGCACATGGGCGAGTCCGCCCTTGAGACGCCCCGCGCTCTGGTGTCCAGCGTGTAGGGTACGCCGACCGCTTTCCGGATCGTAATCGCAGATGGAGGTGCGCGGCTCGATGGGATTGCCGACCAGCCGGGGGTTGACCAGTTCTAAGCGCGTGACGTGTGCGGCTTGGGCAAAGGCTTGCTCAACCACTTCTGCATCGCCAAGGGTTTTGGCCGCAGCGATGTTGTCCGGCATTCCCTCCCAAAGCCGGGGAGCATCCGGAGCGGCGGCGTCCTTGAGGGAAATGAGTGTGGGCAGTTCCTCGTACTCAACTGCGATGCACTCGGCGGCTTCCACCGCCTGTGCCGGAGTTGTCGCAACGACCGCAGCGACGGCTTGCCCCATGTAGCGGGCGGCATCGGTGGCAAGCGGATAGTGCGGGGCAGACGACGCAGGCTCGCCATCTGGGCGCGTGAAGGGCATTGCGGTCGGAATCGGCTGTACGCCGTCGCGTAGTAAGTCCTGCCCGGTGAAAATACCCAGCACGCCGGGCAGGGCTTTGGCTGCGGAGGTGTCAATGCTCAGGATGCGGGCGTGCCCATGGAAACTGCGTAGGAAGTGCAGGTACGCCTGCCCTGCGATGTTCATGTTGTCCACAAACCGACCCTTGCCCCGGATCAGTCGCTCGTCCTCGTAGCGGCGCACGGACTGCCCCGCTTTCAATCTTGTTCCCTTCGTTGTTGCTGGCATGGAAAACCTGATATGGCTGTTAGCTGAAATGTTTGTGAGAATGATACTATGAATGGGAGGGTTCCTTAAGCAGGAAAACCGTATTCAAATGAATTTAGACGATTCCGGTTGGACAATGAAATGGTAGCGTGGGGTGGCAGACCCACGCTCGTGGCCGTGGCACGGGTGCGCCGCCCCGTGCTACCCCAAATGCCCGTTTTGGAAAACAACAAGGTCATTCAGGGTTGGGAGGGAGGCTCCGGAGTGTCCTTGAGGGTGTTCTCCACTTGCTCGACCATTTGCTTGGAACCGATGTAAAGCGGACAGCGCTGGTGCAGCGCTTCCGGAGGGATTTCAAGGATACGGCGAGTGCCGTCGGTGGCCGAACCTCCCGCCTGTTCCACAATGAACGCGAGCGGGTTGCATTCGTAGAGCAGCCGCAGTTTTCCGGAAGGGGTCTTCACGGTGGGAGGATAGAGGTAGATGCCGCCCTTGAGCAGGTTGCGGTGGAAGTCGGCAACGAGGGAACCGATGTAGCGGGCGGTGAGCCTGCGTTGCCGAGCGTCGTTGATGTACGTGCGGATGCCCTGCGGAAAATCGTTCCAGTTGCCCTCGTTGATCGAGTAAATCCTGCCGTGTTCCGGAGTGCGCATGTGCGGATGCGAGAGGAAGAAATCCCCAAGGGAGGGTTCGTAGGTGAAACCGTTGACCCCACGTCCGGTGGTGTACACTAAAACAGTGGAGGATCCGTAGAGGATATAACCCGCCGCGACCTGCTCGGTTCCGGATTGCAGAACATCCTCCAAGTTGGGTGGGGTTCCGACAGGGGAGCGCCGCTGGAAGATGGAGAAAATCGTGCCGATGGAGACGTTGACATCAATGTTGCTGGAACCATCCAGTGGATCAAGCGCGACGATGTAACGCGATTCGTGGTTGCCCGCGTCAATGAAGTTTTCCATTTCCTCCGAGGCGATCGCGCAGGCTTGCCCTCCGCGTTGCAGGGCGCGGGCGAAGCGGATGTCCGCAACGATATCAAGTTTCATCTGTTCCTCCCCCTGCACGTTCTGTCCACCCACCCCGCCGTCGGCAGAAATGAGTCCGGCACGGTTGACATCACGGTTAATGATCTTGGCCGCGAGTGAAAGGTCGGCGAGCAGTTGAGACAACTCGCCCCGAGCTTTCGGAAAGTGTTTTTGCTCCTGCGAGATGAAGCGCGCAAGGGTGGTGCCCACAGGTGCGGAAAGCCGCTCAACGGCTCGCATCGCATCGCTCATCGTTGCTCCAGAAATAAGAGGTTTTGGCTTCAGGTGCTACGGAAGGCTACGGCAGGGAGCGGACGGATTCAAGCGGAAATAGAGGGTCGGCACATATCCCGCATTATTTTTTTGCCCTCTAAAGCTTGCACTTTCTCTTGGGTTGTGGTCAGATCAAGCAAAATCAGACGAATTTTTTTACGCTCTAGGGCTTGTACCTTCTCTCAGAGTGTGGTTAGATCAAGCAAAATCAGGCGAATTTTTTTACGCTCTAGGGTTTGTAACTTCTCTCAGGGTGTGGTTGGATCAGTTAACTTCACGCCCAATTCCGCAGCGGAACCTGCCATTCGGAGGTGAGTTTGAGATGCGGAATCACTCCCACCGGGGTTTGGTGTGGTCCTTCGACTTTTGGTGCTGCTGCTGCTCGCCGCCCTCGTCATGGTGGGGTGCGACTCAGGCCAAGAGGAGGAGGAGGTCTCGACCTTCACCATTGCGGGCGACAGCACGGTCAGCAAGACTGGCAAGACAGGAATAGAGGTCACGAAGCCTTCTCCTGCCAGCGAAACCGGCGAGGGGGGGACCACCACCACCTTCAAGGTTCGGCTCATCGGCGAACCGCTGGCCGCTGTCACCCTCACCCTCACTTCCGACAACACCTCCGAGGGCACGGTCAGTCCGGGCAGCCTCAGTTTTGCCCCCAGTGCGTGGCAGACCTACCAAACCGTCACCGCCACCGGAGTGGACGACAATGTCGCCGACGGTTCACAGAACTACAAGATCAATTTCGCGGTCACTTCCGATGACCTCAAATACGCCAGCCTCACGATCGCCCCACTCGCACTGATCAACCGCGACAACGAAACCGCAGGGGTGCTGATCACTCCAGCCACCCCCACCCCGACTTCGGAAAACGGCAGTATCTCCAGCTTCACGGTCAAGCTCAATGCCATGCCGCTCGCCGCTGTCAGCTTCTCGCTGACCAGCAACAACACGAACGAGGGCAAGCTGCTGAATCCGGACAACACGACGACGGACAACCTCAACCTTGCCTTTGGTTCCGACAACTGGAGTACGGTGCAGACGGTTAGAGTGAAAGGCATTGATGATGTGTATGTGGACGGCACCCAAAGTTACAAGGTTCAACTCAGCAAGACCAGCAGCACCAGCACGCCTTACGATAATCTCATCCTTGGCTCAGTGTCGCTCTCAAACACGGACAACGACACGGTATCGGTCGTCATCACGGCAGCGTCTCCGGACAACATCACCGCAGAAAACGGCAGCGACAACGCGACCTTCACGGTCAAGCTCGGTTCTGCCGCACACCGCGACAACCGCTCGATCGCCGTCAAGCTGACCAGCTCGGATCCCAGCGAGGGTATGCCGGTGCCAGCCTCCTTGACCTTCACCGCTGCAAATTTCAGCACGCCGCAAACCGTCATGGTCGCTGGGGTGGACGATGCGATCCGGGACGACAATGTGACGTATCGCATTGATGTCAGCATTTCTGGAACCGGAACAGGGTATGACGGATTTACGGACAATCGCAGTTTCCTCAGTATTGACAATGAGAGCGCGGAGGGGGTGACGTTGTCCGGGACGGCTTTGACGCTCAACGAGGACAACGGCACCGCAACCTTCACGGCCAGGCTCACCACCGAACCCACGGCAAGCGTGGTGCTGCCGTTGGGAATTGACAACGCCACACTTGCTACGGTTTCCCCAAGCTACCTGCTCTTCAACTCCGTGAACTGGAAAACCCCACAGACCGTCACCGTCCGGGGCATCAACAATTTCATTGACCATCCCACCAACCCCACCACCAAAATCCGGCTCTCGCCAATCAACTCGGCAGATGCCAAATACAGTGCCTTTGTCCCGGACAACGTCACCGCCACCTTCACGGATGACGACACCGCCGGACTGACCGTGACCGGAACCGACAACACTTCCGGAGAGAATGGAGACAATGCGACTCTCACCGTCAAGCTCAACACGCAACCGCTGGCCAGTGTCACCTTGGCGGTCACGGACAACGATTCCACGGAAGTGACGCGCTCTCCGGCAACGCTGACCTTTGACAACACCACCTGGGCGACCGCACAAACGGTGATGGTGCCGGGGAAAAATGACGAACTGCTCGACGGCACTCAGTCCGTTAAGCTCACCGTGGCGGTGCAGTCCACCACGGATGTGCAGTACAGCGCCCTCAGCGCGATCAACCACAATCTCCAGAACCTGGATAACGACACGGCGGGCATCCTCGTCGTAATCACGGACAACGCCTCGTCCGAATCCGGCGACAACGCCACCCTCACCGTGCGCCTCGCCAGCCGTCCGGACAACACCACGACGAACAAGCTGGTCACGCTCACCCTCGCCTCGCTCGATTTAGACGAGGGCACGGTTTCGCCAACCCGGCTGGTGCTGGGCACCGACAACGGCACCACCCCGCAGACGATCACAGTGACGGGGCAGAACGATTTCATGATTGACGGCACCCAGCAGGTGCGCTTGAACATCACCGTGGACAACGCCAGCACGACGCAGGCGGAGTACCATCCACTTTCCGCTGCCGCCACCGTTTACAACACGGACGACGACGTTGCGGGTTTCAAAATCGCAGTGGTGGACAACACCACCAGCGAGTCCGGAGGCACGGGCAGCGTCAAGGTACGGTTGGACACGCAGCCGGACAACGTTACTGGGCAGATTGTGGTTTTACACGTTACAACCGCTCAGGTGATGGACCGTTACGGCAACACCCGCAAGGAGGTGAGCTTCAGCCCGGAACGTTTGGTCTTTTCTGGAAAACAGGGGGAATCCGGACGCACCTTCTGGTCAGACAATGCGACTGTTACCCTCACGGGGCTTAATGATGATCTGGACGATGGAGACAAGAGCGTCCTCGTTACCGTACAGGTATTCCGGAGTTCAGATGCAAGCAGTCTGGTGGAGCAGTGGACGACGGAGACGAACTACAATACCGTCACACCACGTGAGTTTACCATCGTCAACTCCGACGACGAAACCTCCGGGTTTGTGGTCAGCGCGATCAGCGACAACACCACGGAAGCGGGGGGCACCGCCCAGTTCACCGTGCGCCTCAGCAGCCAGCCCGAAGGCGCGGTGACGCTTTCCCTGCGCAGTGACAACACCACCGAGGGAAGAGTTACTCCGGACAACCTGAGCTTCAGCAACACCAACTGGAACCTCAGCCAGACCGTGGTCGTCACGGGACAGGACGATGCCAGCGCGGATGGCGACATCAGCTACCAGATTCGCTTCGACAATTCCACCTCCAGTGATCCGAATTACAACAACAAGGCGCTTGCCGCGATCAGCCTGAAGAACCTGGACAACGAGCAGGCGCGTTATGCGGGATTCACCATTTCGGAGGCAACGGGAACTGTGTCTGAATCCGGCGGGGGCCAAGCCGTGATCACGGTCGCCTTGGCCAAAAAACCCACGGCGGACGTCACCATTCCGGTGTCAGTGGACGACGCCACTGAAGGCAAGCTCTACTCGGTGGGCGGCTACACCAACCGCGACAACCTGACCTTCTCCGCGACCAACTGGAATGCGGTACAGGAGATTCGCGTCACCGGAGTCAACGACAATCTCTCCGATGGCAACCAACCCTTCAAGGTGGTGCTGGGATCCACCGTTTCCAGCGATACCGCTTACCACACCCAAAACCCCAGCGATGTTTACGTCACCAACGTGGATGACGATTCGGCAGGAGTGCTGGTCAGCACGATCAGCGGAGCAACCTCGGAATCCGGAGGCACCGCGCTCTTCACAATCCGGCTCACCAGCCAGCCTGATGACGGAGACAACTCGACCAGCCCAGACACGGTGCTGCTGCATTTCGTTTCCAGCAAGCTGACCGAGGGCAAGGTCAGTCCAGACAACCTCAGCTTCACTCCGGGCAATTGGAACGCCGAGCGCACGGTCACGGTCACGGGCGTGAACGACAACGCCAGTGATGGCGATCAGGCCTACACCATCAAAGTCACGATGGACAACGCGACCAAGGCCTTGGGGTATAAGGATCTTGATCCTCCTGATGTGTTGGTCACGAACAAGGATGACGAAACCGCAGGTTTTGTCGTGGGAACACCGAGCGGTCCGACCAGCGAGTCTGGAGGCTCTGCCACTTTCCTCGTGCGCCTGCGCAGCCAGCCCTCCAACACCGTGACGATTGCACTCTCCAGTGAGAAAACGACCGAGGGCAAGGTCAACCCGGACAACCTGAGCTTCACCACGGCGAACTGGAACGCGGATCAGGTCGTGACGGTGACGGGCGTGAACGACAATGTTTCAGACGGCGATCAGGGCTTCCGGATCATCCTTGCCGAAGACAACGCCACGCAGGACACGAATTATCGAAGCCTCAATCCACCCGATGTTGTGCTGGTGAACGCGGACGACGACACCGCCGGTTTCTTTGTGAGTGCAGTCTCCGGGGATACGGACGAGGACGGAACACCGGCGAGCTTCATGGTGCGTCTGCGTAGCCAGCCAGCCAGTGGTGTGACGCTCTACACGGAATCTACCGATCCGACCGAGGGCAAGGCCACCCCCGCGAGCCTCGCGTTCACGACAGGGAACTGGAACTCGTGGAAGACCGTCACCATTACAGGCCAGCCGGACAACCTCTCGGACGGCGATCAGACCTATGCGGTGCGCCTGCTTCCGGACAACACCAGTAGCGATGTTGGCTATCGCTTGCTGGATCCTCCCGATGTGACTCTGAGGAACCTCGATCTCGCCTCCGGGGGTTATGTCTTGAGCGCAATATCCGGGAACACGGACGAGAACGGGGGTGAGGCTAACTTCACGATCCGCCTGAGAAGCAAGCCCACCGCCAGCGTGATCCTCACACTGGCCAGTTCCAAGGTGGCCGAGGGGACGATCAAGAGCGTGGGCGGCTCGACCTCGAACACGGACAATGTGACCTTCAACACTGTGAACTGGTCCTCGGCAGTGAGTGTGGTGGTCAAGGGAGTGGCGGACAATGTTTCAGACGGTGACCAGAGCTACGCGATCAGGATTGGCTCGGACAATGCGACAGTCGACCTGAGATACCGGAACCTTGAGCCCCCTGATGTTTCCTTGCGAAATCGTGATGCAGGGGCAGGCTTCTTTGTTAGTACCGTCAGTGGTTCCACGAGCGAGGTGGGTGGTTCTGCAGTTTTCTCGGTACGTCTGTCCAGCAAGCCCACGGCCAATGTTGCAGTTGGTTTGAAAAGCAGCAATACCAGTGAGGGCAAGGTTTCAGGAGCAGTCAGCAATACAAAAACCCTTACCTTCACAAGCACGAACTGGAACGCCGAGCAGTTAGTCACACTTCTGGGAGTGGACGATAATGTCTCGGATGGCGACCAGGGCTATCGTATTTTGCTCAGTCCCGACAATGTGACGGCGGATCTTAACTACCGCCATCTTGATCCTCCTGATGTGATGGTATCGAACGTGGATGACGAATCCGCCGGGTTCACCATGACCATCAACAGCTACACCTCCGAATCCGGAGTCATCTCGACCATCAAGCTCAAGCTCAACAGTCAGCCCACGGCTGGCGTCACGATTGGCGTTGCGAGCAGCAAGCCAACCGAGGGCAAAATCACCAGCATCAGCAGCGGCGGCACCGACAACGTCAGCTTTACCACATCTGACTGGAATTCCTATAAGTCCATTCTCATCACGGGACAGGATGATAATGTCTCAGACGGAGATCAGGCCTACATAGTAGAGTTAACAGCCGACACGACCACCAGTGATTTTCGCTACAGGAATCGTGACCCCTCCGATGTTCAGCTAATCAACCTTGACAACGATGTCGCAGGCTTCTTTGTGAGCGCAGTCTCTGGAGATACCTCTGAGGTCGGAGGCACGTCGAGCTTCTCGGTTCGTCTCAGAAGTGAGCCGACGGCGAATGTGACG
>Ga0209403_10007813_pt1 | contig 10433 bp, 8 predicted proteins | sample ArcticOcean_MG_C_8_FD_187440 | JGI IMG/M metagenome (GOLD analysis project Ga0209403, IMG submission 187440) | Marine microbial communities from western Arctic Ocean - ArcticOcean_MG_CB11_86 (SPAdes) (version 2) | ecosystem: Environmental > Aquatic > Marine > Oceanic | place: Arctic Ocean...
TTGGCCGCGAAGCTGTTACCGATATCGGACGGCTCAATCCGGTCCGATTGGGAGTGCCGTCCGGTGGCATCTTCAATGGCGGAAATGATGTTGAAATTCGCTCCCTGGCTCGGCCCGGAGACACGCTCGTCGGGCAATGCATTAGCATTGTCTCCTAAGATCTTTTACCGTAACATCATTTAGCGTCTCTAACGTAGCAATTATGTCAACAGACAAACAGATTAGAGACGCGAAGCTAGGAAATACAGTCTATCGTTTGCGTGATACCCAGCCTTTGTGCGCACATTCCAGCGCTTGCCGCAAGACAGAGACATCCACCTGACTTGATCCATTCGGGTCGGACCCGGCTAAATCTGGATGCAGAGACAGTTTCCTAGAAAAAGTGTTGCCGAGTTCTTCTATTCTGTGCCTTTATAATGTTTACACCCGCGGTTATTTAACAAGAAATGTACTAATGCCATTGTAAACCACATCCAGGTCATTTCTCCAATGCCCAGTAGTGTAACACTGTGAGCAGTTGGTTCATGATTCATATGTTCGCCGTGATCCATAGTTGGTGCCATATCTAGATATAAAAAATATTATGCCCAGTGCGGCAAAAATCAATCCTGCCAAGTTACGTCTTATTTTTTTAATTTTTAAAACTGCCGACCCGTTGTTTATAGTTTGATTAATTGTGATCATATCTTAATAATTTTTTTATTTTCTAAATCCCAAATGGAAGCTAACAAATTAATAATGAATTCACGTGTTATACAGTGCACATTTGCAATATTTTCTAACCTGTTATAATGTTTAATGTGTACCGTTTGGTCTATGGCTTAATTAAACGCAAATAATTATAGGGGAAGTCCAGATGTCTCTCGCACCCATAAATTATGATTTTGGAAACGCTTCAAACTATTCATTCGCCACAACGATTACTTGCGGAAATGAAGATGCACGGAAAATGTTTGTTGAAGCCTTTGGGCATATGCTGAATTTTAACCACGAACAAGCAATTGGTTGCTACATGAAGGTTACCGAACTGGATTCGACCTGCGCAATGGCATATTGGGGTATCGCATATTGTGTCTCCTCAAACTACAACTGGACGCCTGGCTTGGGTTCGGGCTTCGATCCAATTCAACAGGCTATCTCTCTCAAAGCGGGCTGTACAGAACTAGAACAAGATCTTATCGATGCATTAGCCGAGCGCCACTCTGAAGACGCACGTGACGCAGCTGACCCTTCAGTGCTTAACATGGGCAACACTCCAGAACTCAATGCTGCGTTTGCAGCAGCTATGGCTCCTCTTTACATTAAGTATAAAGGTAACTTGGACGTTGCTGCAATTTATGTAGAGGCTCTCATGAATCTCAAAGCATGGCAACTGTGGAACAAGAACACTGAGACTGGTGAAATTACTCCGGCGGATGACAACACACTAACTTGCGTTCAAGTTATGGAAGATGCCTTTGAGAACATCGACGGCGCAAAGGAACACATTGCATTGAGCCACTTATATTGTCACTGTTTGGAGCTGTCTCCATTCCCAGAACGAGCCTTACCTGCAGCTGATTTGCTACGCACCGCCATGCCTAGTATGGGTCACCTCGTACACATGCCTTCTCATATAGATGCTTGGGTTGGACAATGGAAAGAGGCTATGGAATGTAACATCTATGCTGTAGAAGCCGATGATAAATACGTCGAACTCACTGGCAACGAATCACAGTTTTACAAATTTTACAGAATGCACAATCACCACTTCGTGATCTGGTGTGCAATGTTTGAAGGCCAATATGAAACCGCTATCAAATACGCTCGAAAGGCAGCGGCTGCAAATCCTGCAGGTGACGAGAATTCAGGCGTACAATTCATGCTTGCTGGAATCATACCAATGGGCAAAATCTTCCTTGAATCTTATGTCGCCATGCCTTTGCACGTCATGATTCGATTCGGTATGTGGGATGAAATAATTGCTGAACCGACTTTCTCTGATAAGGAAGTCTTCGCTTCCACTATCGTAACACAACACTACGCTCGTGGTGTAGCCTATGCCTCCAAGGGCATGGTCGCAGAGGCAGAAGCAGAACAGGTTCTCTTCGATGAAGCACTTAAAAACCCAGCTCTTGCTGGCCGTGTACTGCACAACAACTTGATGTACCAAGACCCAAGCGATGGCCCGTGTATTCATTTGGTTAATGCTGCTGTTTTAGCTGGTGAAATCGAATACCGCAAACAGTTCCTAGCCAAGGCTAAAGGTAAAGCGTCTGACTTTACTGCTGCTTTTGACCATCTACGTCGCGGTGTCAATCTCTCACTCAACCTCGCCTATAACGAGCCTTGGGGACAGATGCAACCTGTGCGCCACATCCTTGGTGCACTCCTTTTCGAACAAGGCGAGATCGAAGAAGCAGAAGCCGTCTACCGTGCTGACATCAAACTTTGGAAAGACAACATGTGGGGCTTATTGGGTCTCAAACTCTGTCTTGAAGCACGAGGCGATGCACCTGGGGAACTTGCCGAGGTCACTGCTTTATTCAATGAACGTAGCTCTCGTGCGGACATCGTGCCAGCGAAAACCTGTTTCTGTGCTCAAGACAGCATTGAGTCGAATTCGAGCTTTGGTCAGCCTTTGGTCCGCCCCCGGCCATGGGGTTTGCACTGATCGCCGCGGTCTCCGTGCTCATCATTGCCTGTCCCTGCGCCCTATCCATCATGGTTGGTGTCGGTCGCGGCGCGCAGGCAGGGATCCTAATTAAAGAGTTGCTGTTAATAAGCCAGTTCTAATTTGATAGCATAAGGGAGGTGGGTCATTCCGTCCCTCTGTAGCTGTAAGCCAGTGCTGATGCCCATCCAATTGGTTGATAATGGTCAAACCGAGAACGGCTCAAATGCTGATTTTACTGCTGCAACAGCTGCATCTAGATCTGTAGTATTCGCCAATGAAATGTCACAGGTTTTCTTATCATTCTCCAGATTGAGCAACGAGTATGTGTCAGTAGACCTGGGTTTAACCCAGGAACCGTTAATGTAAAACTTGTCATAGTTATTCTATGTTTTCTCCTGAAAGTGCTTGTTAAATAAATTTGAACGTTCTTAGCGCCGGCCATCAGAAAGTAACAGCGATCGAGCTTCGCGGCGCAGCAACAGCATTGATAAGGCACCAAGAAAGGGGCCAGGCACAAGTATCAGGAAAACCCAGCGCCAACTACCTAGATACTCTGCTAAGACTGGTAACAACCAGATAACAAATATCGTTATCGCAAACCCAACACCCATTTGAAATGCCAACGCAGAACCAACCATCGATTGGTCAGAAAGCTCAATGACCGCGGCTGAAAATTGGGCGCTATCCACAACTGCCGTTAACCCCCAGATCAATGCAATTGTGATAAATAGCCAAGGGGGGCCGTTAAAACAGAGCCCAATGAGGAGCGTGCTTGTGCCTGAAATAACCATGAGGAAAGTAGTTGCGTAACAACGACCTATACGATCTGCTAACCATCCACCCAAAACGCAACCTGGTGCGCCTGCTGCAATAACTAAAAATGTCAGTAACGCGGCATTTTCCAGACCAAGCCCCGTGCTCTTTGCTGCGATAGCGTATGCAAAAACCAACCCCACATCGCATAAAGCTCCCACATATGACCAAAATAGCCGATATTGGCTAGCATTACTGGACGGTCTCTAATGATGCGCCCCAATTGATTCAAATCTGCCTTAGTCTTGGAAAATTGGTGGGGTCCGTCGTGCAAAAAAAAATGCAAAAAGCATTGCGGCTATAAGACATGCCAGTGAGATCATGAGTATTACCAATTTCCAGTCAAATTGGACTCCAACAGCACGTATAAGGTGAGGCAAAGCGGATCCGAGCGTCAGGGAACTCAACATAATTCCCATTGCAAAACCACGTCCTTTTTTTAAACCAGGTAGCAATGAATTTGATTACCGTGGGGTATATACCTGCTAAAGCCATCCCCGTTATAAATCTAGAAAGAAGCGATAAGACTACTCCAGGTTCCAAAATTAAAAGTGCATTTGCTATACCAGAAACACATGCAGATATAGCCATAATGGTTGAACTTTTATAAATATCTTACAGGGATAGTAGGCTCACAATAAGGGCACTAACGACAAAACCTACCTGTACACTATTGGTAAACCAAGTTTCTTGGGACAGGCTTAGCGACATTAGCTTAGTCAATTTTGGTATGACAGCTGTTGCTGAGCACCATGTGGTCAACGAAAGAACTAGTGCCGCACCAGTAATTACAAGAACAAACCAACGGTTTAATAATACGTTTGACAACTAATATATTTCCAACAAGTTGATATAGTTTATCGGTTATCTGCCTACTTAAACCAAAAGTATCTTTAACCTGGTTTGTATTTTAATAAGTAAATAGTTGAATTCCTTGGCTTTTTAACACTGAGATCACACGATAGATTCGCTTTTATTTAACACGGAATGAATATTTTTTTTAGCGAGCTAAACCACAACAGTAATTTCATCAAACTCAATTTTTCAATTAAAAAAACTGCAACCATCATGTTGACAGTAGGGATTAACTCTCAGAAAGAAAAAGAGGCACATCGACGAAGTAAATTCTCAATCATGCCGTCTCTAGAAACGCCAATAGTGGATACACTGAGAAAGTCCACACTGGCTTGTTAGGATGTGCATCGCCTTCAAAACCGTAAAAGAGCCATACTGATAAAAATACCTTGTTCCGTCGACTCTCAGCTCTTTTCTGTTAAGCCTTCAGCTTCCTGATCTCTTCGACCAGCGCAGGCATAATTTCCTGAGAGTTTCCAACTATACCAAAATGAGATGACTTAAAAATTTCTGCATTTGGATCAGAATTGACCGAAACAATGGTCTTAGAGTTACCACAGCCCGCCATGTGGTGACTAGCACCAGAGATTCCGACCGCAAGGTATAGTTCAGGTGCCACTGTGCGTCCGCTCAATCCAATCTGGTAAGAGCGTGGGCACCAGTCCAAATCACAGGCGGCGCGACTGGCACCAACAGCTCCATCGACCAATTCTGCAATTTCATTGAGTGTTTTAAATCCTTCTGGACCGCCTAAACCTAGCCCACCACCGATCACAATTTTTGCACTCTCCATCTTTACTCCACCAACAGCTTTCTCCCTTTCGCGGTTGACAACACGAGTGCGTATGGAATTCACATCAAGAATTGAACTCACATGTTTAACCTCTCCGGCACGCTCCATCATAGGTGTCAGAGCCTCTTGGGTTTTTGAACGGATAGTGGCTAACGCAGGTGTCTTGGTAAAAGTGACCACTTCGCGCGCAAGGCCACCAAAGCAGCCTCGTGTCATGTGTGGTCGTCCATTAATGATGTCAATCGACTCACAACCGGTAGCTACATCCACATCAAGGCGGAAGGCTAGACGAGGGGCTAGGTCAGTGCCAGATTCCGAATGTCCAATAAGGACAATAGCGGGCGCCACTTCAGCAATTATTTTGGATAGATCTGGCAACCAGGCTTCAGCATGAAAGTTGGCAAATATTGCGTTATCATTAATTAAAACTTGATCCGCACCGTATGCAGTCAGTATCTCACCAGTAGTTTCCAAGCCAGTACCAAAAGCGACCGCGGTGACGGTCCCACCCATACTGTCAGTGAGTCGCCTTGCCAACGCTAACATCTCTAAATCTAGATCGATTGGTTGACTTCCCACCACCTCTACAACTACGAGAACACCATTATTATTTTCAGTCATCTTTTGAGCCTATATCAAATTTTCTTCGCGCATGTGCTTAACAAGGGTGGCAGCTATCTCGGCTGGTGTATTCCCACCAATGAATTCACACTCTATATCGTTTACTGGGATATAGAGACGCTCTAAGTTGTAACGCATGGCGCTAGAACCAACCTGTGCCTCATCAAGACCAATATCTTCTGGCATCCATTCCTTAACCGGTTTCTTCGCAGCACGCATAGTCTCGCGCATTGATGCGTGGCGGACTTTACCCAACTCGTTGGCGATAGTTACCAACGCTGGCAAATCTGCTTCAACTGTCTCAATTCCATCCTGAAGCACACGTTGAACTGTGACGACACCATCAGTGGTCTGCACATCACGCGCAAAAGTGATGGCCGGAATATCCAGAATTTCGGCTACTCCAAGTCCTACAACACCAGCATCCCAGTCGGCAGCTTGACGCCCGGTCAGGATCAAGTCCACATCACCAATGGCGCGGATCGTCTCAGCTAGGTTACGAGCGGTGACATACCCGCCACTCCCATCAAACGTTGGTTCACTAAGCAAAACGGCATTGTCAGCACCCAAAGCGAGCGCCGCTTTAATTGCAGCGCGAGCGCCCTTTGACGCAATAGTCACAACAGTTATTTCTATGTCTGAGTCTTCTCCTGCCCTATCACGTATTCTCAGAGCAGCTTCAACTGCTTGTTCATCAAATGGACTAAGAACAGGTGACAAACCAGATACTGGGATCAACACTTTCGCTTCTTCGTCAATGCGAAACTGAGCGGGTGGGATCTCAGGATTCTGAATTTGTTTAACACACACCACAATCTTCATAGGAAAATCACCCTTTCTCAACAATGATCTTTTCTGGCACAATACCGTCAAAGTGCTTACGCTGGAAGTTCCAGTCCATAGTCGGCTGGACTCGGCCGTTTTCGTCAGTTCCGCGTGCCATTACTTTATACTGTCCTGGTTCGGTGACATCCCAAACGTAATGGAAGCGCCGCCATAGCCAACGGTCGTTCGATTCCTCGATGGTTGCATCGTTCCAGCTTTCACCTCCGTTAGTGCTGATTTCAACACGAACCACGGCACCCTCACCACTCCAGGTTCGACCAGTTATAGCGTGTGAGCCACACTTGATTGGACCATCTTCGTCTCGAGGTGAAGTAATTAACGCTTTGACTCCAAGAACTTTCATAGGCTTTTTATTGGGATCTTCCGGCGACTTGCCGCTTACAAAATAGTGGGTTTGATAATAAAAATCTGGTGTGTGATCAAGTATCTCTATCCTATCAATCCATTTTACCCACCAATTTCCAGCCCAACCCGGCACAACTAATCGCAATGGCGCACCGTGCACATGCGTCAAGTACTCACCATTCTGAGCCCATGCTAGGATTGTATCTTCATGGAGAGCTTTTTCTATCGGCATCGCCTTTGAGTAATTGATGATGCCAGGATCAACCACATCGAAGTCAGTGCGTCCGACTGAAAGGTATTGGGTCACTGGGTCAGGTCTACCTTCATCCCAGCCGTGAAGGGCAACAGACACCGCGCCTTCATGTATGCCAGCACGTTCAAGTAAAGTCTTAAAGGGTACTCCAGTCCACTCACCACCACTGACCAGACCCGTAGTTGGAATAGACTCAAGAATATTCTCAATGTCCAGAGTCTCTTCGCCATCTCCGGACTGGCGCCAACCACCTTCTTGAGCTTGGGCATCACGCAAAGAGGGCTTCCGCATGTTTGTCCCCTCATCGATGTAGTCCCAAAATTCACCGTCATTCCCTGCACATTCGGTCACTGCACGCACAGTGCGCCCCGGAAACTTTCGAATTTCCTCAAGAGTGTACTCGATTGGATTGTCAACCATTCCACCGATTGAAAATGAGAAGTCATCTGGATGAACTGGATCAGGCATGTTAAGTTGAGCGATCACATAATAGGCGTCAGTTGGTGTCAACAATCCCTCTAGATCGAGTACTGGAGAGCGTGCAAATATAGTCCGTCCTTCCGCATCTTTACTTGGCATTACACGGGCCCGTTTACGATCAGGCCATCCCATTACCCATTCACCTTCAAGTTCCATCTCTTTTGACATATTATCACTCCTGCTTAATTGTATTTCTATTAAAGTAATTCGGAAAAGTCTTGCTCGTTTTACAGACCTTTGAGCGCCATGGTGTAAGTTGTTGCGGTGCCATCAACACAAATATCACCAGCACTGTCGGTAATGGTAGCTTTCAGCTTGCAAATGGGTTTGTCGTCTCTTACAGACTCAATTTCAACTCGAGCAGTCAACTCTTCTCCAATCCCTACTGCCTTTAAAAATTTTAGTTCAGTTGATAAAAACACTGTGCCAGGTCCGGGCAAGTCTTCCGCAACACAGGCATTAAGAAGCCCAGTTGTTACACCACCTTGCACTATAAGCTTGCCAAACGGAGTTTTTTTCGCAAGTTCCTCATCATAGTGAACTGGATTTTTATCGCCAGTCATCTCAGTAAACGAATGTATATCGCCCATCTTGGTAGTACGAGAACGTTCACTGAATTGCCCAGTTTTTGGTTTGCCCTTTAAAACTCCTACCCAACCATCTTTTTTTTCTGTGCTAGACATATAAATAGCTTCCAGTATTTTGAATCTGTTTTAAAAAATGGCAAAATACAGATCATTATCTGTTTTACGTAAGGGTTCGAGCACACTGTACAGACCAACCGGTACAATACAAGTATTAAATACAATACAAGTAATTAACTGTGGTGATGCAGAATTTATTAGGGTGTAAATCTGAAAGAGTAAATTTATTTGGTGGCGCAATTGCGCTCCGACACCTATTGTCAGATTCAGGTGCTAGGATGGTTGTAGTCTTAATTCACAAAATGAAACCATTCGGAGTAAAACCCGAACTAGCATCTTTGGTCAAGGCATTGCTATATGTTTAAAGTAGTAAAGTTGGCATACGCGTAGTGATTAGCATCACGTTCAGAAAATATGGGCGAAATCAACTTACCAACTAGGTGTTAATTAGCGGATGATAGAAAATTGAAACAAACAGAACAGGCAAAGAAGATAACGAAGGTGGCAGCTTCGTTGTTCGCAAAAAAAGGCTACAATGGAGTTGGCGTCGCGGAAATTGGGGCGGCTTCAGGGTTTGGCCGTGGAACGCTCTACCATCACATAGAAAACAAAGAAGACCTTCTTCACGAAATTGCTTCACAGTACATTTCAGGCCTGGTTCAGTCTGGCCATAGGATAGCGAGAGAGTATCCAGATCCTATTCAGCGCTTGAACGCGCTGAGTCGACACTTGATGGCCGTAATCAGCAGTAGTTTAGCAGAAATAGTTGTCTGTTTTCGCGAAGTACAGTCTTTGACAGGCTCACGACACCATGACGTTATGTGTATGCATACAGAATACCAACAAATCTGGTCCAAAACTATAGAAGAAGGTGTTCAGAAAAATGTGTTTAGAGCAGTTGATAAAATCGCTGTGAAGGGCCTTTTGGGGATGTATTTCTACTCATGCCTATGGCTAAAACCTGATGGTCTTCAATCTCCTGAGGACATCGGAGATGTTTTTAGTGATCTTGTCATCCGTTCTCTTTCTAGAGGACCGGACGAATAACGAAGCTTTACTTAGTGTACATAGACCCACACGCTAAAAAATAAACTACTCATTCCTAGGTTATGGCCAGGGGATACGGGGTAGTTATCAAACCTAGCCACAGATAAGCTCGACTCTAAAAATGACTGTGAATGATCACAAAATTTACATAGAATGTGAAGCTGTCCTTTTCTTCATTTTATCAATTTGTTTTTATGTATCTATCACTTCTTTTGATAGGTTCTGAAAAAACGTTTGCCTCAGAATTTCTTACCACTATCCAAAGAGTATTTTTCGGCAATGTGAGCAGTGAGAATCAGTAACCCCGGTTCGCGGTCCACAAACGTTGGAACTGGGTTCAGGTAACGTTGCGGGTAAAAGGTTTTGATAAATCGGTGCGAGGCAGATTACGTGTCAACGATTACATGAGCCAAACATTTCGCCTTAATTAAACGCGACAATGAACGCGACAATAACTTAGAACACAAAAAAAGCCGCCTTCAAATTGAAGACGGCTAATTAATTGTAATAATGTTCAAATAATTGGTTGCGGGGGTAGGATTTTAACCTACGACCTTCAGGTTATGAGCCTGACGAGCTACCGGACTTCTCCACCCCGCGTTAATTCATTTCAGAAACTGAGGCTGGAAGTCTGGAACTCCCATCCAGAAATTCATCATCATGACTACGGCTACAAGACAATATTGGTGTTACGCGTTTTAATATTTGACACCCAACCTAAGCAATCCCGATTTTAGGTCCCCGGACTTGGTAGGCCTGGCAGTGTCCTACCCTTCCACGCCTTAAGACGCAGTACCATCGGCGCTGAGGGTTTTCACTTCCGAGTTCGGAATGGGGTCGGGTGGTTCCCCCTCGCTATGGCCACCAGGCCAACGAAGCCCGGAGATTAATCACCGGAAATTCGGTTTGGCGAAGTTGACTTATCATTTTGGGTAAACACAGTCGTTCTTGGTTCAACAGTATCTTGAGTTCAACACTGTCGGATTGGTCACTGCACATGCCGGATCCGTAACGCCACCGAGGCGGCGCAGATTCAAGCCAATCGAGCTATTAGTACTGGTAAGCTTCATGCGTTGCCGC
>Ga0209403_10007818_pt1 | contig 10430 bp, 8 predicted proteins | sample ArcticOcean_MG_C_8_FD_187440 | JGI IMG/M metagenome (GOLD analysis project Ga0209403, IMG submission 187440) | Marine microbial communities from western Arctic Ocean - ArcticOcean_MG_CB11_86 (SPAdes) (version 2) | ecosystem: Environmental > Aquatic > Marine > Oceanic | place: Arctic Ocean...
TGATAAAGTATTAGAAAGAGGAAAATAATATGCCCCCAGCACAACAATATCAATTTGGACCTCCTGGATGGCAAGGTCGGCCTACCGTGTGGGACCCCAATATGGGCCCTGGCGGCGAGTGGGTTTCTCTGCCTGACAATCAGTACGCCAACTATGGTCTGATGTCACCGCAGGCTACTGCAGCAGCTACTGCAGCAGCTACTGCAGCAGCTAATGCAGCAGCTAATGCAGCGGCTAATGCCCAGCAATTGCAGGATGCGGCTAATGCCCAGCAATTGCAGGATGCAGCTAATGCCCAGCAATTGCAGGATGCAGCTAATGCCCAGCAATTGCAGGATGCAGCTAATGCCCAGCAATTGCTGGATGCGGCTAATGCCCAGCAAGCGGAGGATGCAGCAGCTGCCCAGCAATTGCAGGATGCGGCTGCTGCCCAGCAATTGCTGGATGCGGCTAATGCCCAGCAAGCGGAGGATGCGGCTAATGCCCAGCAAGCGGAGGATGCAGCAGCGGCTACTGCAGGTCAACCTGTAGTAACCCCACTAACTACTGGTCAGGAATATTTTGACGAGCATCCAGGACCAACTACTGGTCAGGAATATTTTGAAGATCATCCAGGACTAACCGTAGGTCAAGCAGGACTAACCGCAGGTCAAGCAGGACTAACTACTGGTCAGACAGGACTAACCGCAGGTCAAGCAGGACTAACCGCAGGTCAAGCAGGACTAACTACTGGTCAGACAGGACTACTTTCGGGACAGGCAGGACTAGCTACTGATATGTCTGGGCTAACCGCAGGTCAAGCGGGTCTAACTGCAGGACAGTTGGGGCTAACCGCTGGTCAAGCTGGTTTAGCAGAAGGACAGACCGGGCTAACAGCAGGACAGACTGGATTGTCTACCGGGCAACAGGACTTGATCACTAACCAGATGGGCTTAGCAGTTAATCAAGGGGCTATAAATGCAAATGTAGGACAAGCTGGAGTTGGTCAGTATCCGGCTACTGGTTTATACGCCGGTCAGTCTGGTTTATCTGCAGGTCAATCTGGTCTAATGTCACAGCAGAACGCATTGTCCTCTGATATTCAGGGTGTGAATACTGGTCTCAATGATTTTCAGAGAGCTGCAGAACTATATCAACGTGGTGCTGAAGCGCAGCGGGGTAATATTCAAACCGCTGCTCTTAGCGAACGAGATCAATTACAACGTACCCTTGGTGATGTGGGTGCTCAAGCAAATAGAGCGGCAGAACAGTCAGCTGCTACAAGACAGGCTTCTGCCACACCGAGAGGGGCTGCTACAGTAGCTGCTGGAGGTATTCCGGGCGGTGTTCAACAACAGGCTGCTCAGTTTATCCCAGGATCTTCTCAGGCAACTTCGCAAGCTCCAGCAGGCCCCCTAGGCCCGTCTTCTGCTGACCCCCGAGATGCGCTAATGCAGCAAATCCTATCAACGTATCAGGGCCTGTTGGCACCTAGGCAGTAAAGGCGGATCGTAGATGTTTTATAAATTTATAAATTTCCTTAGAGTAGGGGTTTATTATGTCAGAGGGTAATGGTGGTGACGACTCCGTAGATCCGGAAACTAACCCTGGTATTGATATTGAAACTAACTCAGGTGGTGGTTCCGGAGGTGGCTCGAGTGGTGGCTCAGGTACTACAGTCGCTACTCCTACTGGACCCCCTGAAGATTTTGACTGGTCGCCATTCAGTACTTATGCGCCTAGCACGTACTATGAAGCCACAACTTATACACCTCCTGAAGGGGCGGTATCGTATCTAAGCTTTGATGCGAGTAAATATCTACAAGCTAACCCAGATGTTTTCGATGATGCGGGATTTCGAACCAGCCCTGAAGCAGTATACTCTCATTATGTGGGGAGATATCCAGATAGCTTTGAAACTAACCTACCGGGGTACACGGGGCCTCGTACAGGAGATTATGCTCGCTCCGATGAAGATGTAGCTGCGATCACTACAGCGGCAGAAAAGGCGACTGCGCTAACAGGACTCGATACTTATATTGACCCTGCCACAGGGAAACTTAGAGTAGATCTTCTGGGTGGGGATATTGCTGAAGATTATGATCTAGACGAATTAAAAGCCACAGGTACTATAGAAGATATAAATGAACTTCTCACGGAACTAGCTGAGCGTCAGTCCGGTCGTGATACTGGTTATCTGGGGATCTGGGGTGCAGGTGGCTATGAAAAGTTTTTAACGGCTATCGGAACTACCGCAGCTAATGTTGATGATTACGGTCAAACAACTCCTTTTGGTACAGAGGCTGCTCAAGCAACAGATCCTACTTTGGCCGAAGGTACTAAACTAGACTTGACGAAATTAGTTCCGGATGAAACTAAGGAGTTTTTAACCACAAGTACATACAAGGTTGCCCCTGGAGAAAAGGCGGTTACAGCTGCTCAAGCCACAAATACAACCGCTGCTGTCCCTGCAAAAACTCTAGCACAATCTTACGTTGCGAATAAGGCGATTGATGAAGTAACAAAGCAGACTGTTCTGGCGGCAAAACAGGAAGAGTTATCTGACATTGCTACAGCCGCACAAGGAACAGTTGAATCTACTTCCACTGTGCAGGGTCAGCTAGCTAGCTTGATGCAGCAATTTGAAGGCGGGAAAATACCTGCGTTCGCTGCTGGTGCCTTGCGAGTTGCAGAGCAGAAACTAGCGGCTAGGGGTATGGGAGCCTCCTCGATGGCTGGAGCAGCGGTTGTACAAGCTGCTATGGAGGCTTCAACACCTATTGCTGCAGCAGATGCAGAGACGTATCGTAGGATGAGCGAGCTGAATCTCAACAACCGACAGGCAGCAGAGATTCTAAATGCACAGCAGACCCTCACGTTGGATCTTGCAAACCTAACTAACGAACAACAGGCTCGTGTAATGAACATTCAAAACCGGGTACAGTCTCTATTCCATGATCAGGCTGCAGTGAATACATCTCTTCAGTTTAACGCTCAGTCAGAACAACAGAATGATCAGTTCTTTTCTACATTGTTTAACCAGGCTGCTCAATTTAACGCCGCACAGACGAATGCTACCAGTCAGTACAATGCGGGTCAATCTAATGTAATATCTCGGTTCAATTCTGACCAAGCTGAACAACGTGATCAGTTCAATACCCGAAACGCGATTGTTATTGATCAAGCTAACGCGGTATATCGTCGAGAGGTTAACGCGGCTAATACTGCATTGATTAATGCTGAAACTGATTTTAATGTTCGTAACTTATTTAGCATCAGCCAACGGGCGCAAGCTAACATGTTACAGCAAGCCCGTGATCAAGAAGCATTTTCTAGGACAGTTGCCATTAATAAACAACAATACGACTACCAGCTCTCTATCGCCTCGTTTAACTCGGATAGAAATCTAGAAGTAGCTGCAGAGATAGCGGATAGTCAGACAACTTCGAGGCTGCTTACAGCCATCGCAGGGGCTATATTCGGTTAAAAACTAAACTTTTCTCTTGACATAGGTCCAAATATGTGATATAAGACTAACTGTCGATTGGGATAGATATATACTATAGTTATATATAATACATATATAAATAAAAGGGGCTGAAAGCTATGTCGTTAGAAACTGCATTTAAAACTATAGCCGAATTGGTTATGGATAAAGGTAAAGAAGTTTTCACCACCTATGCACGACTTCAAGCAGCAGTTTTAGCAAATCCGGCTAACGATCCTCTAACTATGGCGAAGAAACAAGTTACTCAAGTGAAAAGTACAGGTAAGCAGAGGAACGCCGTTACTGCCGGGGAGCAAGCTGGGGGCATTGTACAGGCTCCCTCACTTGCTAGATTAGTAGGTTACTATGAGAGCCTTACAGACACCCGCAGTAGATCGGGAATCCCCCAAGCTAAACTGCCAACCCAGCGAAGCGGGCGAGTTCGTCGTGCGATTGGAAACGCATAATGCAAGATCCGATGCAGACTTTTGACGGACCTATTCCAGGCCAAGCTCTAACGGAAGAGCTGGGATCAGCTCCGCATGAACGCCCACCACAGTTTAGCGAGCCTAAAGAGGCCCTACAGTATCTGTGGGAAGGTTTGATCAGCGAAGAAGGCTTTAAACGCCTAGCTATCGCAGCTGAGTTAGGTATCCCTGTAGAGCTTATTGTTCGTTCACTCGTATTTAGCGGCTGGGCTAAGGGTACATTCTCTTTCGACACCATGCTTTTGATATTTGGTATGCTGTTTGATCTCACTCTAAGAATGTTAAAGGAAGAAGAGATCCCTCATATGGCGCTTGCAAAAAGAAAAGAAGATGATAGTTTAGCTAAGTCTGTTGAGCTTTTAAAAGAACAACGGGATATGGTTAAGAAACTCGAAGAAGGTTCCGAAGAAGTAGAAGCTGTTGCGGAGGAAGTAGAACCTGTAGAAGAAGTAGAAAGTGAAGAGCTGTCAGATACCCCGACTACAGGTTTGATGGGGAGGGCTGCGTGATGGGCTTTTTTAAAGCTATGGGTCTGTCAGATGCCGCCACACTCGGAGCAACGAGTGTAGCTGATGACGTTCTAGATTTACGTGATGAAAATACAAAGAAAGCTAAGATACTAGCGGTTAGGTCAGCGAGGCAGTACAAGGAGTGGTCTTACCAAGCTGATAAAGTTGATTCAGATCTAATAAATGTAGGACAAGCTGCAGCTAACGCAGGTGGCAAAGCAAGTCAAGCATTCTTTAAAAGTCTTTCTCGGGATGAACAGAAAGGTGCGTCCCTTGATTTTAAGGCCAGGCGTACGTTGGATCGTGATATTGATCCCAAATTTTTCTATCTCCAGCTAGCAAAGGTAAAGAAAAACTTAGGCGAAGGAGTACCTCTCTACAAACCGGGAGTGAAGTCGGACGAAGAAGAAGCTCTCGCCCAAAAGGATGCAGCATATGAACCTCCTGGATTTTTTAGTAAGCTTGGTTCTATAGCTCGTGGAGAAGCTGATTCCGATACACCGAGAAAAGCGGCGTTGGGTAGCGGATACGTAGAGGAAGATGAAGTCGCAGCAGCCTTGCGTGGAGATCACCCTCCACGACAGAGCGTAGTAGACTCTCCTCTAGGTAAAACAGTAGTACATCTTCGTCCTTTAAGTAGTAAAGAGAATATGTTGTTAGAGCAGTATATAAATAGGTTATGGTCTGACTTTAAAGAGGGGTCACCTGAACGTACACACGCAATGTATCTTGGGCAAAGTTTACTAGGTGCGAAAAATTTATTCTCTTCAGACACCTACTCTAGCGACGGTAGTCATGATGATGAGATTAAGAAAACCTTTTTAGACTTGCTTGAGATGTTTCCGACGAATGCCGAGGTTAGGTCGGGTGAAAGCGCGGATCTTCCCGAGAAATTACTAGAAACAGGTACCACTATCACGGACCTGCGTGAGTGGATGGAAAGGGAACGCGAAAGAAAGCTCGAACTTTCCCTATCCACCGCTACGGAGGATGCCGAATCTGCCACGGTTGAGATAAGTTACCACGACATATCGGCAGGTGGCTCGAAGGCTATAGCGTGGGTCAGAGGGTTAAAATTGGGAACGATAGAAAAAGGAAAGACCTATAAGCTAACTAAGGCTCAAAATAGAAAACTTAAAGCGTTTCAGAAAGAACACAAAAACAGCGGAAGAAGCCAAACGAAAGTCCCTCCCTCGGAGCACGGACCCAACCCGTCCGGTACAGGCTCTGGAAGAAGGGGAGGTGGTTAGATGCCCGCGACTATCAGCACTGACATGGCTGTAACTGGTTCTGGGCGACGTGGCGTTACCCCGGCTCCTGCACAAACTCCTGCACAAGTTGAGAGTAATAGTGTAACTCTTTCTGAGATGGCCGCAGATCCACAAGTTCAGAGCGCCCTAGACTACTACGAATATGACAAGAGTGAAGAGTTTTCCGATTCTTATGAAGAGTCTTTAAAAAACTTCTTATCTGACTATCGATTTGTGCAGACTAACACTTACGGTACGGCTCGTTTTATCAACTATATCAATGCTATTGAGGATAGAGAGTATCTAATTAACTTAGGAGTTCTGTACGATAAGGTGGACGCCGAGCTAGAATCACAGTTGAATCCCTATAACGAGGGGGTTTCAACTGGTGATGTAGTGGCAGGTGCGGCAGAGTATGTTGGCTATGCAGTAGCTGATCCTATTAATTTCATTGGTGGTCTGGTGGGCAAGGCTGTTGCCAATGCATCAGCCAAAGTTGCTCGGCCCCTAATTCAATCAGGGATTAAAAAGGCGTTTACGTCTAGACTCAAAAGGATGGGTACCGCAGCAGGAGTAGCTGCATCTATTGAGGGTCCGCTAGCTGCTGGCGCAAATGTGTTACTTCAAGAAGCAGAGATAGATATGGAAGTTAGGGAGGATATCTCTGCTGCCGAAGTTGCCTTATCCGGTGCCTTTGGTGCTGGAATAGGAAGTTTGACAGGTGCCGCCTTCAGTGCACCCGATCCATTTAAGCACTCTCAAAAAATTATTGACGCCCTAGACGCAGGCCCGCAAGGAAAGGCGTCTAAACAAAATAGCCTTGCTGATGTGGGCTCTGCAAGTACAGTATCAAGGGAAAACATCAACCCCGCTCAACCTGCAGTAACCCCTAACTCAGTTCAGGGTCTCTATGTAACTATAAGTAAAGATACTCCCGAAGGATATGACCCTATGGGGCGTGTGGTCGGGGCGCGGAGTGACGAAGTTGACATAGAATTTCTGTCGTTAAAGCCCGAAGATCTTACACGCAACTCCCGCACGACAAAAACTGTCAAGTTACAAGACGCCAAGGCGCTCACAGCTCAAGAAGTTACGGAGCGGGTAGCAAAGTACAAGGAGACTTCTGGAGATTTCTTTGATAGAACTAATATTAAAGAAGCCGAGGATGCCGTCGCCCTCGCTAAAGAAAGACTGGTAGCGTCAGGTTTCAAACCAGAAAGCTTTCCAATAATCAATGACATTCTTGCAAACCCTACGCTTACCGACCAGTTTAACAATGTTATGCGAGACCTAGATGTAGGTATTCAGAAGGATTTGTCTAAACATGTTGATTTAAGAGCTAATCCTACGGAGCAGATGGCTTCTAAAATAGCAAATGTGCAAATGGGTTTGTTACCGAAGACGTTAACAGATCTTCTAACAAAGGAAGGCATGACCCTCAAAGAATTTGCAGGTTACTACCGAGCAAGTGTTTCAAAGTTTGCGATTGGTCTAAAAGCTCAAAATGATTTACCCCTTAAAGAGTTGAATGACATTGCGGCACGAGCAGGAAAGGACTTAGCTCCCTCAGAAAAAGCTGCTTATCGGGCTGCTCAAGATCATGCTCTAAAAGATTCTAAAGTTAATGCTAGTTGGGTTGACCTCTGGAGGTCTTTCATTGTTAGTCAACCTGCAACAACTCAACGCAACGTCCTAGGTTCCCTAGCTAGAGCCCCTGGCATAGCCTTTCGTTCTAAACTTGATCGCCTAATGTTTAAGTATGAAAGGCAGCTTCAAGGCTTGCCTGATGACGCAGTAGCAGAAGATATTATAAAAGAGGCAAACTCTATTGACTTTCTTACCAGGTTGGTAAATCCAACAGACTCAATAAGAACGCTAGAAATATTTGCGAAGGGTAACAAAGCCGTTCAAATGGCTATAAAAAGTACTTTCGATGACCATCTTGCAGTAGAAGTAGACGCGGCGACAAATATATTTTTGCGTGGTGGCTATCGAGTTAGTAAATTTGTGAATACCTTAAACAGAATGCAGGATAGGGCGTTCAAGTCAGCTGCATTTGTGGCCGAAATGAATAATCAAATACGTTTCGCTAGATCTAGGGGGTTGTTTAAAAACACTGATATTAAAACTTTTGAGGATATTCTAGCAACTTCAGGAGACCCCTCCACCAGTAAACTAGATCTTATCACTAACGAAATGGTTTCTGATTCTCTCAAAGCTGCCTATAACGTAACATATCAAGCCCGAAGGGCTGGAGATAAGTTACCAATCGTGGGTGGGATGCTAAACGTAATTCAAGAATCCTTAAGCCACCCGAAATTGGCGCAATTTAAGTGGTTTATGCCCTTCCCTAACTTTGTAATTAATAGTTTTGTTCATACTATCAACCGTGCGTCACCATTCGGCGCAATAAAAATAGTGGCTTACACATATAAAAATAGAGGTCGTAAAAAGCTAGCCCCCCAAAAAAGAGCCCGATTAGACGAGCTAGTAACCCTATCTAAACGAACTGGGGAAGAGGAAGTAGAACTTAAAGATATTAAAAAGTGGTTTGGTGAAGGAGAGCATAACTTACTCCATATTAAAGACGGCTGGCAGGAACAGATTGAGGGCCTTGCTTTTTTAGGTGTAGCTTACGCAATACGGCGTTCTGAATTTGCAGGAGAACAGTGGGACGAGGTTAAAATCTCTGATGATGAGTATTTCAGTATGAAACCTCTGTTTCCACTGGCACCCTTCTTACTCCTGGCTGATATGATGATACGACATATGGATGATGTGCCTCAAAGAGAGGGTTCCTACAAAGAACTGATTACTATGGTAACGGGCTTGGAAGGTCGCAGCGGACTGGGTTCTGGCTTCTTTGATTACCTTCTTGAATCGGGAGAAAAAACAAAGAGTGACGATCAGGGATTTGTCGCCTGGGAAAAATTTGGGGCTCTTGTTGGGGCGACAGCAGGAGAAATTATAGGAGGTTTTGGTACTCCCGCTAGAGTTGTGGGAGATCTGATGCCACCCGACGAGAAGCCCGATCTGAGGCAGCAGACAGACTTTTTAATTAAGGGAGGGGTGTTCACTAAAGGAGAGGTAGAAACAGATCGTTTTAAACTGAGTCTGAGTACTGCATTTGATGAGGCTGCTAAGGCTATCGTCCGTGGTACCCCCTTTGAGGGGGCTCTCCTAGACATGTCAAAAGTTAAGCACTCTCCACTAACCACAAAACCGGTTAGACCAGCTCCGGTTCCGTTTATAAAACAGTTCACTGGAACCGCCGCTAAAACACCAACAGGTATTGTAGAAAAAGAATTTAATCGTCTAGGTATACTTCCGTATACAATGACAAGGTACTCGGAGGTACCCGAGTATAGGGATAAAATAGAAGAGGAGTTAGGGAGGTTATCGGAAGATAGAGTAGAGGAGATGTTAAGAAACCCACGATACTTAAGAATGTCGGATTATAAGAAAAAGGAGTTTCTTATTGGGGTGTACAAAGGAAAGTCGAAGATCCAACTCCCCCTTCAAGGCCCACAAAAAACGACGAATCTAATAAAAATTGCTGTTCAGAGGGTTGAAGACAACTTTAGTACTTTAGCTGAATTTCATAAGTTTAAAAGGGAGCTAAATAATGAGCAAGAAGATGCAGTTAAAAATGAAATTATAAGAAGAGACCCTGAAAAGGCAAGACGTGTTTACGAAAATTTACAATACGCAGGGGAGGGTGAAGACGGATACAAGCTACGGGAGAGTATAGAGTATATAAGAAAAGTTCATAAAGAGCTTAAAAATCTAGTTCCCAACCCGGCAGATGCCGTCTCTGTAGGGTTGCCTAGATCTACCGGCGGACTAATGGGTAGGCCCTAATGCTTAGTATTATCGGAACTCTTATAGGGTTTGGTAGTTCTATAGTACCTGAAGTTTTGGGTTACTTTAAACAGAAACAGGCTAACGCCCAAGATCTATTGATGATGGAGGCTAAGGCTAAGTATGCTTCTCGTTTAAGTGAACTAAAATTACAAGAGCTAGATATTGAAGCTGAGATAACCGAAACTAAAGGACTGTATGAGCACGATCAATCTCTTGACTCTGGAGCATTTGTCAACGGTCTCAGGGGTTCTGTGCGCCCTGTTCTTACTTACCTATTCTTCCTAGTGTTTGCTACCGTAAAAGGTACCTTGCTATACACAGCGGTCCAAGACGAAAACATAAATTTTGAAACGGCAGTATTGATGATATGGGACGGGGAAACCCAAGCAATTTTTGCGGCTATCATCGCATTCTGGTTTGGTAATCGTGCGATGTCCAAAGCTAGAGCTATAGTGAGTAAGAAATAATGATAGAGATAACTGAACCTGCCAAAGAGTACCTCAGAGATATAGTTAAAGACAGCCCCCGTGACTATATTGCTTTCGGGGTGAAGGGAGGTGGGTGTTCAGGATTTTCTTACATCTGGGACTTCTCAGACGGCCCCTTGAAGGAAGATGAGACTGTAGATATAGGAGAGGGTAAGTTCTTAGTTGTAGATGGTATGTCTATTATGTATACCATCGGGAGTAAAATAGATTACGTGAAAGAACTCGGGGGCACGTATCTAAAAGTTGAAAATCCTATGGCATCTAGTCAGTGTGGGTGTGGTGAATCTTTTAACGTAAAAATGTGAGGAACAATCATATGAGTAAGAAATTTGATGTTTCAGGTATGGAGATCGTATGTCCCTGTG
>Ga0209403_10007828_pt1 | contig 10418 bp, 9 predicted proteins | sample ArcticOcean_MG_C_8_FD_187440 | JGI IMG/M metagenome (GOLD analysis project Ga0209403, IMG submission 187440) | Marine microbial communities from western Arctic Ocean - ArcticOcean_MG_CB11_86 (SPAdes) (version 2) | ecosystem: Environmental > Aquatic > Marine > Oceanic | place: Arctic Ocean...
AATTGGCGGAAACGCGTGAGAGTCGAACTCACCAATGACATTACTGCCACTCATTAGCTTTGAAGGCTAAGGTGCCCACCGGGGACACATTCGCTTCCTAATTATTTATTGGCAATAACAATAGTATCAATGCCCAGTGTGGACTTCAATTCTCGTCCCGCAGCCTTTGCCATCATTCGATCAGAATAATAGCCAATACGAACCGCATAGAGGGTACGACCATTAGATTCTTTCAGTTCTACTCTGGCGGGGAATCCTGCTGCATCTAATTGACTTTTTTGATGATCTGCATTTGATTCTTCTCCATATGCACCCACCTGTAGCGAAAAGGGTTGTTTCACCACTGATTTTTTTGATGGGAAACGGGGCAATCCAATTTCATCAGGTACGGGACTTGATAATTTTTCTACAATTTTATTAAGTATTCCGTCAGTTTTGGGTTTATCAACCACAACTTCAGATTCTTCTACAGGTGGGGTCTCTAACTCATTAAGTAATTGAGATAATTTAGTATCCACATCCATTTTGGGAAATTGCTTCTTAAACACTTTAGAATAATAGAATGCCGTATCTTTGCTACCAGAAATAATGAGTGCATTTAAAAATAATTTAACGGCTCTATCAATATGTTCAGAACGAGCATAATAGCGAGCCATACGTTTGGTCCACTCAGAAGATTTAATATATAATCCCGCCGCATAATAATATTCTGCAATTTTCATCACTGCATCATCAGAGTATTCTGAATTGGGATGATGCTTATAAAGCTGTTGATATTGTTTTCTGGCTGTATCCCCATCTGTTTCTAAGAGGGCTGCCAAATACATAACCCCAGGGTGATTGGGAAAATCTCTCTCAAGGGCAGGCAATGCCGTAAGGGCCTCTTCTATATTACCAGACTGAATATTTTCAATTAATTGTTCAACACCCTCTTGTGCAAAAAGGTTGTAACTCAACAATAATATGACTAATAATTTCATCATTCGGGTACATCATCTCCACTGGCTTCGTATAGCCACAATACATCAGAATCCCGAGATGTATTCTTATACCGCTGAAACTGCTTATCCGTTACTAAAAAGTGAATAATTTCATCCAGTTCCCGCGTCATATCAGAACCCCCACTTTGGGCTCGAGCCTGAAGCTTCAATTTAATCAATCTCACCAATAAAGATGTATTATCTTTTTCTAATGCCGAATCGATAAACTCTAATGCTTCCGAATTTTCACCCCGTTGTGCATAGATGTCTGCCAATGAGGCAATCACTTCAATATTATTTGAATCATTTTGTAAAATAGTTTTGAGAATACTTTCCATTTCAGGATATCGATCTAATGCAAACAATGCATCTTTCAGGAGGTGAATGACCATCCACGCCTGCTGAGGTCGAGATTCACAGTAACGAATCCACATGGGAATAGCCTTACCCAATAATTGTTTAGCTTCATCTAAATTAGTTTGATATAAGGGCGAATGCTCAGACCCAACATAACTTTCATCTGCCTTAACCGCTTTCTGATATGCCCCTTCACTTTCTTGGCTGTAAGACTTGCCAATAAAATAATAGGCGGCTGGTGCAGCATTATCAATATTGAGTGCCTCTTCATAAATTAATCTGGCATGTATAAAATTACCCTTCTTGGCAAATACACGGCCTTCTTGAATTTTAAACAATGCCAATTTTCTACTATCCGGTTTTTGGGTCACTTTTTGGAGCGATTCTAAATACTCGCCCGCTTGGGACCAATCATTCATCTCACGAAAATATTTCACCAAATGAGTCAACGCCCATTCACTTGATTTATCAATCTTCAAAATATTTCGAGATTGCTCAACAGCACTCTCTAAATTTCCCCGTTTATAATGATCTAACGAAAGATTCTTATATAATTCAACCTGTTCATAATGAGTAAGCCCTTTACGGAGGTTAAGTCCACGATGAATTTTTAAGGCTTGTTCTGGATTTCCACCTTCTCGCACCACTTGTCCCAATCGAAGATAGGCATTGATATTACTGGTGTCTTTTTCAATAATGGATTTAAAATTCTGATATGCCCCACGACGATTACCGTTAATAATCATATCCAAACCTTCAGAATATAATTCTTTAATATTAGACCGATGTTTTCGTGGTTTGTAGTTGAGCACATAGACAATTACAACGCCAGCGGCAATCCCTAAAAGGAGTAATGTGATGATCATATTACTCATTCTTCAATGAGTTCACTTTTAGTGTCATCAGAAAGGATGATGTCATCATCAATGGCTTGATTTCGCAAACTATCTAACTCCACTTGTAATCGACGAAGTTTTGAACGGAGAGAAATCACTTCACTCTTTTGAGAAATTATCTGGAATAGTGCTAAGAAAAATCCAATTAGAACCCCTGCAGTGAGTGTGCCCACCAATACCATCCACACATTGAAACCATCAGCGTATTCGGGAGAAGTTACCAAATAGGGCACCTTTATGGAGATAGGTTGACCATCAACCGTATTCAAATTATTCAATTCTACTAAGAAGATTAAACTCCCAATTAGAATGAGTATAAACACTAAATATTTAAGCAGCTTCATGAATTCTTTCCTCAGTATGGATGCGTGAGCCAAACAATGTTATACCCTTCGCATCTTCAATTTTTATATTTACAATATCTTTAATCTGTTCATCAGTCCTGTCGAAGACTACCCACATATTTCCATCGGTGCGTCCTGCCCATTGTGCGTCAGATTTTTTACTCACCTTTTCAACCATCACCGATAATGTTTTACCCACATGCCTTAAATTTGCAGATAAAGTATTCTTGCGTTGCAATACGATAAGTCGTTCTAAACGATTCTGTTTATCTTCTTCAGGAATTTGGTCGGTATATTCTGCAGCCTTTGTTCCCGGTCGAGATGAATACTTGAACATGAATGACGAATCAAAATGGACTTTCTTCACCACATCCAACGTATCTAAAAATTCGGCTTCAGTTTCACCAGGGAAGCCCACAATAATATCAGTAGTAATTGAGCAATCTGGCATATAGGTTTTAATTTTATCCACTAAATCTAAAAATTCTTGTTGAGTATATGTACGATTCATTCGTTTTAAAATTCGATCTGAGCCAGATTGTAATGGCAAATGAATATAATTACAAATATTTTCATGGTCACGCATCACTTCTAACAATGCATCATCAATATCTTGAGGATGTGGAGAGGTATAACGAATCCGTTTTACGCCCTCAACTTTTGCTACTGCTTTGAGTAATTCTGGAAATTCCCCATCTGGCGTTCGGTACGAATTTACATTTTGGCCCAATAGCGTTATTTCTACAAATCCTTGTGAAACGGCATTGATGGTTTCATCTACTACGGATTGAATCGACCGACTTCGTTCACGTCCACGAGTAAATGGAACAATACAAAATGTACAAAATTTGTCACAACCACGCATAATTGAAATCCATGCGTTCACCCCTTCATGACGTGAGGGAAATAAATCATCATATACTTCAAATTTTGAAAGGCGTGTGTCCACAAAATTATCCATCTCACCTTGTCGTGCTTTGATAATTTCAGGAATTCGTCGATATGAATCAGGGCCTAATATCACATCCACATACGGTCGTGATTCTAAAATATCATCTTTTAAATTTTGTGCCATACATCCCAACACACCCAATATCATATTGGGCTTATTGCGTTTTAGTACATGCAAATTATCAAGACGATTATGAACCGTCTCCTCTGCCTTTTCACGAATAGCACAGGTATTCAAGAAAACCGCATCCGCCTCAGACATATCATTGGTTAGCGTATAATTGCATTTTTCAAGCAAACTTCCCACCAACTCAGAATCATACACATTCATCTGACAGCCGTAGGTTTCTATATAATATTTCATATCCATATTCAAATTGTGAGTGTGACGTTTACTTTAACGTAGAAATGTCAAAGTAAAAATCTTTGGGGTCTTTACTGTGCTTATTGTATTGAATTTCATAATGTAAATGGGGAGCTGTTGAACGGCCCGTGTTTCCCACTTCACCGATTTTTTGTCCACGAATCACCTTTTCGCCTGCCTTCACTTTCCGTTTAGAGAGGTGACCAAAAATAGTTTTATAACCACTACCATGGTCAATTTCTATATAATTCCCAAAGGTACTATAATATTTTGATATTCGAACACGACCATCCGCAGTGGCATATACAGGCGTTCCCGTTCTTGCTGAAAAATCATGACCATCGTGAAATTTAAATTTTCGTGTAAAGGGATCGCGTCGATGTCCATATCGAGATGATAATTTTCCATCACCATCATTCAATGGGTGTATTGCCGGAAAATGCCTGATTTTATCCACATTACGTTCAGCGGTTTCAAATATTTCATTATAGCTGAGAGATTCTAAATTTAATAATCTATTCAGCATATTCATCTGTTTACTTAACTGAGGCAAATCAAATTCATCAAGGGGCAGTAAATATTCTAAATTTTCAGAATGATCTTTATTGCCTCTACCCCCCACACCTAATTTTCTAACATCTTTGTGAATTGGCGGTAATTTTACGAGCTTCCGCAGGAGGTCGTCTTGCTCCTTAATAAGTTCTAATTGTTCAAGGAGACCATCCATTCGCTCTTGATTTTGATTAATCTTATCCACCAGCTTTTCATTATTTGCACGATGCTTTTGAATTTCCCGTGAACCTGCCCATTCAACAAATTGGTCGGAAAATACAAAAAATAAGGATGATGTAAATCCAATAATCGCTGCAAAAATAAGTGCAATATGAAAAGGGGATAAATTGATCTGCTTCAGGTCAAAATCTCCCTCTTTAATAAATATGATTTTATAGCCGTTTTTTAACAAAGTTAAATATTCTCAGAAGTACTTAGTGGCAAATTTAGGACGAATAGATTCTTTTTTCAAAAGGGATTCACGACATGAAATATTGTAGATTTATGATAGTGGGTTTTCAAGCAACTTCTGGGCACTTTCATCATCATTTTCAACATCATCAGAAGATGCCTTATCTTTAAATCTTTCAGAGATATATTGACGTTGATTTTCAATTTTTTCCAGAAGGCGAATGTATTGATCATCGTGAGAAAAATCCATCATACCACCCTCACGATTTTTAAGCGCCACATAACGACCCAATTCAATATATAATTGTTTTAAATCCCATTTTAATTTTTCAATTTCAATTTGAATTTTACCTTTAACGGCATATTTTTCGCCCTTATTTACAGCTTTTTTGAAGAATGCGCCTACTTTCTGAGATGCAGAATCAGTAATTTCATTCAATTGTTTTAGAGTTTGTTCAAAAATATCTGCCATAGATACTCCCTTTAAGAATTTAAAATTTCATCTAATTTTGAATTTAAAACTTTAGGATCCGCTTTACCTCGCGTCTCTCTCATTAATTGCCCCATAAAAAAACCTTTTAATTTTACGTCACCACCCTTGAAACGTTCCAGTTCTTTTGGAAATTTTAATAACGTCTGCGAAATAACATCTCCAATTTCATCTACACTGGCCACAGAAATATTATCTGACTTTATTATTGTGGATGCTGACTGTCCATTCGAAATCATTTTCTTAAAAATATCCCGTGCAAGTACATCCGTAATTTTCCCCTGATCAATGAGTAAAATTAACTCGGCTAACATTTTAGGCGTTAATTGGATTTCATCCAAAGTTTGCTTTAACTCTTTTATTTCTCGAGTGAGATGAACCAATATCCAGTTTGCTACTTTTTGAGGTTCAGCCCCATATTTTACAGCGTCTTCAAAAAACTGTGCAGTCTTCTGGTCAGAAATGAGGCGTTCAACATCAACGCTATTTAAAGAATAGTCCACCAAAAATCGTTTAGCCTTAGTCAACGGCAACTCTGGCATTTGTGAATTAATTTTATCAATTTGCTGCTGAGTAATTTTTACCGGAGGCAAATCTGGGTCAGGGAAATATCGATAATCGGGTGCATCTTCTTTAGTGCGAATTATATATGAACGATTTTGTTTCTCATCCCAAAGTAATGTGGATTGTACCACCTCACCGCCTGACTCTAAAATTTCAGCCTGTTTAGAAATTTCATATTTAATGGCTTTTTCCACAAATCGGAAAGAATTTAAATTCTTTACTTCACGACGAATACCCAATTCAGTCTCACCAATTTTCCGAAGTGAAACATTCAGATCTACACGCAGATTCCCCTTTTCCATATCACAATCAGAAACATCAATATATTGAATGGTTTGCTTTAATTGATCTAAATATGCACGTACATCTTCAACTGAACACATGTGAGGCTCACTCACAATTTCTATGAGGGGAGTCCCACATCGGTTTAAATCCACAACAGATTTATCTTTTTGATGAATCAGTTTCCCCGCATCCTCCTCAAGATGGGCACGAGTAATGCCAATACGTTTAGTTCCACCAGAAAGCTCCACATCCATATAGCCATTTTCATTGATGGGAAATTCAAATTGAGAAATTTGATACCCTTTGGGTGAGTCAGGATAAAAATAGTTTTTTCGAGCAAACTCTGAATGTTTGTTGATGGTGAAATTAAATGCAAGTCCAAGACGAATGCCCAATTCTATAACCTTTTCATTCAATACGGGAAGTGCACCCGGCATGCCCAAACATACGGGACATGTATGTGAATTGGGTGCATCTCCAAATTTTCGTAAACATCGACAGAAGAGCTTTGTGTGGGTTTGAAGCTGAACGTGAACTTCCAACCCAATAACGGGCTCCCATTTTTCGAGGACTTTTTGAGTGTCCTGGATAATTACACCGCCAATTGCTTGATGGTTAAAATTTCATCCATTTCATTCAATGTTTTGAGTACAGAATCAGATAGTTTTTCATCAATTTTTACTACGGCAAAGGCAGTATCACTATCACTGGTTCGACTCAATAAATATTCTGCAATATTTACGCCCGCATCACCCAAAATCATTCCCACTCGGCCAATGACCCCAGGAACATCTTTATTCTGAATAAGCACCATAACGCCTTCTGGGCGAACATCAACTTCATAACCTTTAATGTCAACCAATCGAGCATGGTTATCGCCAAAAACACTACCTGCAACTTCGGTGGTTCCAGATTGGGTGGTTACATGGGTCATAATCAAATTTGAAAATGAAACTGAATCCGTGTTGTAGCTATGGCTAAATGAGATACCTCGATCTTCTGCAATCGCGCCTGCGTTTACAAAATTTAATCGCACATCTGCAGATTCACTCAAAATACCTTTAATAAATGAAAGTGCCACTGGCTTTGCATCATCAATATTTCCAAAACATTCTACAGAAACAGATTTTACGGGATCATCACAAAGTTGAAATTGAATTTTACCCAATACTTCAGCTAAATCAAGAAATGGAGTTAACGCCTTCAATTTAGACATATCTGAAATAGGCATATTGATGGGATTGGATAATTTTTCTTCTTGGAGAAAATCTCGAACTTGTTCGCAAATCCCCAATGACACACCCTCTTTTGCTTCATGTGTGGATGCACCCAAATGGGGGGTAAGCAAAATATTTTTCGCGGTTACTAATGGACTATCTTCTCCCAAAGGCTCACTTACAAACACATCTAACGCTGCCCCAGCAATCACACCATTATTGAGGGCATTGGCAAGGTCGGCTTCATTAATAATACCGCCACGTGCCACATTAATAATTCGGGCAGTAGGCTTCATCATCGCCAATCGGTTGGCATCATATAAATCGCGGGTATTGTCAGTAAGGGGAACATGAACCGAAATAAAATCACTCTCAGTAGTCAGCTCATCTAAATCTACCACTTTTACTTTTTCGGGATTAAACATTTCTTGGTTTACATAGGGGTCGTAGCCTAAAATTTTCATTTCAAATCCATGTGCGCGTTTGATGAGCTCACGACCAATTCTGCCCAAGCCAACCACCCCTAAAGTCTTACCTCGTAACTCATTTCCCACAAGTGTATGACGATTCCATTCACCATTCATCAATCCCAAATGACCCAATTGAATATTACGAGAAAGGGTAGAAATGAGAGCCATGGTATGTTCGGCAGCAGAAATGGTATTTCCATCGGGCATATTCATGACCAATACGCCTTTATTGGTGGCGGCTTTAATGTCGATATTATCTACACCCACACCAGCACGACCAATTACCTGTAGTTTTTTTGCCAACTCTAAATGTTCAGCAGTAATCGTGGTGCCAGAGCGAATCACCCACCCATGTACATCCACCACCGCCGCATTCAATTCGTCAGGAGATAATGCCGGCTCATAGACCAGCTCTAATCCTGCATCCGTTATAATTGCCAATCCCTTGTCAGAAATCGGGTCCGTTACCAATACCTTATACATGTTTTAAAACCTCATCAAATTCGTTTAAATAGTCAACTAAATCGTTCATATACACATTACCCATGTGCGCCACTCTAAATGCCTTGCCACGCAGATTTCCGTAGCCTCGATCCATTCTATACCCTCGATACAATAGCGCATCATTAATCTTGTCAATATCCCACCCCCTATCATTTTGGATGCAGGTGAGTGTCTCTGAACGACAGCCCACTTCAGGGTATAAAGACTGCCCATGTGCCAATGCCCAATTCTGCGTATATTCTGCACAATCTTTATGTCGTTGCCACCGATTTTCTAATCCCTCTTCATCAATAATATTTAATACTTTTTGGATGCCGAAGAGATGTGGAATTGATGGTGTAGATGGTGTTTGAGCCTTCCCGTAAGACTTCTCATATTGGAGCGCATCTAAAAAATACCCCTTGTTCTCAAGGGTCGCAGACTTCTCAATCATACGATCTGAGATAGCACAAATAGCAAATCCTGCGGGTAACCCCCATGCCTTTTGGGTGGATGCCAAAATAAAATCGATGCCTAAATTATCTACCTCAATTTTGATACCTGCCATAGAGCTAACCGCATCCACTAACCAAAATACATCTGGATACTTGGTTTTCAATAGATTTGAAATGGCATCTAAATCACTTTTTACCCCAGTTGAAGTCTCATTATGAACCATGGCGAATACATCAAACTCACCTGTTGATAATGCCGCATCAACTGCATCCACAGTGACACCACATCCCCAATCAAATTCTACACTTTGGGTATGATATCTACATGTTTTAGAAACGGTTGCCCATTTAGAACTAAAGGCGCCATTCACCGCATGAAGTACACCCTTTTTCACCGAATTTCGTAGGCCCATTTCCCATAAGCCGGTGGCAGCATGCGACACCAAATAAACATGATTCTGTGTATATAATAATTTTTGAATACGTGGCGTAATATTATTTATTAACTCTGAAATTTCTGGAGTGCGATGTCCGATTTGAGGCGTTGAGAATGCATCTAATACAACTTGAGAAACATGTGTAGGGCCCGGAATAAATAATTTCGGGAATGAGCTCATAGTCTTCCTTCTGTGATAATAATGATTTTACGTCAATTGAGGAGGGGGAAATTTACATATATTCACCCGTTGAGAGAAAGGGCGAAAGCAATTATTAATTATAAATGGTTAATTATTAGGTGAAAGCAGGTGTCCGGGATTAGGATTCAGGGGTTCGGGAAAGAAAAATTGTGCTTATTCAACCTTCCGAAGATTATTCAGGCGCGGAGACCACACCCCTTCATGAATGAAAGCAATTGTATTTCACAAGAAAGTACGATCAAAGCCCCCTTTATAATTGAGGGGGTTTTTGTTTTTCCTATTAGAACATACTATTCTTAAATTAACCTTTCAAAATCAATCTAAATTAAGGAATTTTAAAATGAGTGGTAAATCAAAAAAATGTTGCTATTTAATGGGCTTAAGTGATCTTGTTTGCTTTGTATTTGGGTCTTATTTACTTAGTACTGCGTTGTTAGGTGGGTGTACTGCAACTGCTTGTACTAGTTGTTGTGGATGCTGTGCGGTATTGGGACTTCCTCTTATTGCATTGGGGTTTGTAATGCGATCTTGGGCGAAAAAATGCTGCAATAAATCTGCATGCTGCGATACCGACGATTCAAAAGCCTAAATATATTTCATATTTAGAACCAAAAGAGGGATGAATTTCATCCCTCTTTTTTTATTATGACAAAATTATTCTTAAAAACCCTCATAATTACTTCACTTCTCTTTGGGGGTAATGACTACTATTTTTATAATCCCAATATCAATAATGGGTCAGAAAACTTCTTTCATCCCATCAATACCGTTCTAAATGGGAGTTATGATATATTGCGAAATGGAACACACAAAACTAATAATATTACGAATATATCTTATGGTAAAAGTGCTGAAAATATTTGGTTTAACATTACTCATCCTGTTGAAAATGTAAAAAAGTTTGGTGTGGATGAATTCGTAGAATTAGAAATCTTTAATCTTAGTTTTGATCCCAAAAAAG
>Ga0209403_10007829_pt1 | contig 10417 bp, 12 predicted proteins | sample ArcticOcean_MG_C_8_FD_187440 | JGI IMG/M metagenome (GOLD analysis project Ga0209403, IMG submission 187440) | Marine microbial communities from western Arctic Ocean - ArcticOcean_MG_CB11_86 (SPAdes) (version 2) | ecosystem: Environmental > Aquatic > Marine > Oceanic | place: Arctic Ocean...
AACTAAAACTTCACGGTCAGATAAGCCAACCACAGTTCCGTTTGTTACATCACGCTCTCTTACTTCTGCAAAAGTGCTAAAATAGGCTTCAAAATCACCTGACGCTTCCACTTCATCATCTTCGTCATACTGGGCAAGTTCTGCTTCAGTAACAACACGAACATCTAAGATTGAATTATCTAAATAATTCACCAGTTCAAGTGGTTTATCTTCTGTTTCAATTGGTTTCTCTTCTGATTTTACTTCAGTTTCTACGATTTCCTCAACAACAGTTTCTGAGATTTCTTCAGTTGCTGCGGGGGTTGCGGATACTTCTTCTACTTCTACAACTTCAGTTTTTACTGTTTCTGTAGCTTCAACATCCTGTGTTATTTCTTTTACGTCTTCTTTACTCATAAATTGAGTCATACTCCTGTTTAGTTATTAGTTTCTATTAATGAAACAATTTCATTCACCTGAGCATCAATTGATAGTTTAGTTGTATCAATCTCAATGGCATCTTTTGCCTTCTCAAGTGGTGAATGCTCTCGTGAAGAATCTTTTAAATCTCTTAATTCAATATCACGAATTACAGATCCTAAAGTAATTTCTTCACCTTGTTTCATCAGCTCTTTAAATCGACGTTGTCCTCGTTCATTAACATCTGCATTTAGATAAACCTTCACATCCGCATTGGGAAAAACCCGTGTACCGATGTCACGTCCTTCTAAAACTACATTATTTCCTGCAGCAATTTCTCGTTGCAAAAGAACCATTCGTTCTCTTACCAAAGAAATGGCACTCACTTCACTCACAAATTCAGACACCCTATTTTCTCGAATTTCTACTGAAACATCCTTCCCATTGAGAAATATATTATTACTCTCATTAGAAAATTCAATTTCAATTTTATCAAGGATTTGTGTCATTTGATTATGGTTGTTCAGGTGGGATTCAGCTATATCTTGATCTAAGATATAAAGTGCAACAGCGCGATACATTGCACCCGTATCTAAATGCATTAGATTTAATTGAGCTGCAATTTTTTTTGCGGTTGTACTTTTCCCTGAACCCGCAGGGCCGTCAATGGCGATTATCATATCGTCTATTTCCTACCTTTCAAAGAGCCCAGTAATTTAATGCTTATTTTAATAAGTACCAATAATTCTCTGTTCTTGATGGTAGTTAAAAAAGGGACTGAATTATTTTGGAGTTCAACTGTCTATACTTACCCACTTTTAGATTATTTACATTCAATCCTGCAAATGAATGGCGATGTAGTGAAATCACATGGGTACCAAAAACTTCAAATATTCGCTTCACCTCTCTGTTCTTTCCTTCGGTAAGAATCACCTCCCATAGAATACGTCCCTTATATCGATCTAAACGCTTAATACCGCCTTTAGCATATTCGCCTCGGTCTAATTGCATACCTTTGGTTAATGCGGGAAGTTCTTTATCATCAATATCTTCTTTGGTTTCAGCAAGATAAATTTTCTCTTTTTTAAATCGAGGATGCATCAACTGATTCGCCAAATCACCATCATTGGTCACCAATATTGCACCCGTTGTATCTCTATCAAGTCTACCAATAGTAAATAGACGCTGCCCTGGAGGCAATAAATCAACTACCTTTTTACGGTCATGCGTATCTGAATTAGTACATATATAACCCTTGGGTTTATTCAATAAATATACCACGCGCTCTTTTCTATTTTCTATTAACTTCCTATCACATAATACAATATCATCTGGCTGAACTTGATATGAAAAATCAGTTACCCTTTTTCCATTTATTTGTACTTTTCCAGATTCGATATACTCATCGCATTTTCGGCGAGATGCTACTCCTGCATGTGATAAAAATTTATTTAGTCTCATCTAATTTCTCCGTGGGTAATTCACCATCATTCATTAACATATCAATTTCTTTTAATTTAGGGAGATCTGACAAATGGTTTAATCCAAATAATTCTAAGAATCGTTGGGAAGTCCCATATAACAATGCTCTTCCCATGCCATCATCTCTACCCTTAATCGTAATTAATTCTCTCTCCATTAGGGTCTTAATCACACTTCCACACTCAACCCCTCTAATACTCTCAACTTCAACACGAGACAATGGTTGCTTGTATGCAATAATTGAGAGCGCTTCTAATGCAGGTCGACTCAATTTCACTTTTTTTGCTTTATTAAATAATCGTTGGATGTATAAATGATATTCGGGGTGACTCAATATTTGATATCCGCCGCCGATTTTTTCAATTTTCAATCCCTTATTCTCTTTTAAATAATCAGCGTTTAATACTTCAACCACCGACTTCATATCAATATTTTCACCATCAAAAAGAATCTGATTCAATTTTCCTTGAGTTAGGGGTTCAGGAGATGAAAATAGTAGAACTTCAACTAATTTTTTGCTATCCATTAAGCCGCTTTCAGAATTTGCATTTTACTAAAAGGGGTCTTTTGGAGAATATCAATTTCACCATTTTTTAACATTTCTAATAATGCCATAAAAGTAACAACAATTTTTAATTTTGACGTGAGCAATTTACCTAATTCACTAAAATAAAATTTCTTCTTTGCAGAAAAAAACAATCGAATCAACTCCACTTGCTCATTTACATTTACTTCTTCTTGTTTCAACTCATACGGATTAACTGCTGGTTGATTTTCGATTAATTCTCTAAACATAGAAATTAAATTAAATAAACTCACATCCTGAACATAAACAGTCATATCCTCTTGCTGTTCTGTAAAAGAAATTTCTTGACCTCTCACATGTTTTAATGCGTGCATTTCATGAATATATTGAAAGGATTCCGCTGATTCTTTAAACTGTTTATATTCAATGAGCTTTTGAACCAAATCAGTACGCGGGTCTAAAATGTCACCCTCATCTTCAATATTACCAGATTGGGGCAACAACATTTTTGCCTTTATCTGCATGAGCATGGATGCCATGAGAATAAATTCACCTCCCATATCAATTCGGAGTAAGCCCATCATTTTTGTATATTCTAAAAATTCACGAGTTATATTCGAGATAGGAATATCATAAATGTTGATTTTATCGCGATGAATGAAGAAAAGAAGAAGATCCAACGGACCTTCAAATTGTTCTAATTTTATTTGGTAACTCATTTTTTCGGTAAGAGCCCAATTTTACGATATACTTTTGACATAGTCTTTCGGGCATGCACAAATGATTTATCCGCCCCCGCCTTCAAGACGGCTTCCAGATATCCTTTATCATTCATCAGTTCTGCATATTTCTCTTGAATCGGACGCAATGTTTCAACTACTAACTCACCCAAATCTGCTTTAAAATGGCTGTACATCTTACCCTCAAATTGCCCCACAATTTCATCAATAGATTTGTCAGATAATTTGGCGTAAATACTTAATAAATTAGCCAATCCGGGACGACTTTCATCATACAGAATATCCGTACCAGAATCGGTTACCGCTCGTTTAATTTTCTTAATCAATAAATCTGGCGGATCTAAAAGCCCAAGAATATTATTATCATTTTCATCAGACTTTGACATTTTTTTCGCAGGGTCTTGCAGGCTCATTATTCGTCCACCCGTTTTAGGGATAAACGGTTCAGGCACATTGAAGGTTTCAGAATATTGATGATTAAATCGATGTGCTAAATCTCGTGCCAATTCTAGATGTTGCTTTTGATCTGCCCCAACAGGAACCACATCAGCCTGATAAAGTAGAATATCTGCTGCCATCAATACAGGATATGAAAAAAGCCCAACGTTTATATTTTTATTATGTTGCTTAGACTTATCCTTAAATTGAGTCATTCGATTCAACTCACCCATATAAGTAATCGAATTCAATACCCACATGAGTTCAGCATGCTGAGGTACATGAGACTGTATCACAATGGTATTTTTATCAGGGTCAATACCGCATGCAATATATTGAGCTACAAATGAAAGACACCGTTGGCGTAATTCTGAAGGGACTTGTTTTACTGTCAATGCATGCATATCTACCACCAAAAAGATAGATTCATATTCATCTTGTAAATTCACCCAATTCTTTAATGCGCCAATATAATTACCAATACAGAGTTTTCCCGATGGTTGAATTCCTGATAATAAAATTTTCTTATCTGACATTAATGTTTCTCCATAAAAAGATATGGTCGCCACATCTTTTGATACTGTTTTACATTCTTTTGAAAATGAACGATAACCAATGGTTTACGAGGCGAAGACTTCAGCTCCATTTTTGCCTCACTTACTGACTTATGACCCTTTTGTGTATTGCATTGAACACATGCCGTTACCAGATTTTCCCATGTATCAGGGCCACCCTTTTGGCGAGGGATTATATGGTCGATGGTCAAGCGAGTTGAATGAGCCCCACAATATTGACAAATATGATTATCTCGCTTAAGTATATTTTTACGAGAAAGTACAATCTCTTTTTTTGTAAACCGGGCATAATTTTTCAATCGAATCACGCTGGGTAGTGGCATTTTAAAATACATTGAATGAATAAATTCTGTATAATTTTCAATGGACTCTACCTTTTCTGTCAATAACAATATAAGTGCTCGTTTCGCACCAATGACCATGAGTGGCTGATAGCTTTGATTTAACAACAATACTCTTCGATTAAGAATGTAATCCATTAACTATCTTAGTCCCTTTACAGATATAGCCGTATAAAATTTACGCATCAATTTACTATTATAATCTGAATCAGAGCTATTAAGGGATTCTTCCTTTACAAATCCAGAGCAATGAATAATTCGAGAATCTCCCAGAGAAATTGCCACATGATCAATATTATCCTTCTCAGTAAAAAAGAGCAAGTCTCCCCTTTGTGCATCTTCTAAATCAATTTTTTGGTTCTCATTAAACTGCTCATGACTATCACGTGGAAATTTTATGCCAACCGATTTATAAATAGTCTGCACAAACCCAGAACAATCACATCCAAATGTAGAAATTCCACCCCATTGATATTGAACCCCGTTAAACTTTCGTGCATTCATAATGAGATGCTCCACCCCATTTTCAATATTCTTTTTGGGAGGCAGAATACATTTCCCCGTATCTCCCCATGGTAGAATTACCGTTACCGCAATTTCATCTTTCTGTTGAATAGGCAACTTTACGCCAAAAGGAAGATAAATTTCACATCCATCATCACAGATTAACTGACTGGTATGACGATCAAAAAAATATGTGTCCGCAGGAGTATCATCCACATCCATTAAATAAAAACCATGAATCCATGACTCATAATTATCCCATTGACGGACTTTAAACCAGGTTTCATGTGAATCCAACACTTCAACCGTCTCACCCATAAGCGCCTGTGTGACCTGATCAGACATAAATGTATGACTGCGGTACAAATTGGCCACGGGAGTTCTGACGGTTTTTTGCATTATTCTTGGATATACTCTATCAATCGTTTACCAATTTCAGTATTATCCATAAATGCGTCAAATACAGATGCTCCAGGACCTGTGGCCCAAATGGGAACGAAGTTTGCCGAATGATAGTCTGATGTAAATCGAATATCTAAATCGCCATTACTACCATCATGGACTGCCACACCGCCACATTCATGATCGGCAGTAAGGACCACCAAAACCTCTGGATGTTCAGATTGATAGTCCAATGCAAAATTTACTAATTCATTTAAGGATTTCATTTCACCTTTTATATATTCTGCAGAATTGGAATGTCCTCCCCAATCTACTTGAGACTCTTCAATCATTACAAAAAATCCATCAGGATCATTCTCTAATTTTGATAATGCTAATTTTGCCATTTGGGTGGTAGAAACGGCTCTTCCATTATGTACTTTTTCAAGTCCACTATCTGCAAAGAGTCCCAATAATCGTTTATTTGACATTACAGGAGTATCAATATTATCTATAAATTGGCCCCCTCTATTTTCATAAACCGAAATCAAACTGTCTGGCCAGAACTTTTTACCACCTCCCAAAATCACATCAATATCTGCAACGGCAAATTGCTCTGCAATTTCAGCCTCTTTTTTTCGATAATCTACATGTGCACCAAATGATGCTGGTGTGGCATGGGTAACGGTAGATGTGGCCACCAAGCCTGTAGCCATCCCTTTTTCTTGTGCCCATTCCAACATAGTTTTTACGGGATTTTTATCTACATCTACGGCAATGGCACCATTATATGTTTTTAGGCCTGCAGAGAGGGCCGTTCCACTGGCAGCCGAATCGGTAACTCGTTTACAACTGGTACTACATTCACCATCATTGGGATGTGTGGCTACCAATCCTATATGATCAAATCGAGCCGGCGCAAATTCACCATTGGCATAATAGGATACGGTGTATTGCCCAATACCGGTACCATCTGAAATGATAAAAATTATAGAATGGGGAGCATCTCCAACGGTAGTTTCTAATTCATAATTTATATGGGATTGAGAAGGAATATAATTTGTTTTCTCCGCTTGAAGTGCAACACCATACATATTATAGCATCCAAAAAGACTACAAATTAAGGCCAATTTAATCATTTGATTCATACGGTTATCCTCAAAAATTTACGCTTACCTACTTTTAATACTTTTTCAGAATCAGGTGAAACTTCAAAAAACATATCAGATATTTTCTCATCATCTAATTTGACGGCACCTTGCTTAATCATTCGTTTTGCATCACCATTACTGCTCACTAATTCATTGCCCACCATAATAGAAACTAATGTTTCTGTTGATGAAAGTGCATATTCAGGGATGTCATCAGGAATATCTTTTTTGATAAACAATGCATCAAAATCGGACTCTGCTTTTTGTGCCGCATCCTTATCATGATAAATCTGCACAATTTCACGCGCTAATTGACGTTTTAAATCCCTCGGATTGGATTTACCCGCACTCAAATCTTTTTTAATATCATCCAATGATTCCACAGAAATAGTAGTGGCATATTCAAAATATTTACCAATTAATGTATCCGGAATAGACAAAGTTCTACCATACATATCTGAGGGTGAATCGGTCAAGCCAATATAATTATCATAAGATTTTGACATTTTCTCTATACCATCGGTACCTTCAAGCAACATCGTCGTAATTACCACTTGTGGGATTTGCCCTGATTCTTTTTGCAAATCACGTCCAACCAATAGGTTGAATTTCTGATCGGTACCCCCCAATTCAACATCGGCTTTCAGATGCACACTGTCATAACCTTGCGCCAAGGGGTATAAAAATTCATGGAGGGAAATAGGTACTCCAGCCCCATACCGTTTAGTGAAATCATCACGCTCTAACATACGTGCCACCGTATATTTGGATGCCAATTTGATCACATCAGAGAAATCCATTTTCCCCAACCAATCTGAATTATACACAATGTCCAAGGTGGACTTGTCTAGTACAATACTGGCTTGATCAATATACGATTTGGCATTTAATTTGGTGTCATCAATAGTGAGTTGAGGTCGCGTTTTATTTCGCCCAGTTGGGTCACCAATCATGGCCGTAAAATCACCAATTAACAAAATGGCTTGATGCCCTAAATCTTGGAATTGTCGCATTTTCCGTAACAGAACTGCATGACCAATGTGTAAATCAGGACGGCTCGGGTCACATCCACATTTTATTTTTAATGGCTCATTATTGGAAATAGATTTTTCAATCTTTTTCACCAATTCGGCTTCAGGTATAATTTCCTCAACACCGCTTCGGATGATATCCATTTGCTCGTTGAGTGGCGGAAAAATACTCATTTCTTTACTCTACCTTTCATTTCACGATCTACTTGCCGCTTCACATCTTGATCCATCTTGGTTTTACGTTTATCCCATAATTTTTTACCTTGGGCCAGGCCAAATTCAACTTTTATACGATTATTTTTAAAATATAACGAAAGGGGAATCAAGGTTTTCCCCTTCTCATCGATGGTCTTCTTAATCTTCGTTAATTCTTTTCGGTGCATGAGCAATTTTCGATCATGTACTGCAGAATGGGCCGTGTAACCGGCATTAGAATATTCGCCAATATGCATTCCCACAATATAAAGCTCATGACCACTAAAACGAATATATGCCTCTTTCACATTGGCTTTCCCTTCACGCAGGGCCTTCACCTCAGATCCATGCAATACAATCCCAGCCTCATACGTATTCAGGATGTGGTATTCGTGTCGTGCTTTTCGATTGGTTGCAATACTATTCATGATTTTTATCAAAGGTAAATTTGGGGTATAAATTAGCCGTCCTTCTCAACTCACAGCAAGCATCTTTATGTATTTATGGGAACAAAAAAAGGGCAAAATAACTGCCCCCAAAATTCTAATTTATTTTCATATTACTTATTCTATAAAATCAGCTAAGGAATGAAATGTCATATTTTTTACTTTACATCCCCATTTACTAAACACATTTTCAATATCACTGATTTGAAATTTACGTTCATCAAATTGCACGACTACAGTTTTGGTTTTAAGTGAGGTTTCACAGAATGAAACGCCATTGATTTTAGAAAATTCGTGTTTGATATTTTTGTGAATTTGAGGGTCAGAAAAATCATCTAATGAAATGACAGCCTCAGTTTGGCATCCACCAGATGATGTGTTTGTGCTAATAAACGCACATAGAAATGAAAGTAGTAAAAATGCAATGACTTGCTTCATTGATTTCCCTTGATCTTAATGAACGGTAAAACTTACAAGGGTTGAATCATACAATGCAAGAACTACTTAAAGTAAAACTTAAAGTGATTGGTAGTTGATATTTATATTTATAAGGAGGATTTTTAAAATTACTTATACTTAGCCCGCTGAAGCTATACCTTTCTCCTCATCTACACCATTTAGTAAAATGGCCCCCAAGGCTAATAGTACTGCCACCACTGCAATCCCTAAGCGTTGAGAATTAAATACTTCAGTTATTACACCCAATGATAATGGCCCAATAAAGGCAGTGGCCTTACCGGAGAAAGCGAAAAAGCCAAAGAATTCACTCTCTTTTTCTTTAGGTATAAACCGTGCCATGAGCGAGCGACTTGCAGATTGATTGGGTCCTGCAAATACACCTATTAATGCACCTGCAATCCAAAATAACATTTTTCCCGTAAGCATAAATGAAATTCCTATCGATGGATAGTTTACGAAAAATAAATCTTCATTGGGCGTGGTAACTGCAATTAAACATGCGATAATAAGGCCAATATTGCTCAATTGAATCGTCTTCTTTCCACCTAAAATATCATCTAAAAATCCCAGCCCAAAAGCACCTAAACCAGCGGTCACATTAAGAACAATCCCAAAGAGAAATATCTCATTAAAGGTGAACCCGAATGTACCCGAGGCATAAATCCCCCCAAAGGCAAAGATGGTGATGAGCCCATCATTATACAAAAGTCTTGCCAGCAAAAAACGGGTCATTTGTCGATATTTACGAATTTCACCAAATGTTGACTTCAATTGACTAAATGAACTACTTACAATATGTCTGTCTATACGCTGTGGCTTTTTGGTATCCTTTACCCATAAAAAGGTAGGGATAGAGAATATGGCAAACCAGATAGCAATAAACAAATTGGTGGCCCTAATATTTTCACCCAATTCTGTGGTAAACCCAAATGCAGGTATTTCTGGCTGTACAAACAATACAAAACAAATAGCCAATGCTAAGAGTCCGCCCACATAGCCAAATGACCACCCATAACCAGACACTCTGCCAATTTTTTCTCGGGGGGCAATATGAGGAAGATAGGCATTGCAAAATACACCTCCCATCTCAAAACCAATATTGGCAATTATAAAACAAGTAAGTGCGGCCACCACTTGTCCTGGTAGGGGGAAAAATAATGCAAATGTACCTGCAATACATACCCATGTCCAGAAGATTAAAAATACTTTACGGTAGCCCCCCCGATCAGCCAATGCACCCATAATAGGTGATAAGAATGCCACGAATAATGCGGTAATAGTAATTGCACGTGACCATAAGGTAGTACCAATGATTTCATTTTCGGCAATCACTTTGGTAAAAAATGTGCCGTAAATAAAAGTCACTGCCAATGTGGTAAAGGGTTGGTTTGCAAAGTCATACATAGACCATGCAAAAATGGTGCGTTTATAATTTTTATCTGCCATGAAACCCCAAAATTAAAGGTGGCAATTTACATTAGATTTGTAAGGGTGATGTATGTTTTTTTAGATTGTATATTAAATATCAATTTACACCACTCACCCTAAACTAAGGGCTTTTAATAAGAAGAATTATTGAATTAGGATAAAAATCTCCATAAATTCCATCCAACGTTAGGGGTGCTAATTATATAAAGATAATTGGCTGAGAAAATACCCTGTAACCTGATCTAGATAATACTAGCGGAGGTAAACACAATGAACACTCACTATCCAATTCGTAATACAATACTCACCTTTTTACTATTC
>Ga0209403_10007835_pt1 | contig 10414 bp, 7 predicted proteins | sample ArcticOcean_MG_C_8_FD_187440 | JGI IMG/M metagenome (GOLD analysis project Ga0209403, IMG submission 187440) | Marine microbial communities from western Arctic Ocean - ArcticOcean_MG_CB11_86 (SPAdes) (version 2) | ecosystem: Environmental > Aquatic > Marine > Oceanic | place: Arctic Ocean...
AAAACCCTAGCCTCCCCCCCCAATCTTCCAACTGTTTTAATACAGGTTTGTCGCCAGATTTTGGCGTATTTGCACCGTCAAGTGCCAATCCCAAGCTAACCAACGTAGTCCCAGAAAAATTCCATCCCATAAAACTATCAAATGTTCTCTCCACTTCGTTTCCAAAACTCCAAATACGTTGTTGATAATCATTTAATCGATAGAAAGAAGATTTTTCAGACAGAGAAGTTAGACCTACTCCTGGGTTTTTCATGATACCTTCACTGTGACCGATTTCGGCGTACGTGAGACCTAAACTGTATTCAGTTTTAGCACCTATGGTATGTTTTCCACTACTTCTAAACGTCCATGTTTCGTCTGCACCTTTTTCTTTGCCAACCCTTCGGTCATAACGAGCTGTTCGGAATTGGTCGATCTCGAAATTCCCCTTATCTAATCCAGCGCTGATTTCAAATTCACCAGACCCCCAATGGGTTTGACGCCTACCTGTTCCAAAGGATAATATCTGAACGTGGCGAATTTGGTCTTTATACCGCCAAAGTCGAGGATCATTCTCATGTATTTCAGGTGCGACACCTCGGTTCAACTTTGATCCAGAATACATATAGGACACCCACCGTCCTCCATCAGTACTGTACTTTGCGGACAGGAACCCATCAAAATGCTCGCTATCGCTATTCAATCTCAGATTTCCATCGCCGTAGAGCATCTCAGGACGAGTCAATGGATAACCAAAATCTGGAACGGAGGAACCAGGCGTACTCCTAGCGCCAGCACCAACCTTCAAAAACAACAGGCCTCCATTACCTATCTCTACCGATCGTTCAGCGCTACCACTTACCACAGTGCTCCCAACATGGTCCATCCCCAAGCCGACAGTTGCAGGTTTGGCAGATCTTTCACCTACCGAACCCCGAGAAACATCAATTTCTATGGCACCAGCCAGTACATTGGGTCCGTGCAGGACAGACGACAAGCCTCTACTGATCCTGATTGTTTCAGCAGAAGTTAGTGGTATAATGGAAAGATCGGTTCTGTGATCCCAGCCCAAAGTCAAAGGTATCCCATCCATAAGAATTGCTATCTGTCTATCTCTTCCACCTCTTAAATTTGGTTGAGCTTCTCCTCTAGAATTCCTACGAACCCTGACCAAAGGTGATTTTCTAAGTGCCTGTTCAAGAGTTGGAGCTGGAAGTCCACTTATCGAGTCTACTGCAATCTCTAGCACTCCGACGCCCCCTACGGCCGTCACCTTCTGACTGGTTGAGACAGTAAGCTCTTCCATCAGGAAAATTTGTGTGAAATCTTTTGCTGAATCAGCAATAATAGAATCGGGTATCTGAGCACTCAGGATTCCTGTACAAATCAACAACATTGATAACAGAATACAAGAAATTCTTATCTGTATCTCATGACAGATCCTCAACAGTGTACTCCCCTTGTGATCATTATTTCCTCGCTCTATTTAATGCTAAAAAATAACAATATAGTAAATTATACTGGATGCTCTAACCCCTATTCCTGGCACGGTTACCGTTTGCTGACTACATTTCTGAAAGATCCTACTACCAGTGAGGTTTTTATGACTACCCGCCGTGATTTTTTAGCAACGATGTCCATCCCACTTGCCTTAACTGCAAGAAACGTTCCTGGCGCCCAGAGTTCATTCAGTCCCGATGCTATGGAAACTCTATCTTCCTTAGCTCGTTACAATGGATCTGCTCAAGAGGTTGCTCAAAATGAAGATTTCTGGTTTGAAGTAAGCAGGGCATTCACTGTAGATCGAAGCCTTGTTAACCTAAACAATGGCCACGTCAGTCCTTCCCCTGGATTTGTCCAAGATGCCATGAAACGACACTTGGATTATTCTCACCAGGCTCCCGCGTATTCTATGATACAGATACTACAACCTCAAAAAGAAGGCGTTCGAAAGCGTATGGCTATGGAATGGAATGTAGATCCAGAGGAAGTAGCCTTCACTAGAAACTCGTCCGAGAGCCTTCAGATCTGTCAGTTGGGATACGACTTAAACCCTGGTGATGAAGTTTTGACGACCACACAAGATTATGGTCGCATGTTGACAACATTTAGACAACGCGAACTCAGAGAAGGCATCGTCCTCCGACAATTTGATATTCCAGTGCCAGCCGATGATCCCGAGACTATAGTGGAATTGTTCGAAGCCAACATCACTCCGAAGACCCGTCTGATCCTGATGTGTCATATGATTAATCTTACGGGACAGATACTGCCGGTAAAGGCAGTCACTACTATGGCCAGAAAATATGGTATCCCAGTAATCGTAGACGGAGCGCATGCCCTGGCACACTTTGATTTCAAAATCCCTGATTTAGGATGTGACAATTACTCAGTAAGTTTACATAAATGGCTTTTCGCTCCACATGGTACTGGTCTACTATATGTTAAAAAGGAATCCATTAAAGATATTTGGCCTTTAATGGCCGCCAATGAATCCCAGAAAGACAACATTCGAAAATTCGAAGAAATAGGGACAGCCCCTGCCGCCAATTACTTAGCTATCGCTGAAGCTCTGACGTTCCATCAAGGTATCGGATCGAAACGAAAGGAAGCCCGCCTGGTATACCTAAGAAATTATTGGGCTGACCAATTGCTCAAAAATGACAGGATCCGTATCCACACCAGTCTACAACCTGGAAAAGCAGCAGGCATAGCCAATGTAGAGATTATCGGTCAAGACAGTGCTCAATTGAAGGAATGGCTTTGGAATGAACATAAGATAATCAGCGTAGCTATTAATCACCCTCAATTCCAGGGACTAAGAATCACACCCAGCGTTTATACCAGCCTTGAAGAATTAGATCGCTTTGTCGCAGCGATGGAACAAGTCCTCAGCGATGGACTTTCCGCGTGAGCCTGACTTTTCGTCTCAAATTATATTGTGAAAAGGGCAAATTGCCCATGAGAATACACAAACAATCGTCACAGTCAGCACTCCTGTTTGCTATGGCCGCTTCGGTCTTAATTTCTAGCTCCTGCTCCTCAGACAGCCTTGATATCGACTCTGTAATTTCGGAATTTTCTATCCAAATTCAGAGGGATGTTGAACAAGACAATGTTGGCAGTATCTCTTTCGGAATCTCCCAATACGGTAAAACAATTTATTCTGATGCCTTCGGATTGATGGATAGAGAAACTTTGCGACCAGCTCGGCCTGACCATATCTACCGAACAGGATCTATTTCAAAATCTATCACTGCAGTCTTGATGATGCTTTTGGTCCAAGACGGTCTGCTCAATCTAGACGACCCAGTGTCGAAATTCCTTCCCGAAATAGAAACTCTACAAAACACTCAAAGGAATAATCCCACTGTAAGCTTGAGGCATCTCGCAAGCCATACTAGTGGACTGATAAGGGAACCCGATCTAGAAGAAGCTGCGTCAGGATCTATCGAAACCTGGGAAGATAAAATATTAACCTCCATCAAACATACGTATTTTCAGGCAGAGCCCGGCGAAGAATATTCCTACTCAAATATTGGATATGGGATACTGGGGTTGGCTCTTTCTAGGGCTGCCAATATGCCTTTCATAGACCTGGTTGAAAGTCGGATTTTCCAACCACTCGGGATGTCATCTACAACATTTATTATAGATGACAAGACAGAAGATCTTCTGGCTTCAGGCTACGTTTATCGCGAAGGAATTATCGATGGAACTATTCCATTCAATGAACACTCAGGGAGAGGCTATAAGGTTCCCAATGGAGGAGTGTACTCTACGGTCGCTGACCTTGCGACATTTTCTGAATTCATGACTGGAGGAGAGCCTCGATTGCTCTCAGAAAACCTCCGCAAGAGTATGATGTCTATTCAAACACCAGAGAGTGTTACCGAAGGTTATGGTTTGGGATTCAGCCTCAGCCAAAATGGATCAGGTGTTTGGTGGATTAGTCATGGTGGTTCGGTAGCAGGTTACAACGCCTATCTTTTGTTTCAACCAGACTCGCAACTCAGTATAGTACTACTTAGAAACTATTCAGGTGGAGTGACAGACCTTGGAAGAGCGGCACGTAATCTAGGTGATAAACTGCTAGCAACTACCCAATAACTCACTATCTCAAACGATCAGCCTATGAGGTCCAAGCCGAAGTCCAATGAGGGTGAGGAGTGAGTAATCCATCCACTGGAAATATAGTCAACTCCTGTGGCCGCTATAGCTCCAACTGAATCAAGTGTCACGTTGCCAGACGCTTCTAGTACAGCCTTACCTTTATTGATCTCTACCGCCGCAGACAAAGTTGTATTGTCCATATTATCCAACAGTATTGAACGAGCCCCACAGTGCAATGCTTCTCTCAGCTGTTCCAGAGTGTCCACTTCAATCTGAACCCCGATATCTGGTCCTATATCATTGATTTTTTTAAAGGCACTGCTGATCCCTCCAGAGATTGCAACATGATTGTCTTTTATCAATATTCCACCATCCAGACTATATCTATGATTGACACCACCACCTACCCTGACGGCATACTTTTCTAGGGCTCTCAATCCGGGTGTCGTCTTTCTTGTGCAACAAATTTTGGCACCAGTGCCAGTTACTGCAGCGACCATCTCGTGAGTTGCCGAAGCTACTCCAGAAAGATGACTGAGGAAATTAAGAGCTGTTCTCTCGGCCTGGAGGATGGAACAGGCTGTCCCCGTGACCACGGCCACCGTCGTGTCCGGTGACACTAACTGGCCGTCAAATATTTTCCAATCAATGGACAGACTCGAATCTACCATGTCAAATGTTAGAGCGGCGACCTTATCTCCTGCTAATACACCCTGCTGGCGAGCAACGATTTTAGCTGAAATGTCAACCTCTTGATTGATCATCCGATCCGAAGTGATATCACCACCGGAACCGAGATCTTCAGCCAATGCTTTCCTAACTAACTCCAGAAAAACAACTTCCGGCAACGAAGCAGCATAAGTCATTAACGGTTCAAGAAAAACTCTTTTGCAATGGGATGTCCATAGAATTCAGCGACACCTCATCTTCTATAATCACATCTTTAAATTCACCTTTCTCGAAATCTCTCCCTTCCACCCCTAGGTTTATCATTTCTTGGACAGACCGACGAGCTCTAACAGAAATTTCCTCCGGAATAGTGACTTCATATCTCAGCATCTCCAAACTCTCTGCAATGTTTTCCAGAGTAATAGTCTTCATGTGTGGGCACAAATTACAGGGCCTGATAAATTCTACCTCAGGTCCAATTTCTGCTGACACATTGTCACTCATAGAGCACTCCGTCACCATCATGACTTTATCTGGTCGGTTATCATTTACATATCGAATCAATGAGGAAGTAGAACCTGCGAAATCAGCTTCTGCTAATACTTCTGGAGAGCATTCAGGATGAGCTAAAATAGAAACTCCTGGAGAAGTTACTCTATATTCTCTGAGTTCTTTTGCTGTGAATTTCTCATGAACTTCACACCTACCCCTCCATGCAATGATTTCGACATCAGTCAAGTTTGCTACATTTTTTGACAAAAATTCATCAGGAAGCATTATAACTCTTTCAACTCCAAGCCCCTCAACTACAGCTATCGCATTGGACGAGGTGCAACAGATATCAGCTTCTGCTTTTACTTCAGCAGAAGTGTTTACGTATGTCACTACAGGGACTCCTGGATATTTTCTCTTGAGTTGACGAACATCTTCTCCATTGATGGAGGCCGCTAGAGAACACCCCGCTTCAAGACTAGGAATCAAAATGGTTTTTTCCGGAGACAGCAACTTTGATGTTTCCGCCATAAAATACACACCAGCTTGAACAATGATATCGGCTTCAGTTTCTTGAGCCTGAATGGCAAGTTGCAGTGAGTCTCCGACAAAATCAGCTACGCAATGATAAATGTCCGGAGTTTGATAATTGTGTGCCAGAATTACCGCGTTTTTCTCAACTTTGAGCTCATTGATTTTATATATTAATGGAGATATAATCGGCCATTCGACAGCTGGGATCAAGTGCTTTATTTTTTCAAATAAAGGGTCTGTAGCTATAGCCACTTCTGGTGTGTATCCTTTCATATCACTTCACTTTAGCCTGTAGATCCATGTTTATCTCAGTCCAAGAGTTTTACAAATAGATTATTTCTTGAGAGCAACCCCAGTGAGTTGTCCAATTGCACCCAAGGTGGTCTGCGCGGCATTCAATCCCAACCTGAAATCATCATCGCTAAAGGTATCAAAGACGTCTATAGGTTGATGCCAAGTCGGATTCCATCCTGCTCCAGTATGCATTCCTCTTTCATTCTCTCTCAAACTTATTGCTGGGACTAGATCCATAAAAGGTGTCGAATCAGTATTGGTCATGTGATTCCCCACAGCTCCAGGGTAGTCGGTTGCATATTTTTCATTAGCATCCCTAAAGAAAAAAGCAAGCCTCATGGCCCTATCAGCATATTTTGCTGTTGATTGAAACTCAATGTTAACGTCTGCTTCCGGTCTCTGATTCGGATTATACGACCCATCTTCCCTCGGCATCCCATGATCCCACATCATCATATCGTGCTGAATCATAGCAACCCAGTTCGGCTCCGGGTATTGTCCAGAACCCACTGGATCTTCCCATCCCTGGAGTTCAGCTCGCTGTTCGACGTATGCACGTGCTCCATTCAACCCAGTTTCTTCATTGTTCCAAAGAGCAAAGCGTATCGTTCTTTCTGTTTCCACATCTGGCATATTTAACACTCTGGCCAACTCCATCACCAAGGCTGTTCCAGAACCATTGTCATTTGCGGCCTCACCCCATCCGTGCCCATCCATATGAGCCCCTAAGATATACATCTCATCTGGGCGGGTAGTTCCCACTTTTGTGCAATAAACCTGTTCTCTTGATCCCGATGTAGAAGGTTGGCTGTTCAATTCTCGGAGTCTTTCATTTGATTGTAATTCTGGATCATTCACTACACCGGTGCGCCTCGTAATGCCTCTCTGTCGAGATCCCCCGGGACCCATTCTGAATTCACCACTTTCAATTACCGGGCCTAATGGAGCGCGCCTGGATCCACCACCAGAAGATCTCCTGGGAGCTGGATTATATTCATAATAGAGTCGTTCTGTTTTACAACCATAACTTTGAAGTTGTTCTTCAATCCAATCAACAGCAGCCAAATTTCTATCGGTCCCCTGCCTTCTGTCTCCAAATTGTGTCAAACCTTTTATGGTTGCTTTGTAGTTGTCTAGATTCAATCGAGCTACCAATTCGCCAACCATGTCAATTTCATCTGGATCTTGAGCTTCCACATAGGATGATACTCCGATCAAGCAGCTAGAAGCAGTAACTAGAATTAGTGTCCTTAAGTACATCGATTGGATGAAGCTCATCTGACTCCTTTTATATCATGCGTAATAAGTTTGTGGGCTCTACCTGAACCCTAAGGGGGTCACAGTCGTTCATTGGTAACCTTTTATCCCTTCTTACAGCAATAATTCTACCAACAAATCGCCCTTTCCACCACGTCATTGCCTAAAAACAGAACCTCAAAGACAGTTTTTACCAGGATGCAATCTTGTACCAAAACTGATAATAATATAAAATGAACAAGAATTGGGAGCAGGCCCTTCACAACACCGACCGAAGGCCAATGTCTAAAGTCATCCAAAGAGTCTTGATAGTAGGTTGTGGCTATGTAGGATCTCAGGTAGCTCACCTTCTTTCCGAGAGAGACGTCGATGTTTGGTCCCTCAACAGAACGCCAAAAGATCTGCCACTTCAGATCAAGCAACTTTTCGGAGATGTGACCGACTTCAATAGCTTGCCTCAACTCGATCAGAACTTTGATGGTGTGGTATATGCCGTATCACCACTTAATCGAACCGAAGAGTCTTACCGTTCTGCTTACTATGCAGGATTAGAAAACGTCATGAATAAAATAAGCCATGCAAGCAATCCCAAAGATCTACCTCTCGCACACAGTGAAATCTCAGTTAGACTGTTGTTAGTATCCAGCACAGGAGTTTTTGGTCAGAATGAAGGAGAATGGGTGGGAGAAGAAACTGATCCCAATCCAACCAATGAACGAGCCCTACAATTACTCAAAACCGAGCGCCTTGCGATAGAGCTTGGAAATCCTGGCATAGTACTTAGACTCTCTGGGATATACGGTCCTGGTCGAATCCAGACGATAAAAAAAATCTTGGGTGGTGAATACACTTACCCGGAAACAAATCATTACACTAACCGTATTCACAGAGATGACAGTGCCAGATCCATTTGCCACCTCTTGGATCTTCCTGCTCCGAAAGGTTTATATCTAGGGGTCGACTGTGACCCAGCGCCTCTCCATATGGTCTATAATTGGATAGCTACTCGAACAGGACGACCAGACCCGTGTCCAAATATGACTAAAACTTTTTTCCAGAATAGAAATACCCCACAAACCAATAAACGATGTCGCAATCAACGCCTCGTCGAATCTGGATTTTCTTTCATGTATCCAACATTCAGAGAAGGCTATGAACCTTTAATTAGACAAGAAAAAACAAGGTGCAATCGTGTCTAACCTTTCCCTTAAGCAACTTCGATATTGGTTCGATGCTGGGAGTCGTCCTAGCAATCTGGAACAAGACAACAATAAAGTGATCGATTGGTTTAGGATTTTTCCATTTTTACTGATGCATATAATGTGTTTGGGTGTTTTCTGGGTAGATTGGTCCCTGAAGCTGGTTACAATAGCATTTTTTCTATATGCCGTGCGGATGTTTGCTATTACAGGATTTTACCATCGATATTTCTCCCATCGAACATTCAAAACTAACAGGTTCGTCCAATTTATTTTCGCTGTAATAGGTGCTAGTTCTGTCCAACGAGGTCCACTTTGGTGGGCAGCACACCACCGGAAACATCACCGTCACTCTGACACAGAAAATGACGTCCATTCTCCTCACCAACATGGATTCTGGTGGGCACATATCGGATGGATCACCTCTCCGTGTAATTTCCCGACAGATTACTCACAAGTATCTGACTTTTCAAAATATCCAGAGCTACGTTTCATTGATCGATTCGATACTTTGATTCCATTCATACTCGCCCTCGTACTCTTTTGGCTGGGTGGCTTCCCATACCTAATCTGGGGATTTTTCATATCTTCTGTTGTGTTATTTCACGTCACTTGTTCCATAAATTCTTTTTCACACCTCTGGGGTACTCAGCGTTACAACACTTCTGATCAAAGTCGGAACAACTTGTTGTTAGCATTGTTAACTTTCGGTGAGGGATGGCATAACAATCACCATAAATACCCTGGAGCGAGTAGGCAGGGCTTCTTCTGGTGGGAGATTGACCTGACCTATTACGGACTGAAGGTTCTTTCGTTTCTCAGACTAATCAGAGACTTACGGCCAGTCCCAGACCGTGTTCTAAACGACTATTAAGTGGAAATAGCCATCATTGGAAGTGGCATTCGGGATTGATGGCTAGCTACCTTTTATCCGAAAAGCACAAAGTCGTTCTATATGAATCCAACAATTATCTCGGGGGCCACACAAAAATTATTTAGAAGTATACACGGCTCCAAATCTTCGATGTGGTATCAGAGATGGAGACTGTTCTTTCTGGCCTGCGAAGAGATGTTCGGCTACAACCGAGGAAAAGAGTGGGGAGTAGGTCACTATCTGTTCAGCCCAAAAAACTAGAACTGGCCATTCTTGCCTTAGGTGATTCCTACCTCTGTCAGAAGACTGAGTAGGAGCCTTTACTCCACCATAACCAGACTAAACTCTAGGCAATCTATCCAGCGCTTCAGCTATATTATCCAAAGCTATTTTTAACAGCTTCCTGGACGTCGCAACGTTCATACGCATATGCCCACTTCCCCCAGTCCCATAAGATGATCCAGGGTTTAACATCACTCGCGCGTTTTGACCGAACCACTCTCCCATTAACATCTCTGGCGTAAAAGGATCAGTGGAATTCCTATCTCTTTCAGCTGCCATTTCTACCGCCCCTAATACATCAATTACCTTGCTCACATCCAACCAAGCTAAATACGTGCCCTCTGCCTTACGGTGAGTAATCGACGGGATATTTTCTTTAATATAAGAAGCGACAAATTCCTGATTTTCATCGATATATGCCAACGCTTGATCAAACCAGTCTTCGCCCTCCATCAAAGCAGCTCTGTTTGCCACCATCCCTAGTGTAGTCAAGTCAGCTCTATGATTTTCTTTCACTCTATTCAGAAAATCTTCATTTGTGGAAAAGAACCATGCTGCTTTCATCGCCGCCAAACTAAAAGTTTTACTGGCCGCCTTAAAGGTTAGGCTATTGTTAACAATATCTTTGTCTGGCAGGTTAGCAAAAGGTGTGTATGTCTGTCCTTTCATTACAAAGTCGCAATGAATTTCGTCTGCGAGCACAACAGTACGATGCCTCAAA
>Ga0209403_10007837_pt1 | contig 10413 bp, 8 predicted proteins | sample ArcticOcean_MG_C_8_FD_187440 | JGI IMG/M metagenome (GOLD analysis project Ga0209403, IMG submission 187440) | Marine microbial communities from western Arctic Ocean - ArcticOcean_MG_CB11_86 (SPAdes) (version 2) | ecosystem: Environmental > Aquatic > Marine > Oceanic | place: Arctic Ocean...
TACTGACAATGGCTCAGCAATACTATGCAGGGTTGGTCAAGTTAACGCCAAAAGATGCCGACTCACAACGCGAGTTCGCAGATGCACAGTTCATGCTCAGCAAAGTGCAAATGGCGCTCGGGCAAGATAACCAAGCTCGCAAGATTCTCACCGAAGCACTTGAAATCCAGCAAAGCCTCGCTGCACAATTGCCAAAGAATGCTTCTGCTCTGGCTGCTCTAGCAAAGAGTCACAACCAGTTTGCCAGACTCTCTCAAAACAATTGGCAAAAACTGCTGCAACTGCGCTACTTAAGAGAGCTGCCGGAGGATCAAGCTGCCGAATTAAAACAGCAACTTGACCAGTGGCAGCGGCACTCCGCCGAGGTCATACGACTACGGAAACAGGTTGTTGATCTTGAACCAGAGAATCTCGAGTCGCAGCGTCTACTGGCCAGCGCAATCATGAACGAAGGGTCCGCAATAGGGATACGTGGTTACGCTCTCAATCAACTTTCTGAGCATGACCGCGCCAGGCAGAAGATTCTCGAAGCGCAGGAAATTCGTTTGGCAGTTTTAAAGGAGTTCCCTGAAGAAACATTGATGCAGCGAGACTTGGCTCGAGGCTATTTCAACCTGGCAAATACTGAGTTGCGAGCTGCTGACCAAGAAACCAATAACCAGCTGTACGATAGGCGATTGCAGCTAAGTTCCGACGATCTGACCCAAGCGATCACCGCTTACGAAGAACTCCCCGCTACAGAGCTAATCCTTAATACACAGCAAGAACTGGCTCAATGCTATCGTGAACGTGCGGATGCTAATTTCCGGTTACTGGGAATAGATGGCATCGACAAAGTTACGGGCGACTACAAGCGAGCCGAAAAACTGCTCAAAGTATTGACGAACCGGAACCCGAACGTCTATCGGTATCGAATTGTATTAGCCGAGACACAGTATAACTTTTGCAGCTTTTGGTTCCTCAACCAACAGAATGATCGAGCGGCAAGTCAGTTGGCGAAGAGTCGGGCGACATTGTTGCAGGCTCTATATATTGATCCGAAAAACACACTTGCTGCGGAGCAGCTCGTTCTCTTTACGCAAAATATCGTCGACCATCTGCTTGAGAAAAAGAATCTCGACATGGCGGATCGTGTGCTGCAAGAAGCCCTGCAAGAACTGCTAGCACTGAAGCAGGAATCCGAGGAAGAATACTCAGACCTGCAACCTTCTATTGAGACGCTCCGGTCCATGGCCCGCAAAGTGCGACAAATGCGCATCGAAGCCGAAACTCCCGATGACGTTGCGAGTGCCATTCAAGGCCAACAAATAGTGCTAGCACGGCTCTCCACAAACCGAGATGAAGCAGAACGACCCATCTTACCGATACAACTCACACTCAGGATGGGCGGTTCGTGCTGCCGTTCCATTGACACAAAAAATGGCCTCCAAACTGTATTGTGACTAGGTGGGGAGAACCGTTATGGGTTTGCGAAATTTTGGGTTGGCTCTAGTCGTCAGCTGGTTGACGTTTGCAGTGAGTGGCGACAGCAAGACAACCGCTTGGGCACAAGAGGGAAATCGCCCGAGAGAAGGTGGGATTCCCGATCTGGTAGCCCCGCTGCCCGCCGAAACCACAACGCCTACTCCAGATCAGGTCGATGCGGCAGCCCAATCGGGTCAGAATCTGCGTTTGCCACCCGCGTCAAACAATCGTCGACCGGCGCCGACTTCCCCGGTCTCCAATACCAGGAACACTTCCCGGAACTCGAATCAAAACAACAGTGCTTTTTCGCCGCGGCTGGCACGCGCCGCTCCGATTATGGGCGACAGCTTTTCGCCTTCGCTTGTCATCCAAGACGAATTTCGATTAGACGGCTCTGGATTCCCAGCAGGTGGCGGCGCGTCACGCTCGAAAATCGCCGAGAACAGCTCCTCGTTGCCGATGGATCGTCTCATCTTCAATTATAATCATTTCCACAACGCGATCGACGATACTCTGACGCATTCGAGCAACGTCGATCGTTTTACTTTGGGTTTTGAAAAAACTTTTCGCGACGAAATGATGTCTATCGAGGTGCGCATGCCCTTCCTGGCGAACAACGATTTCGGGCCGGTCGGCATGACTAGTCGCAATGGATCCGATGTCGGCAACTTGTCGGTTACCCTGAAATCAGTGCTTACGTCCGACTCGGACAGTTTGTGTGCTGCGGGGCTAACTATCGACACCCCGACGAGCGGCGATACTATCTTGACAGGCCCTTTACCGCTCGTCTTCAGCAACGACGCCGTACATTTAAGTCCGTTTCTAGGCTTCCTGTGCACACCTCGAGGCGGAAACATCCATCAAGGCTTTTTACAGATCGACGTGCCGACCAACGCCAACGGTCTGACGGATGGGATCAATCCTCCTACAGAGCTTTTAGAACAGACACTGCTTTACGTGGATTATTCGTTCGGCAAACAGCTTTACAATGCGGGTCGATCGGCACAGGGTAGCTGTGACATTCGACGAGTTCTCGGACTTGCCGAGCTCCACTACACCACGACCTTGGAAGATTCGGACGTCGCATTGCTTGGAATGAATAACCAGGTCACCAGTAGAGGCAATCGCCTGGACGTGGTGAATCTCACTTTTGGCCTTCATACCGAATTCACGAATGGGACACAACTACGATTGGGCACCGTGGCCCCGATCACCGACGGCGACGATCGCTTCTTCGACTTCGAATTTCAGGCCCAATTGAATGTACTCCTCAGGTAGGCGCTACCACTGTCCAGTTCAGTTCTTCTTGAGGCAACCTAAAAAAGCCGGCGGCCAAGGCCGCCGGCTAACTATTGATTTTTCGACGGGTCAATCAGCGCTACGCGTCACCTTCTGCCGGAGCATTGCCAGCGTCGTCTCCCTCGGCAACCGCACCAACCGGTTCGGGCGCTGCCTCTTTCGTGACCAGCCCTTCAAATTCAAGCTGCTTCTTGCCCCCTACCTTTTTGACGGACACACTGATCGTATCCTTGCCGTTGAACTCGCCCTTCAATAGTTCCTCAGCGAGCGGGTCCTCAATAAATGACTCGATCGCACGCCGCAAGGGTCGAGCCCCGTAGTCGGTGTTTGAACCCTTTTTGATGAGGAACTCTTTCGCCTCGTCGGACAAATTGAGTTCCAAACCGCGTTCCCGCAGTCGCCCGCGAATCTTGCCTAGTTCCAGTTCGACAACTTCCTTCAAATCGCCTTCGTTCAAGTGACGGAAGACGATAATTTCGTTCACGCGATTGATAAACTCCGGTCGGAAGACTTTTTCGATCTCTTCGGTGACGCGCGATTTCATGCTTTCGTACGAAGCATCATCGTCGGGCTTTTGAAAACCAAAGGCGGCTTCGTTCTTGATCGCATCAGCACCCGCGTTGGTGGTCATGATCAAAATGACGTTACGGAAATCAACATTCCGGCCAAAGCTGTCGGTCAGGCGACCCTCTTCCATTAGTTGCAAGAGCATGTTGAAGACTTCGGGATGCGCTTTTTCGATTTCGTCCAGTAGTACGACGGCGTACGGACGACGGCGAATTTGCTCGGTAAGCTGGCCGCCCTCTTCATAACCAACGTATCCCGGAGGGGCACCGATCAGTCGGCTGACGTTGTGCTTCTCCATGTATTCGCTCATGTCAATCTGGATAAGTGCATCTTCGTCACCGAACATAAATTCGGCCAAGGCCTTGGCGAGCAAGGTTTTGCCGACACCCGTTGGACCCGCGAACACAAAGCAGCCGGTGGGACGCTTAGGATCCTGCAGACCACTGCGGCTACGGCGCACGGCCTTAGAAATCGCCTTGATCGCTTCTTCCTGGCTGATGACGCGTTCGTGCAGCTCTTGCTCCATGTTCATTAGGCGCAAGGTATCTTCGGTACTCATACGAGTGAGCGGAATGCCGGTCATTTTGGAGACGACCTCGGCGATGATATCTTCATCGACCACGCCGCCGTTTTCACGCGACTTCTCGCGCCACTCCTTGGTAATCTGCTGTTTCTTCTTTTTGAGCTTATCGGCCGAGTCGCGCAAGGAAGCGGCTTTCTCGAAATCTTGGTTGGCGACCGCCTCTTCTTTCTCGCGATTCAGTTGTTCGACTTCTTCGTCGATCTCTTTGAGGTTGGGCGGTTTGCTCATTGTCTTGAGCCGCACGCGTGCTCCCGCCTCGTCAATCACGTCGATCGCCTTGTCGGGCAGGCAACGCCCCGTGATATAACGATCCGATAGCTCGACCGCGGCGTTGACCGCGTCGTCGGTAATCTGCACCCGATGGTGCTCTTCATAACGATCCCGCAGACCCTTGAGGATCTCGATTGTGTCTACGGCATTGGTGGGATTGACCAAAACCTCTTGAAAGCGACGCGCGAGGGCAGAATCTTTTTCGATGTACTTGCGATATTCGTCGAGCGTGGTAGCACCGATGCATTGAATTTCGCCTCGTGCCAAGGCTGGCTTCAATACGTTGGAAGCGTCGATGGCACCCTCGGCACCGCCGGCTCCGACAAGTGTGTGCAATTCGTCGATGAACAAAATAGTATTCTTGGCACGACGTACTTCGTTCATCACGGCTTTGATACGCTCTTCAAATTGGCCACGGTACTTGGTGCCCGCGACCATCATCGCCAAATCAAGCACCACAATCCGGCGGTCCAGTAGAATCTCGGGCACGTCCCCTTCGATCACACGTTGAGCAAAGCCTTCGACGATGGCTGTTTTGCCGACGCCGGCTTCTCCCAAAAGCACTGGGTTGTTCTTCGTTCGGCGGCAAAGGACCTGAATCGCTCGCTCGATTTCCTTTTCACGCCCGATGACCGGGTCGAGCTTGTCTTGCTTGGCAAGCTCGGTGAGATCGCGACCAAAGCTGTCGAGGGCCGGTGTCTTGCTCTTGCCGCCTTTGCTACGGCCTTCCCGCTCTTCGCCCGGTTCACCACCACGGCCACCACGGCCGCCCGACTCTTCGCCTTCAAGGCCATGACCGAGCAGGTTGAGTACTTCTTCGCGAACTTCCTCCAACTTCAAGCCCAGATTCATCAAGACTTGGGCTGCCACGCCTTCTTGCTCACGCAATAGGCCCAGAAGAATGTGCTCGGTGCCGACATAGTTATGATTTAGTTGGCGTGCTTCTTCCATCGAGTATTCGATGACCTTCTTCGCACGTGGGGTTTGGGGGAGCTTGCCCATGGTGACCATATCGGGGCCGCTCTGCACGAGTTTTTCAACTTCTAGGCGGATCTTACGGAGATCGACGTCCAAATTCTTCAGGACATTGGCGGCGACGCCGCTGCCCTCTTTGATGAGCCCCAATAGCACATGCTCGGTGCCAATATACTCGTGATTGAAACGCTGGGCCTCTTGGTTGGCCAATTGCATTACTTTACGAGCTCGGTCGGTAAATCGTTCGTACATGGCCATGTCTCCCGTAGCTTTCTATTTATTCGAGCCCAGCGCGCTAGCGTCTGGATCTTGGATCTCAGGTCTTGAAACTGGAGGTCTCTAAACTTCGAATCTTGTCTTTCCGTGGCCTGTGACCGCGCTGTTGCTACGGCCCGCAATATTTGTTCTAAGCTGCCAAGCGGCCGGGGGATGCCTCGGTCTCTGTTTCGGCTTGCGTTGTTTCTACTTCCGTCGTGTCTGCTTCTGTCGTGCCAGCGTCCCTTGTATTAGCGTCCGTTGCGTCTGGCGTCGTCGCTGCTTTCAGCTTTTGACGCAAACTGCCTATTTCGTATTGCCAGTGACTCGCGGCTTCCAGTCTATCAAGGCGGTCGAGTTGCCGGCCCGCCTCCGCCCAGCGTCCCTGGTGTTGCCACAAGGTGCAGAGCATCAGTCGGCTCTCCACGTCACGGCTGTCTTGTTTCAATAATACCAAAAGGAGCTGTTCCGTGCGGACCCAATCATTATTGAGGTACAGCTGTTGTGCCTCACGAAATAGCCGCTCACGCTGCTCTTCTTCTTTTTCCGTCACTCCTGCTTCTTTCGACCCACCCATGGGTGAACCGCCCTCTCGCTGCAAAGCCAATCGCCAATTGCGGCTCTGCCACCAGGCAATTAGCCAGCTGATCGCTAACGTGCTGAGTCCAATGAGGATCAGATTGGTAGTCATCCAGTCATGAAACACCCCTATCGCTAGGAGCAAAGTGTTTGCCAGTGTCGTAAATACTACCGCCACCGCCAATCCTGCCCAAGACCCCCTAACCCACAACTGGGGAAGTCCGGGCCAAAAATCGGCTGCTGGGTGTATTTTAGGCTTTGGCACGCTTGCCGTCCTTGGTCCGCGCTGGCCACGCTGCACCACGGTACCAACCGCAGTGGAAAGTCGCCTCGAAAGTCTAGCCTGCGGCAGCGCCGAATCAAGGCAAACAAAAGCTGTGCCTGGATTTACGGCTACCGAAAAGCGTTTAACAGTCCATGCTTACGTCTGGGAATAGGTGTCCCATGCCTCACATCCGCCGCAGCGGACATCTGTTAGCATGGGAATAACGGGAAGATAACGATAATTCCGGCCGGGGGGAATGTGGAATTCGGCGGGAAACGGAGCAGAGAAAGCTAAAAAAACAGCTTCCGGACCGTAAAGCAACCAGGAATTTCGAGCACAATGGCAGCAAAACCTCGTTGGAAGCTGCGGACGCCGTTTTTTCTTACCCGCATATTTCATCCGTGTCTGCTCCGGCGGCCTAAGTTCTTCACTATTGACACATGACTGATACACCCACAACTCGCATTCTCGATGCCGCAGTTAACCGCACCAACGAAGGGCTTCGGGTGGTCGAAGATTTCGTGCGATTTGTGCTCGACGACGCGCATTTGACAGCGATCTTGAAGCAGCTTCGCCATGACTTAAGGGAAGCCTGCTCGGCACTACCCTCTGCCCTGCGCCATGCTGCGCGGGATACGCAGCACGATGTCGGCACACAGATTTCTACCGCCGAGGAAACTCGGCGCGCCGGCGCTTGGGATGTCTGCCAAGCGAGCTGCGAACGCGTGAAGCAATCGCTCCGAAGTCTGGAAGAGTACAGCAAAGTCGCCGCCCCCGCTTTAGCTGCTAGGCTGGAATCGCTACGTTACCGGTTCTACACAATCGAAGGCACCCTCACACTATCTCAGGACGGCCGCTTGCGTCTTCGCGGCGTCAACCTCTGCGTCTTGATCGACGGGTTCAACTCCACCGAAGAATTCGCCCATCTAGCGCAACAACTAGTCGCCGCCGACGTACCGATGATTCAGCTGCGCGACAAACGACTTAGTGATGCAGAACTCGTCGAGCGTGCGCGAGTCTTGGTGAAGATTGCTCGTAGCGCCGATTTACCCTCTCCTAGCCCCTCCCCGCCTCGGCAGACCTCAGGCCTAACAGGGAGGGGGACTACGCTGGCCATCGTGAACGATCGGGCAGATGTCGCGGCGACGGTGGACGCCGATGGCGTGCATCTGGGGCAGGATGATCTCAGCGTGAAGGACGCCCGAAGCATCGTCGGTCCGCGCAAACTAATCGGTGTTTCTACGCACAACATCGAGCAAGCTCGTATTGCGGTGCTTGACGGTGCCAACTACCTCGGTGCCGGCCCCACCTTTCCCTCGTCGACGAAAGAGTTTAAAGGATTCCCTGGCCTCAAATTCCTCCAGCAACTGGCAGACGAAATCGGTCTGCCAAGCTTCGCCATTGGCGGGATCGAACCAGAGAATCTTCCACAGGTGCTCGCCGCTGGATTCGAGCGAGTTGCCGTGAGCGGTGCGGTTACGCAAGCAGAAAAACCCGTGGATGCGGTGCGAGCGATATTGAACATCCTCCGCCACGGCACGGCCTGCTGAAGTGCAAGCACCCTGACGGAAACTCGCTGCAACGGATATGATAGGCGTTTCCCTTTCCGAAATCCGAAATCAAAATGCTTCACGCAATCATCATGGCCGGCGGCTCCGGCACCCGTTTTTGGCCGGCCAGCCGCGCCGCCACTCCCAAACAACTTTTGCAGCTCGTCGGCGACGCGACGATGATTCGCCAAACAGTTGACCGTCTCGACGGCCTCGTAACGCCCGAACAAACACTCATCGTCACGAACGAACGCTTGGTCGGCACCCTTAGCGAGCAACTGCCCGAACTGCCAGCCACCTCGATTGTGGGAGAGCCGTGCAAGCGAGACACAGCGCCCTGTATCGGTTTGGCAGCGCTACTCGTGAGCCGCAACGATCCCGACGCCGTGATGGCTGTGATGCCAGCGGATCATGTCATTCAGCCAACTGAGAAATTTCGGGCAGCGATCCAACATGCCGCCGCGATGGTGGCTGAGAACCCTGGTCAGATTGTCACGTTCGGCATCAAGCCGAGCTATGCGGCTGAAATTTTTGGTTACATCCAACGGGGTGAGGCATTGGACGCTGGGGCGGCGCCGACTTTCCAAGTAAAACAATTCCGCGAAAAGCCCGACGCTGCGACAGCTGCCGAGTATCTCGCCTCAGGCGATTTTTATTGGAATTCCGGCATATTCCTCTGGCGCGCCCAAACGATTCTCGACGCCCTCGCCGAGCGCCAACCGGCGATGCTCGCGCACCTGCAAAACATCGTCGCCGCCTGGGGCACCGACAGGCAGGACGAAATGTTTAAAACCGAATTCACCGCCATCGACGGCATCTCGATCGACTATGCCGTCATGGAACACGCCGACGACGTCGCGGTCATGGAAGCCTCCTACGACTGGGATGACCTCGGCGGCTGGCAATCATTAACCCGCCTGCAAGGCAAAGACGAAAATGGCAATACGATCGTCGGCAAACACCTGGGGTTTAATACCGAAGGCACCATCGTCCGCAGCGACGGCGAGCATCTGGTCGTCACCTTAGGTCTAAAAGACTGCATTGTCGTCCACACGCCCAACGCGACGCTGGTGGCGAATAAGAATGATGAAGAGTCGATTCGCAAGGTGGTCAACGAGTTAGAAGCTCGCGGATGGACTGAGTATCTATAATGCCCTCGACTCGCATCGCCGGCATCGACTACGGCACCGTCCGCATTGGCATCGCCACTGCCGATCTCGAAGTCGGCATCGCCGGTCCCTACGAAAACTACAACCGCCGCAACGAAAAACTCGATGCTCAGTATTTTCTGGAGCTAGCTCAACAAGAACGTATTGCACGCTTCGTGGTCGGGCTGCCGGTCCACCTCAGCGGTAACGAAAGCCAAAAATCGCGCGAAGCCCGTGAGTTCGGCACCTGGCTCGAAAAGCTAACCGGCGTCCCCATCGACTATTTTGACGAGCGCTACACCTCCGCCGAAGCCGAACGGATCCTCGGCGACGCCCAACTCACCAAGAAAAAACGCCGAGCCCGCCTGGATCAGCTGGCTGCCCAAATTATGCTGACAGCTTATCTTGAGGCAGGAGCTAAGGGGCAAGACGATCCGGGCGGGATTGATTGAAATTTACCATGTCCAAGCTTATTTTCGGTTGCGGCTACCTCGGCAAGCGTGTCGCCAAGCTCTGGCAAGAAGCCGGCGAAACGGTTTTCGTTGTCACGCGCTCGTCCAGCCGTGCTGGCGAGTTGCAGAGCGAAGGCTTTCAAACGCTCGTCGCGGACGTTACCTGCCTTGAGACGCTTGTGAATCTTCCGGCAGCAGAGACTGTTCTGTTTGCCGTTGGGTACGATCGCGCCGCTGACGCCTCGATTGCCGAAGTTTACGCCGGCGGCGTCAAAAATGTGCTGGCCGCCCTGCCCTCTTCCGTCGAGCGGTTTATCTACATCAGCACTACCGGCGTTTACGGCGGGGCTGATGGCGATTGGGTCGATGAAACCACGCCGCCCAACCCGCAGCGCGAGGGCGGCAAAGCCTCTCTTGCCGCCGAGCAATTGCTGGGGCCCAATTCGGTCATACTTCGCCTGGCCGGAATCTATGGACCGGATCGCATTCCCTACCTAGCCCAACTCCGCGCTGGCGAACCGATCGCAGCGCCAAGTGAAGGCTGGTTGAATCTCATTCACGTTGATGAAGGCGCGAAGATCGTATTGATGGCTGAAGCTTGGACGAAATTACAGGCAAATGGGCAACACGTTTTTTGTGTCAGCGACGGGCAGCCCGTGGTGCGCGGCGAATACTACCGCGAAGTCGCTCGCCTGATTGGCTCGCCGGTACCGACATTTGCCCTCTCCCCGGCCAACTCTCCCGCCGCTGCTCGGGCAAGTGCTGACCGGCGCGTTAACAATGCCAAACTGATCCGTTCGCTGCAAATCGATTTGGCCTACCCTTCCTACCGTGAAGGTCTGGCGGCAATTTTGAACAAAGCAGAGAGCCATTAGCGGGCAGCCGGTCCCTCTTGAGAATGAATATCGTTTCGTCCCGGTCGGTTCTTCTCCGGCAACCGTTGCGTAGCGGGGGGCAGCCCCCTTAGAATCGCGGTGGCAAGTTAATGCCAATCGCCCAGCTCTCC
>Ga0209403_10007839_pt1 | contig 10411 bp, 8 predicted proteins | sample ArcticOcean_MG_C_8_FD_187440 | JGI IMG/M metagenome (GOLD analysis project Ga0209403, IMG submission 187440) | Marine microbial communities from western Arctic Ocean - ArcticOcean_MG_CB11_86 (SPAdes) (version 2) | ecosystem: Environmental > Aquatic > Marine > Oceanic | place: Arctic Ocean...
GATCAGGCTGAGCGTTCCATCGTTTGTGTTTACAAACACGACCCCAAGCCGCTGAATGAATTCCAGCAGGCGCTGAAGAATCAAGTCTTTGAAGTGGTTGGCGCCGAACAGTATTCTCGTGAGTCTTGGATTCCATTCGCACCGGGAAACACGGGAAACACGGGAAACACGGGAAGCACGGAAGGCACACTTCCCAGCGACACGGAAATGCAAGAATCGTGGACGACGTTCCGCGAAGTGCTCACCAAAGATGAAGGATTGGCTCAGTTTGAATTGGCCGTCAAGCAAGCGTTCGTCGAGTTTCAGCAGCACGGTTTGTTAACAAAACTGGAACACGAGCTAGGGCACGGGAGCCAAACCGAGATATTTGTTCATCCCGTTGGCAATGAAACATTTGTAAAGCGTTTTTTGGTCGACAAAGTTCAGGTGGCAAACGCCGCGTCTCGTCTCGAGAAACTTTTGAGTGAGTCGTTTAAGAACGTTTATACGGGAGGCGGTGAAGCCGACATTGTCACTCGTCACATCGTCGCCTGGATCAAACCGCAATTGCCTCGAACGACCACGTTGACTCTCGATGTCAAAGCAACTGGCCAAGCAAAAAAAGAAGCCGGTGGAAAAGTCGAACCGGTAATGCGCACTTATGTGTCCGGGGAAAAACTGGTCGAAGCAGATCGAGCGATCTCGCCGCCCGACTTGAAGCTCTTAAGGTCGGAGTACTTTGCCAATATTGGGAAGCTTTCATTTTATCAGGTGGTGATCTATAGCCTGGCCGATCTCGGCATGTTTGTGGCACTCTATACACTCTGCGGCTATTACGTTGCTCGTCGCGAGCCCGATCTCTTGTTCGACCTCAGAAGGCTTGGCGCACTGCTCGGTTTGGTCGTGATCTGTATCGTGACAAGCTATTGGTTGTCGGCCGGGGGAATGGGCGCCGAAATTGGACCGCTCGTCTTTTTCGGCATGATTGTGGCGATCGCTTACCATCAAGAATTGTCGCTGATTCTGTCGGCGGCGACTTCGTTGGCAGCTGTATTTTCGCTGGGACAAGGCTTGTCGGAATACGTGATTTACGTGGCTACCGTTTCGGCCGCCATCTTTATGCTGAACCATATTCGCAGCCGGACAAAATTGATCTATGTCTCGCTTTGGACTGCGGCAGTTTGTTTTGCTACGGCTATGGGTGTGAGCGTTTTGTCTGGACAGCCAATCGACCTACCGCTGTTGCAATACGCCACTATGCTGGCGGTAAGCACTTTGATTACTGGCTTGTTGCTGACTGCATTCCTGCCGTTCATGGAACGATTGTTTGATGTCCATACCGATATCCGCTTGTTGGAGTTGGGGGATGTCGCCCACCCGCTTTTGCAAGAATTGGTTCGCCGGGCGCCGGGAACTTATAACCACTCGATTAATGTGGCCTCGATCGGCGAAGCTGCAGCCGATTCGATTGGAGCCAATTCTCTGCTCGTCCGCGTCGGAGCCTACTTCCACGATATTGGAAAGATGCTCAAGCCGCAGTACTTTGTTGAGAATCAAGGTGAAAGTGGGAATCGACACGATTCGTTGGTCCCAGCGATGAGTACTTTGGTAATTATCGCTCACGTCAAAGACGGTGCCGACCTGGCCAGGCAACATAAACTGCCCGAACCGATTATCGATTTTATCGAACAACACCACGGAACAACGTTGGTGGAATACTTCTATCGCCAAGCGACTCGCCAATCAGAAAGCGATCCCGATTCGCCGGCAGTCGACGAAACGAACTTCCGCTATCCGGGGCCAAAGCCGCAAACCAAAGAGGCTGGAGTCTTGATGTTGGCAGATGCCGTCGAAAGCGCCAGCCGAACACTCGTCGATCCAGCTCCCTCGCGAATCGAGAACTTTGTTCACGAAATCGTTATGAAAAAGCTTATGGATGGACAATTTGACGAGTGTGGGATCACCTTGCAGGAAATCAACACAATTGAAGATAGTCTCGTCAAATCGCTGACCGCAGTGTACCATGGTCGAGTGAAGTATCCCGATCAACAGACTGCATGATTTAGCAGGCACGTTTTAGCACGTTCGGTGCAATCGCTCGGAATTACCCCTCAATAATGATCCAAGTCGAAATCAACAACCAACAATCAACTCTAGCCATCGATGAACAGCATTTTCAAAAAGCTGTTGTCGATGTTCTTCAAGCCGCTGGTCGGGCGAATGCTTCGGTTAGCGTTGCGATTGTTGACGATCCGACGATGCACGAGCTAAATCGCCAGTATCTCGCCCACGACTATCCCACCGACGTCTTGAGCTTCGTTCTCGAAGAAGATGAAGATCAACTCGAAGGGGAAGTGATCGTCAGCGCCGACACGGCAGCCCGAGTTGGACCAGAGTATGGCGCGTCACCGCAACAAGAACTTTTGCATTACTTGATCCACGGGTGTTTGCACCTCGTTGGTCACGACGACCACGATGTGGAAAAACTAAAAATCATGCGAGAACAAGAGAGCGTTCATTTAAAAGAATTTGGTATGGAACCAAACTTCGAACAACGCGACAACGTACAAAATGTTGCTGGGCGAGAAGGAGGGCCAACGCGGTGAGCGGAAGTCTATTCCTTTGGTTGGCGGTCCTCGGTTTGTTGACAACCGGACTTGCAGCAACAGGTACGAAAGTGCTCCGAAGTTTTTCGCGGCACGAACTAGAAACTTATTGCCGACGTCGCAATCGCGATGACTTGTACGGTGAGATATTGGACGACCACGACGAAGTCGCGCTCGGCTCCGAAAGTCTACAAGTCGTTGGAACGATCCTGATGGTCGTCTCTTGTGGATACTGGTTGTTGGTCCTCGACCAAACTTCTCAGCCGTTGTTGTGGCACTTCGTTTCGACGTTGTTAATTGGTGCCTTTTTCCTGACTGCGGCTATCAGTTGGATTCCGTTGGCAGTAGTTCGTCTGTTCTCTGCTCCATTTGTTTTCCATACTTGGTGGTTTTGGAAGATTGTCGATCGAATTCTCTTCCCGTTGACGATGGGCGAAGCGATTGCTGATTCGATCATGCGTCGGCTCGCCGGTCGCCCCGAGGAAGACGACGACGAAGAGGAAGCCTTTGAGGACGAAATCCATGCCATGCTCACCGAAGGGCAACGCGACGGCTTGTTAGAACCAGATGCGCGTGAAATGATCGAGGGCGTGATCGAACTCGGCGATACTGTCGTGACGGATATCATGACACCTCGAAGTCGCATCGACGCCATCGACGCGACAATGTCCTGGGAAGATGTGTTGCAATTCGTGATCGATGTACGCCGGACTCGGATCCCCGTATATGAAAAGAAGCTCGACCAAATCGTCGGAGTTCTCTACGTAAAAGATCTGCTGCCCGAGTTGGCAAAACCGCCGGGAACGGATCGTCGGTCCATTCCAAGCCTCGTCCGCCTAGCTTGGAAAATTCCCGAAACCAAGGCCGTTGATGACCTGCTCCAAGAGTTTCAGGCAACCCGTAAACATCTGGCCATCGTTGTCGACGAATACGATGCAGTCGAAGGACTCGTCACCATCGAAGATGTCCTCGAAGAAATCGTCGGTGAAATTGTCGATGAACACGACAAGGACGAAATCGACGACATTCGTCAAATTGATGACCATACTGTCGAAGCACTCGGAAGCACTCCCATCGATGACCTCAACGAACGATTGGGAATCACTCTTCCAGAACCAGACGACTTCGACACGATCAGCGGTTTGTTGATCAACGAGTTGGGGTACATACCCAAAGAGGGTGAGTCGGTTGTTTGCGACGACGTGCGAATTTCGGTCTTAAAGGCCAATCGTCGTCGAGTCGAAGAAGTTCGCATCGAGTTGCTCGAAAACGGCACTCGACGTGAAACCGCATAGTCGCATGCATTGCCAGCACAAACGAAATCGTTTTTTTGTGATTTGAATCTCTGTGGCTGCCGAAAAAACCAGCGCGATCATCCTCCGCACGATCGACTTTAGCGAGTCGAGTTGCGTGGTTACGTTGTTTACTCGAGATTTCGGCAAGATTAGCGCTTTGGCAAAAGGAGCTCGCCGACCAAAGGGTCCGTTCGAGGCTGCTATTGACCTACTTGCCCTGGTTCGCATAGTGTTCCTGAGCAAATCATCAGACGCACTCGATCTGCTGACCGAAGCGAAGTTAGATCGTCGATTTCGGGCAGCATCAAAAGATTTGACTCGGCTTTATGCTGGGTACTACATAATCGAGTTGCTGGATGATTTAACCGACAATAACGACCCTCATCCCGAACTGTTCGACATAGCAAATCAGACTATTCTGAATCTAGATTCGGAAGAGCCAGTTGCCTCAAATATTTTGAGATTTGAAATGGCAGCGTTGAATTTGTTGGGTCACTCCCCCTCGTGGAGGCAGTGTGTTGGGTGTGGTTCGACTAATGTCGAATTAAATAACGGGATTTCGTTCGGTTTGCTAGCAGGTGGAGCATTTTGTCGTAACTGTCGAGCAGGAAAGCGACAAGTCGTCCGGCTAGGTTCGAAATCGGTCGAGTTATTAGAAGCGTATATGAGTGTGGAAACAGAGGATTGGCGGAACGTTCCACTGGAATCGAGACAACATGGTGAGATTCGCGGGGTAATCAATCAATACTTCAGCCATTTGCTGGGGAAGCGGCCACGCATGCATAAGTTTCTCGGATTGATGAACTTGTGATAGCGTTTCGCCGTAAAGAGAGACATCACACCTTTTTGGCAAGACCACTGTTTGAAAAGACGCGTTACTGCCAAAGACCCCTTACCGCCTAAGAACACATTACTGGACACGACACATTACTGGACACGACACAATACTGGACACGACACAATACTGGACACGACACAATACTGGACACGACACGTTACTGGACAAGACACAGTTACTGGACAAGGACGTCCGGATGAAATTATGCAACATGATTAGAATGGCTGCTGCCGTAGTGGCCATTTTCGCGATTAATCTGACAGGCTGCTCTTTGTTTCAACAGGATGCAGGTCCTATCGGTTCATCGAGTTCCTTCGATGCCGCTCAGGTCGGATATGATGAGGACGTTTCGGGCGGCCTTTCTGCATCTGATTTTGCGCCACAGAAGATTGGTGGAACGCTGAAGCGAATGAGTACGGGCAAGCCGCCGATCAACGAGAAGGAAGCGCGGTCGCTTTATGCTCGCGGCGAAGAGATCTTCGAGCGGGGCAATACAGCGACCGAGAAGAGTGAAAAGCAACGCTTGTTTATTGAATCTGCTGGTTACTTTGCTCAGTCGGCGGATCTTTTTCCCGAATCGGCGGTCGAGCACGACGGTTTGTTCATGAAGGGCGAGGCGAATTTCTTCGCGGATCGATATGTCGCAGCGAACGATACCTACGAGCAGCTGATCAAGGAGTATCCCAACTCGAGATTGTTGGATGCTATTGAGAGTCGCCGCATGGCGATCGCTTCGTATTGGTTGAAGCTTCACGAAACGAAACCACAAAGTTTCTTTACGGTGAATTACACCGACAGCCAGCGACCATTCCGGGATACTTACGGCCATGCGTTGCGAATATACGACCGCATACGTCTGGACGATCCCACGGGAAAATTCGCGGCCGCGGCGACCATGGCTTTGGCGAACGCCCATTTCCGTTCGGGCAAGTACGTCGAAGCTGACCAGACTTACACCGATCTCCGTTCCACGTATCCCGACAGCGAGCACCAGTTCATGGCTCATCTATTGGGCATGAAAGCGAAGTTGTTGAGTTACCAAGGGCCGTCGTACTCCTCGGGTCCTTTGAATGGCGCAGAGAAACTGGTCGGACAAATCACGAAGTTGTTCCGTCAAGAGGCCCGCGAACACCGCGACGACATTGAAACGTCGATGGCTCAGGTTCGCAAACACAAGGCCGAACGCGAAATCATGATGGCGAAGTTCTACGATGGGAAAGGCGAAAACGGATACGCTTTGTTCCATTATGACATCGTCGCTCGTGAGTATGGCGATACGCCGTTGGGCGAGCGGGCGAAAACACGGCTCGCGACGTTGTCTGGAAAGCCTCGGAAACCACCTGAATACGTTGGTTGGCTCGTCGATATGTTCCCCGATGACGAAGAAGTGAAACCTCTAATGAATGGCGACGAAAATAGCGTCCTGCGATAATGTATATGTCCAGTTGGGTAAATCGAGTTACGGCTGTTTTCGCACTGTTGTTGCTAACAGTCGTGACTGGATGCGCTTGTTATCGAACTGGTTCTCGTTCCCTATTTCGATCGGATATTCAGTCGGTCCACGTGCCGATATTTGAATCGGACAGCATGCGACGGAACTTGGGCGAACAGCTCACTGAGGCCGTCGTCAAAGAACTGCAATTGAGATCGCAGTATCGAATTACCACCTCGACGAGTGCGGATAGTGTGTTGTCGGGGAGGATTGTCAGCGATTCTAAACGGATGATTTCTGAAAATGCATTCGATGAGCCACGTAACTTGGAATTGGCGATGATTGTCCAAGTCAATTGGATTGATCGCCGGACAGGCACGATGTTGCTCGAGAACATCAACATTCCGATTGCTCCGATCGCTTTAACTCTCTCTGGTGATGCGAACTTCGTTCCCGAGGCGGGGCAATCATTGGAAACTGCTCGACGCGAAGCTGTCCAAGAACTCGCGGCCGCAATTGTTGGGCAAATGGAAATGCGGTGGTAGTGCCACCCTGTTCCGTACTGTCTCTTTTGTACTGTCTCTTCTGTTCTGCCCTTTTCGTGCTGCAGTTATGCGCAAGTGAGTCCCCGGGTTTCCTCGTTGCCAGTGGTCGCTAGAATTGGGGCATGACAGATTACACCCCATTATTTTCTGCCAACTCCCCTCGGGCTCAACGCTGGCAGTTGCGGACAAAGACATTACAACTTCCAACTCGTCCTCTGGTGATGGGGATCGTCAATGTGACGCCGGATAGCTTTTCCGACGGCGGGAAGTTTTTCGCTCGAGAGGCTGCGATTCGCCACGCATTGCTGTTAGCCGATCAAGGTGCCGACATACTCGACGTTGGTGGAGAGAGTACCAGGCCCTATTCCGACGCCGTGAGTGCTGCCGAAGAGTTGTCACGAGTCGTCGAAGTTGTTCGCGAAATCTGTCGGCAGACGACGATTCCCGTTTCCATCGACACGTCTAAGGCGGAGGTAGCGGAGGCCGCTCTCGAAGCTGGCGCCGAAATCATCAACGATGTTACGGGGCTGGAAGGCGATCCGCAAATGTTGGCAGTTGCCGCGCGAACGGGAGCTGGAGTTTGCGCTATGCACATGCAAGGAACTCCTCTGACAATGCAGGAGAATCCGGCTTATCAAAACGTCGTTGAGGAGATTCTCGAATATCTTCGCGCCCGACAAAGGGTGTTGCTAGAAGCTGGAATTGCCAACGAAAAAATATGCCTCGATCCGGGTATCGGTTTCGGCAAGACTCACCAGCACAACCTCACTCTACTGGCAAATTCCCATCGATTTCACGAACTTGCTGCCCCGTTGCTCGTCGGCCACTCTCGTAAAGGCTTCGTTGGCAAAGTCTTGCGGGATAAGGAGACCGACCGAACCGCCGCTACAGTCGGTGTATCAATGATGTTAGCGACTCGCGGGGTTCAGGTTCTGCGAGTACACGATGTTCAGGAAACGAGCCAAGCCCTTCGGTTGTTTGAAGCTGCGGGGGGAATCGATGGCAACGCAGCGATTCTGGAATGACCATCAATTCCAATTTGCCACTTTTAGATGGCACTTAACGGCCGTCAATCATTGCCTAAACTGAACAGTTCCCTCGTATTTGTCGGGTCCAGCCAAAGGGCTGAAGGGACGCTGGCAACTGCTAGCACGACTGAGACAGGTGTCGAATGAGGCGAGACGACATTGACGATTTAGCGGTTTTGCAAGATACTTCGGCGGGTTTTGGTCGGCAGAATGAGGCGGCTGGTCAACATCCTCTGAAATGTGACAAATAGGACAACACGATGGCGATCGCAGACGATCAAGATTTGAGAACATATTGTGAAGACGTTGCTCGTCGTGCGAAGGCGGCAACGGCGGCCTTGGCGATGGTGACGGGTCAGCAGAAGAACGATTGGCTATGTCAATCGGCGGCTGCGTTGCGTAGTAATTTGAACGCGATATTGATGGCCAATTCGCAGGATATTGCAGCTGCGCCGGAGTTTGGATTAACAGCGGCTCAGGTGGACCGATTGAAGTTGGACGAACAGCGCGTCGACGGAATCGCTCGGGCGTTGGAAGAGATCGCGATGTTGCGCGAACCGGTGGGCGAGATCATCGAGTCGACTCGACGGCCCAACGGTTTGGACGTTCAAAAGGTGCGAGTGCCATTGGGGGTCGTGTTTTTCATATATGAATCTCGGCCAAATGTCACGGCGGATGCGGCGGCGATTTGTATCAAGAGCGGAAATGCAGTGGTACTTCGCGGTGGCAAAGAGGCGGCCCATTCGAGTCGCGCAATAGTGAATATCATTACGGAAGTTGCTGTCAACAATGGATTGCCGGCGGATGCAATTCAGTTGGTCAATACTACCGACCGCGCCGCGGTTGGCCATTTTCTCAAGTTGAACAACTACATCGATGTGGCAATTCCGCGTGGTGGCGAGGGGTTGATTCGCCGCGTGAGTGACGAGGCGACGATGCCTGTGATCAAACACTTCGAGGGCAATTGTCACGTGTACGTCGACCGCGACGCTTGCTTGGAGATGGCCGAAAAGATAGTCGTCAACTCCAAGTGTCAGCGGTTGGGAGTTTGCAATACTTGTGAGTCGCTTTTGATTCACGCGGATGTGGCGAGTGAGTATCTTCCAGATATCGCAGCGAGTTTAGAAAAGAATGACGTAGAAATTCGAGGGGATGAGACGACTTGTGAATTGGTGCCATCGGCCAAGCCTGCGACTGCGGAGGATTTTGGCAAAGAGTATCTGGATTCGATTATATCGTGCAAGATCGTTGGGTCATTAGACGAGGCGATTGAACACATCAACGAATACGGTTCTGGTCACACGGAGTCAATTGTCACAAATAACTTACAAGCGGCGCGGGAGTTTACCTGCCGAGTTGATAGCTCGGCGGTGATGGTCAACGCCAGTACTCGATTCAACGATGGCGCCGAGTTTGGATTGGGCGCGGAGATTGGCATTAGCACAGACCGTTTTCATGCTCGCGGACCGTGCGGACTGGCCGAACTGACGACGTATAAGTATGTCGTTTACGGGTCTGGACAAATCCGCTCGTAGAACAGCAGAGATTCAACGCACAACAGAATGAGCACGTAAACGACAATAAGCCGAGGGAATGAGACCCGGCTTCTTGGATTGAAACAAGAGACACGTGATAGATGACACGTGATAGACGACACTGGTCAAGGAGTGGCCGATGAGCGACGAAGTTCTTTCCCAAGACGAGATTGAGAGTCTGCTTTCAGCGATTGACTCGAATCAGCCCTCGGTTTCCGAGCCGTCGAAGCGGGCGGCATCGCCGCGGACTCCAGGTCGCAGCAAGACGAAGGTGAAGCCTTACGACTTCAAACGACCGGAGCGAGTTGGCAAAGAGCAGATGCGTGCGCTGCAGTCTTTGCACGAAGGGTTTGGCCGCAACTACAGTGCGTCGCTGGCGGCTTTATTGCGTTGTATCGTCGACGTGAAGTTGACGAGTGTCGATCAGCTGACCTACAGCGAGTTCATCTTCTCTCTTGAGAATCCAACCTGCATTAACATTATCGAAGCCGATCCCATGGATGGGAATTGGATTTTGGATGTCAATCCGGCTGTCATCTTTCCGATTATTAGTCGGATGCTTGGCGGCGGTACTACCGCCACTGAAACGTCAACTCGTCGTTCCTTAACGGAAATAGAAACTCGTTTAGTGTCGCGCATTACCGACATGTTTCTTAAGGAACTGCACGAAGCGTGGGCGAACGTCGTTAAACTCGAGTTTTCCGTTGAGCGGGTAGAGAGTAATCCACAGCTCGTGCAGATTGTGCCACCAAACGAAGTCGTCATTGTAATCAGTTTCGAGCTGACTTTTGGAAAAGTCCGCGGGATGATGAATCTCTGCATCCCCTTTAACTCCATCGAGCGCTTTACTTCTAAATTGGCTTCGAATAACTGGACCAGTTATCAGAATACCAGTCCGGATGAAGAAACAGCGAAGATGCTGAAGAAGCAGATAAGCGGTGCCAACGTTGAACTGGTTGTGCAGCTCGCCAAATCAAGTATTCCAATGAATTCGTTGTTGACGATGCGCGTCGGAGACGTGATTACGACCGACCACGACGTTAACACTCCCATGGACGTAATGGTGGAAGACGTGCCCAAGTTCACAGCGCGGCCGGGCGTTTTGAAGGGCAAATATGCGATCGAGATTTCCGAGCGAGTTCAAAAGTCCTAG
>Ga0209403_10007842_pt1 | contig 10407 bp, 8 predicted proteins | sample ArcticOcean_MG_C_8_FD_187440 | JGI IMG/M metagenome (GOLD analysis project Ga0209403, IMG submission 187440) | Marine microbial communities from western Arctic Ocean - ArcticOcean_MG_CB11_86 (SPAdes) (version 2) | ecosystem: Environmental > Aquatic > Marine > Oceanic | place: Arctic Ocean...
TGATTTTGAAGGTACAAATAATATTGAAGACATATGATCTGTTAATACTCTATTTATTTCTTCAGGCATTTTAGTATTAAATGAACGCAAACCTGATTCAACATGAATTATAGGAATATGAATTTTTACCGCAGCTAAAGCTCCTGCTAATGTTGAATTAGTATCTCCATAAACCAATACAAAATCTGGTTTTTCATCAAACAATATTTTTTCAATTTTTTCTAATTGTCTTCCAGTCATAGCCCCATGAGATAAGTTTTGAATACCTAAATTATATTTTGGAGTTGGAATCATCATTTCATCAAAAAATATTTGACTCATATTATGATCAAAATGTTGACCAGTATGTATTAAGATTTCATTGATATCATTATCTTTGGAAAACTCTAAACTAAGCATTGAAGCTTTAATAAATTGAGGTCTTGCACCAATAACGGTAACTATTTTCATTACAAGCGATTTCCTTTTTTATCTACTTTTCCAATTATTCTTCCAGGATTACCAACAACCAATGAATATGATGGAATGTTTTTAGTAACAACAGTACCCGACCCAATCATTGCATATTCTCCGATAGTCACACCACATACAATTGTTGCATTTGCTCCAATACTTGCTGATTTTTTTATTAATGTTTTTTGATAAAACTCTGAACCTCTTTGAGGAAATTCAGCTCTAGGTAATTTTATATTTGTAAAAACCATAGAGGGTCCACAAAAAACATAATCCTCAAGTTCAATTCCTTCATATACAGAAACATTATTTTGAATTTTTACAAAATTTCCAATTTTTACATTATTACCAATAACAACATTCTGACCTAAATGACAATTTTTACCTATTTGCGCTCCTGAAAGAATATGAGAAAAATGCCAAATTTTAGTACCCGATCCAATGTTCACGCTATCATCTATATATGATGATTCATGTAGAAAAAATTTTTCTTTATTCATTTTTAATTAATTGATCTCCTGCCTTTACTAGAATTTTTGTCACTTCTAAAGCATGCTCACCATTAGATATATTTATTTTTTTACCATCTAAGTGATTAATAAAATAAGAGAGTTCTTCTGTAAGTGGCATTTTATTTTCATAATCTATTAAGGTTATAGGACCATCAATTTTTTCAGGTACTCCATTTTCAAAATCAAATTTTTTTGTATATAATTTCAATGGTTTACCATCAATTGAATCCTCAAATGTTATCATGGCCTTTGAACCAATCACAACCAATCTTTGTTCTTTAAATGGATGTAACCAACTAACAAAAATATGTCCCTCAACTTTATTTTTATATTTTATTTGGGTTATAGTTGAATCAGGAATTCCCTTTTGTAAGAATGTACTTCCATTAGAAATAATTTTTTGAGGAGTTGAATCAATAAGATAATCAAATATTGAAATATCATGAGGTGCTAAACTCCAAAAAACATTTTCTTCAGTTCTAACTTTACCAAGATTTAATCTATTGCTATAAATATATTGTAAATCACCAATTAATCCATCAGTAATCATTTGTTTAATTTTTTTAATAGCTGGATGAAAAAGCATTAAATGACCTACCATGAGATTAACATTTTTTTCTTGAGCTAAACTAACAAGTTCACTTGCATTTTTAATGGATAATGTAAGTGGTTTTTCTACTAATACATGATTTGAGTTATTTATTATTTTTTTTGCTATATCAAAGTGAGTTTCTGCAGGAGTAGCAACAACATAACCATCATAAATATTTTCTTTTAAAACTTGTTCTAAGTTTTCATGAATTAATGCATATGGATACTCATTACTAATTTTTTTTAACAAGCTTTGATTTGCATCAATAATTCCTCCTAAACATCCAAGTTGATCTAAAGTTCTAACATGGTTTTTTCCCCAATACCCTGCTCCTACAACACATATTTTTTTTGTTTTCAATTTTTTATTAAAGCCTCATAAATTACATTTGATACAATTGAAATTTCTTTTTTTTCCAAATATGGATGCATTGGAAGACTAAAAATTCTTTTAGAAATATCCTCACTTATAGGTAATGAACCCTCTTTTTGATTTAAATATTTATAAGCTGTTTGCAGATGAAGAGGAGTTGGATAATAAATAGCTGAAGGAATATTATTTTTTTTTAATATAGATTGCAACTTACTTCTTTGATTTGAATTTTTTGCAAGAACAGAATATTGAGCCCATGCTGAAATATTTGATGGACGAACAAATGGTGTTTTTAATACTTCTGAAAGTAAATTATTATAAATCAAAGCTTTATCATTTCTTGATTTTATTTCTGAATCAAAAATATCAAGCTTTGCTAATAAAATTGCTGCTTGTATAGTATCTAATCTACCATTAATACCAATTCTAACATTATCATATTTATCAGAACCTTTACCATGGACTCGAATAGATTTAATTTTCTCTGCAAGATCATCATTATTAGTGAAAATTGCTCCTCCATCACCATAACAGCCCAAAGGCTTAGCGGGGAAAAAAGAAGTGGCTCCAACTAATCCAAAATTACCTGTTTTAATATTATTTTGAGATGCACCAAATGCCTGAGCCAAATCTTCAAGCACCCACATATCATTTTCTTTTGCAATCTTATTTATTTCATCATAATTAGCTGGTTGACCAAATAAATCAACAGGGATAATAGCTTTTGGCCTTAATCCTTTTTTTCTAGCTAACTCAATTGATGCGTTAATTTCTTTTGTTGAAATATTAAAACATTTTGGACATATATCTGTAAAAACAGGCGTAGCTCCCAAAAGGCTTATTACCTCAGCTGTTGATACGAAAGTAAATGAAACAGTTATTACTGCATCCCCCGGACCTATCTCTTTGGCCATTAGTGGTAATAATAAAGCATCAGTTCCTGAAGAACAAGTTATCGCATATTTAGTTCCCACATAATTTGATAAACGATTCTCTAATTCATTGATTTCAGGACCCATTATAAATTTTCCGTGTTCAAAAACTCTATTAATATTAGAATTAACTTCATTTTTAATTAAATCATATTGTTTTTTTAAATCTATAAATTCCATAATTATTTTTTATTAATTGATTGTTGAAGAATTGAAACTACTTTTTTTGTATGCTTAATACCAGAAATACATTTTTCACCATTAATTATACAATCTATAAAATGATTGACCTCTTGTTTTAATGGTTCTTCCCATGAAATAACAGGAAAATTGATATCTCCTGAACGATGATTGAAAGTATTTAATTCATTTTTATCAAAATCCATATTTTCTCCAAGAACAGCCATTCTATCTATTCCTTTATCATAAATTATTACTTTATTTTCTGCTAAATCATCATAAACGATCATTTTTTTTGAACCTACTACAGTCATTTTTCTAATTTTATGAGGATCTAACCAACTAACATGTATATTAACTAAAATATTATTTGGATAAGTTAAATTCAAAAAAGAAACATCTTCAATACCTTCTTGAACATATGCCATACCTGATCGTTTTACTGTTTGTGGCTCTAGATCATCAAGCCAATAATTAATTATACTTAAATCATGTGGGGCAAAATTCCATAAAGCATCAACATCACTTCTAATTCTACCTAAATTAAGTCTTTGACTATAAATGTACCTAATTTTTCCTAGTCCTCCCGAATCAATTATTTTTTTTACATATTTAACAGCATTATTAAACAAAAAGGTATGACCTGACATTGCAATTAATTTTTTTTTGCTTGCAATCTTTTCAATCTCTTCTACTTCAGAGATTTTTGTTGACATAGGCTTTTCAACAAGAATATGTTTACCTGATTTCAATCCTCTTATTGCAAGATCAAAATGAGTTTTTACTGGAGTTGCAATCACCACTGCATCTATATTACTATTTGAAAAAATTTCATTTACATCACTCGAAACATTTATTTCTGGATATAAGGATGATACATATTTTCTTCGATTTTCAGAAATATCAACCACTTTGATAAGTTCAGCCCTAGAGTTGGAAATTAAATTTCTTAACAAATTCGGACCCCAATATCCCACTCCAATTTGACCAATTTTAATTTTTTTATCAACCATATTATACCTTATAATACTCTTTATACCAGTTTATAAATTGTTCAATTCCTTGACTTACAGAGGTTTTAGGACTATAATTAAAATTTTCAACAAAACTTTTAACATCTGCATGTGATTCTACAACATCACCAGGCTGCATAGGCATAAAATTTATTTTTGCTTTCATATTCAACTTCTTTTCAATTTCATAAATAAAATCCATTAAATTGATTGGAGAATTATTTCCAATATTAAAAAGTCTAAATGGTGCTGAACTCGATGAGGAATTTAATTTATCAGGTTTTTTAAATTTAAAATTTGAGTTTAAAATTGCATGAATTCCATCTATAACATCTCCTATATAAGTGAAATCTCTTTTCATTTTTCCGTTATTAAATACATTTATCTTTTTATTATTTAAAATTGATTTAGTAAATAAAAATAATGCCATATCTGGCCTTCCCCAAGGACCATAAACAGTAAAAAACCTTAATCCAATAGATTTTATTTTATATAAATGTGAATAAGAATGGGCAATCAATTCATTTGATCTTTTTGTAGCACCATATAAACTAACCGGATGATCAACATTATCTAATGTCGAAAATGGAGTTTTTTTATTCATTCCATAAACTGATGAACTACTCGCATAAATGAATTTATCAATAGAAAAGTATCGACACTGTTCTAAAATATTTAAAAAACCATATATATTACTATCAATATATGCTTTTGGATTAGTTATTGAATATCTCACTCCTGCTTGTGCAGCCAAATGAACCACATTTTCAATTTCATGGTTTTTAAAAACTAAATTTATAGAATCTATATTAACTAAATCTTTTTTATAAAAAATAAATGATTTGTAGTTTTTTAATATTAACAACCTATCTTCTTTTAAACTTTGATCATAATAATCATTTAAATTGTCAACACCAATAACTATGAGTCCATTATCTAAGAGTTTTATTGCAAGATGAAATCCAATAAATCCAGCCACACCGGTAATTAATATCATTTTAAAACAATCTACTTTTTTCTAAAAAATGAATTTAATGATTTCATAGACTCTTCTCTGAATTGATTGAAAGTTTCTTTTTCTGATTCTTCAACTAAGCCTAAATATCCTCTAAATAAAGATACTATTACCCCAAAGCCAAATCCTATAATAATAAAACCAAAAATTATTAATGGAGGTAATGTTTGAAAAGATTGTACACTTATATAGTTTGGATATAATGGCGCTATAGGATGATCTAAAATTTGAATAGTAGGTGACATTTCATATTCTTTTTGAATTTTAACTTGTTCTAAATTTTGATACAATGTTGTATATAAACCTTTATATATAGCCAAATCTCTATCAATCCTCTCTTTTTGAATAATAAGTGCAGGGCTAGATATTTGACGATTTGTTTCTAAGAAAATTTTCATTTTTTCTTCTAATACTCTGTATTCATCTTGTACAACACTTAAACGTTGTTCAATAAAATTTTGAGTTCTATTTAGATCAATTTTATTGAAATAATCAGTGAATTCCTGTAATTCTTGCAAAACAACATATGACATTTCAACTGCCAAACCAGGCTCAATAGCTCTTGTTGTAATTGTTTGAAAAGAACCCATTTGAGCAAATTCTACTAAACCTGTACCTGATGTATCATTTAAAACATACATGTACTGCATTATCAATGTATCTAAACCTTGATTTCTATCAATTTTATATAAACCAGTTTTTTCTTCTTGATAAATCTTATAAACATTTGGCTGTTTAATTTCATTAAATATGCCTTGAGGTTTATTAAAATTTTTCTCTATTTCAAGAAGTACTATTTCTAAAAGTGATTCGTTTCCATATTTTTTTGTATCAAATTTTTCTTGAAATAATCTTTTTGCAAAACTATGGGTTTTTAAAAATTGAGGATATAGTGATGGAGAAGTAAGTGTGGAAGTTGGAGACAAACCTCCTCCACCTGAACCAGATGATTTATTTATTCCAAGCATACTAAGAATTCCACCAGAAGGAGATTGACTATTGCTAGATTGTGTTAATTGAACACCACCTGGAATTACAATTTTTGCAGTAGTTGTATAAATTTTATCTGGCTTGTCATTTTTTACAAAAAAATTTGTGATATAAAAAGATAAAAATATCACAAATCCAATTACTCCTGAAACCAATGTTGTTTTTAAAATGAATGATAAATTTTTTGCTATAGGAAGAATTATGTTTGATAATGAAAATAAATTATTAGTTCCAGAATCAATAAAATCATCATCGTTTATTTTTCTTATAACACTTTTTTTTATATCATTATTAATAAAATTCTTTTCAATAATAATAACATACTTATGTGGAATCCAACCTCTTGATTTCCAATTACTAATTGATTGAGGACTAACATTTAATTCTCTTGCAATGTCTGCAAGAGAAATAATGTCATTTTGAGACATTATTTTTTGAAATTTATCAAATTTCATGATCCTGATGAATTACCTGAAATAACATTACCAATTTGGGATACAATAACATATGTAGTTATTAGTTGAGTAATAGTATTAGAAATACCTTGAACAAATACTAATGCTTGTCCAGCAAAGTTTGTAGAGTCTACTTTTTTATTAATTAAAATAGTACTTCCTCTTTCAATTTTAGGAGTTAAAAAATTTTTTTTGACTTTCACAGTTCCATCAACATAAAATACTATGATATTTTTTTTATCTGCAAATGATGTTAACCCACCTGCAAGTTCTAAATATTCATTTATATTTCTATCTGACTGAAATGAAATCAATCCAGGATTATAAATTTCTCCTTTAATTTCCACAACACTAGGAATTTGAGGAATATTAATTTGATCACTATTTTCCAAAGTATTATTTAAACCTTCTAAAACAACTCTTTGACCATTCCTTGTCAAAACAATCCCTTTTTGATAGGCTCTTGATGTTAGCCCACCTGCTCTGTTAATTATATTTTCTAAATTTTCATTCTCTTTTACAATAGGATAAATGCCTGGATACTCAATTTCACCAAAAATATTAACTGTGCTAGATGGAAGATATTTCAAGTTTGGATACACAGTAATTTGGTCATGATTTTTTAGTAAAATATTTTCATTTTCATCTTTTTTAACAATTTGATCTAAGCTTAAAGAAATAATACTACTATAATTAGTTTCATTATCTCTTCTAGTTATATCAATTTTATTTAAATTTACAGATTTGAGATATTCAGAATCATTTATGCCACCAGCTAATTCTAAAACATCATAAATTGTCATTAATTCAACAAATTCATATCTTCCAGGATTTTTAACTTGACCTGAAATAAAGATTTGTGAATTAACATTTTTAATTCTTGGAACAATTATATTATCATGATTAAATAACTTTAATCCATTTATTTCTTTATGAAAAGAAACATCGATAGCGTCATCATCAGAAATTCTTTGATTTCGATCAAGGATTCTACGAATTTGAATTATTGAACTAGCATTTGGTTTAAAATTTCCACAAAATTCAATGAGATTGTCTATTGTTTCATTACTTTTAATTTCATACTTACCTGGCTTTAAAACCTGACCTTTAATATTTACAGTTATTTTACGATTATCAACGAAAATTATATCTTTTTCTTTTAACCTAAAATCATATTCATCTTTTCCAAAAATTAAAAGATTATAAAAATCAATTTCCTTAAAAACTTCATTATTTCTGATTATTTTTATATTTCTTATAGAACCTGTGGTATCCAAACCTCCTGCAGAAGATATAGAAGATATTACTGAAGAAAAAGGATGTAAATCATAAATACCTGGAGAAATAACCTGCCCAATAATTTGGATTTTTATTGATTGTAAAGTAACCAAGGAAACATCAATATATGTTTTGTCTTCTTTAGAATTGATTGTTGAATATATTTTTCCAAACTCTGATTTTAAAAAACTCTTTAAGTCAATTAAGTTTTTACCAATTACTGATATAAAACCAATTGAAGGAACAAATATTCTACCATCCCTATCTACTAAAAAATTATTTTGTAAATCTGCTTGACCCCATAATGTGATTTTTATTTCATCACCAACGCCTATTTCATAATCATTTGGAATAGGAAGATTATTACTTGGTGAAAATGAATTTGAATCCGGTAGAAAAAATTTTAAACCAAAATGTTGATCGATTACTTGAGAAAACTCTAACCTTTTTTTAATTAAATTACTACGTTGGATATTAGTTTCTAAATTAATTCTTGATTGAGCTTCTCTAAGACCTAGATTAGGATCAATGTAATCGTCTTGAGCGTAAATTGTAGAAAAAAAAACTAAAAGAATAGTTAATAAATTGTATTTTTTCATGTTTATAATTTACATTTATAATTTATTAAATTATAAATTTTTTATTTTGAACCTAATACAATAATATTGTCATCTTTTTCATTTTTATACACGTTTCGTGTATCAATGATGAGTTTATTTGACTTCTTTATAATATCATAATCTATATTAGTGTGGTCAGTTAAGATTACTATTGCATCATATTTATTTAAATTAATTTCCATAAGATTAAAGTATCCTTTTTTAATTGACCCATTCCATTTTATTTCGGGTATAAATGGATCATAAAAACTAATATTAGATCCCTGTTCTTCAAGCAAACCCATTATATCTAATGAAGGTGATTCTCTCACATCATCTATATCTTTTTTATAAGCCATACCTATTAAAAGAATATTACTATTTTTTATAGTAATTGAAAGATTATTTAATGAGGATCTAATTAACCCTACAACATGCTCTGGCATGGAACTATTTATTTGACCTGCCAATTCTATGAACCTTGCTTTATAATCTAAGGTTCTCATTTTCCAAGCAAGATAATGAGGGTCAATTGGAATACAATGACCTCCCAATCCTGGGCCAGGTGTAAATTTCATAAAGCCGAAGGGTTTTGTAGCTGCTGCATCTATAACCTCCCATGCGTTTACTTTGAGTTTTTCACACATTATCGCCATCTCATTTACCAAACCTATATTAACAGACCTAAATGTATTCTCAAGAAGTTTTACCATTTCTGCAGATTCCGGAGAAGAGACAACTACTACCTCATTTGTAATTTTCTCATATAATTTAGCACCAAGTTCTCCACATTTTTTTGTAACACCACCAATCACTTTCGGTGTATTTTTAATATTATAATTTAAATTACCAGGATCTATTCTTTCTGGAGAAAAGCACAAAAATAAATCTTCACCAATCTTAGCACCTGCATTCTCTAAAGCAGGTAATATTAACTCCCTAGTTGTCCCTGGATATGTTGTACTTTCTAAAACTACTAATAATCCAGGATGGATATATTTTAATATCTCATCTAAAGCTGACTGAATATATGAAACATCTGGATCCTTTAATTTACTTAAAGGAGTAGGAACACAAATAGATATTGCATCCATTTTTGAAATAACTGAATAATCAGTTGTAGCTTTTAAAGCCCCTGAATCTACAAGCATTGATAAATCTTGATCTTTTATGTCCCTTATATAATTATCACCATTATTTATTTGAGCTACTCTTTTTTTAGAGATATCAATTCCAGTTACTTTAAATCCAACCTTAGCAAACTCTACCGCTAATGGCAATCCAACATAACCCAACCCAATAACACATAAATTTGCATCTTTGGAATCAATTTTATCTATTTTAGTAGCTAACATTTAATCTCCAAATTAAATTTTTTCTATAAAAAAATCACAATATAATAATACCGATCGGGCAAAACTCCGTTGTCTTTATACTCTAATCCTTACGATTATTTATTTATTAAATTAAACATAAAAAATTAATTCTAAATGAATAAAATTATTCACTTCTTTGTTAATGACCAACTTCCATTCCAATCATCACCTGGAGAATTTTTCAGATAAAATTCACATCGTGGTATATAAATTTGACTTGGATTTGTTTTTCTTCCAGGAAACATGTCCTCTAATTTATCTGATACTTTAAATGCCTCTATGGCATCTTCCCATTTTTGTTTTTTATATAAACCTAATGCTTCATTGTAAGCTTTAAGCATTTTGTCATAACCTTTTGGAATTGAATTAATTTCTGAAATTAACTCATAAACTTTTGCTGGTTTGGTTTTACCCATTACTACTACGTAATCTAAATCTCTCCAAATAAACTTATCTTTACATTTTTTATAAGTTTCTTCTGCAACTTGAATATATACTCCATATTGTTTTGCAGAAGCTTCTAACCTTGCGGCAAGATTTACCGTATCCCCCATCATAGTATAATTCATCCTCATAGCAGAACCCATATTTCCAGTAACCATGGAACCTGAATTAATTCCAATTCTATTTTGCATATTAT
>Ga0209403_10007846_pt1 | contig 10404 bp, 8 predicted proteins | sample ArcticOcean_MG_C_8_FD_187440 | JGI IMG/M metagenome (GOLD analysis project Ga0209403, IMG submission 187440) | Marine microbial communities from western Arctic Ocean - ArcticOcean_MG_CB11_86 (SPAdes) (version 2) | ecosystem: Environmental > Aquatic > Marine > Oceanic | place: Arctic Ocean...
GGGGCGGTCACGACACTTGCGCCGAACACGATAAGGCCGACCTGAATTGGGATCGCGCTGGCCGTCAGCAGGCGATATCCGAGGCGGGACGACAGCGCACGCTCTTCCGCCGGGACCGGGTTTCGCGGGTTGGCCGGTGCCATCCAGTCGAGAAATGGGAACAATACATAGCTCTGCACTACAGCTAGCCAAGTCCACCAACCGCCCAGCGCGAGCGCAACAAAAGCCGAACCAGGGACAACATAGGCAAGGGCGTACCGCGCCACGCTTGAACTACTTTCCCTTGATCCAACGCTTGAGCACAGCGGCCGCTTCGTCGGGGCGTTTGTCGATCAACGCGCCGACCCACCGTGTTGAGGATGCGTTCTCGGGAATATCAACGCTCGGCTTCTCAGCAGCCGCCTGTGGCACCTTCGTGACCTTCTTCGCGGACTTGGACAAAGGGTTAGGTTCAGGAACCAGCGCCAAATGCGCCGTTTGATATTTCGGCACCGAAGAGCGTAAGAAGACCCGCAGGGACAGGCTGCCAACGGCAACAACCGTCCCACTTACAGCAACGATGGCCCACATATTCATCGCTATTGCGCCGTTTCTGTCGCCTTTATCTTCGCCAATTCTTCTTGCACAAGTTCTTTCTTGGATAGCTTTCCGACCATCGTCTTTGGCAACTCGTTCCGGAATTCTATGTACCGAGGAATCTCATGCTTGCCCAGCAGCTCCCGTAGGAATGCGGTCAACGTATCCGCATTCAGTGTCTGGTTAGCCTTCAGCTTCACAAACGCTTTAACACTCTGCCCTTGGTACTCGTCAGGCACACCGATAACTGTGACCTCTTCCACCGCCTGATGTTTGTAGATGCCTTCCTCGACATTACGTGGATAGACATTGAACCCACCTACTAGAATGAGATCTTTCATTCGATCAATAATGAAGGTGTACCCTTCTTCGTCCATGTACCCCACATCACCGGTATGCAGACGCCCATCAATAATCGTATCAGCAGTGGCATCGGGCCGATTCCAATACCCGGTCATCACCTGAGGTCCTTCGATGCAAATTTCACCAATCTCTCCTTGCGGCATAATCTTATGCGGATCATCGCGGTCAGTGATCGTAACCGTTGTACCTGGCACAGGCATGCCAACTGAGTTCTCTTTGTTTTCCCCCTCCAACGGGTTGCAGCACGCAACCGGCGAAGACTCGGTTAGTCCATAACCTTCGACCAGCGTGCACCCCGTCAGAGACTCAAACCGTTGACGCACCTCAAGAGGCAATGGTGCAGCACCTGAGATACAGCCCTTGATCGAGGTGAGGTCGTATTTATTGAGCTCGGGGCAATTATTGATCGCGGTATACATAGTTGGCACACCAGGAAGCATCGTCGGCTTTTTCTTCGTGATCACTTTGAGCACTGGCACTAACTCGAAACGCGGCAACATGATCACTTCCGCGCCGACATGAAAGCTCATGTTCATGCACGCTGTCATCGCAAAAACATGAAAGAATGGCAGCACGCTCAGCATACGCTCCTGGCCTGGCTCCACCATCGTGAACCACATAGCCGCTTGCAGTGCGTTGGCGTAGAGGTTGTAGTGAGTCAGCATCGCGCCCTTCGACACACCTGTTGTGCCGCCGGTATATTGCAACACTGCGATATCGTTCTTCGGGTCTATCTCCGGCAGATCAAAGAAACCATCATTATTTAGCAGTTCTTTGAACGATATGTGCCGTGAATCGTCGACAACCTTCGCGACGTCTTTGGCTCGGGCCAGCGGAAACAGGAAGTTCTTGGGGAACGATAGAACCTCCGGCATCGTTCCTACTATTAGCTTTTTTAGACGGCTCTTCTCTAGCATCGTGAGCATTTTCGGGTACAGCAAAGTAAGATTCAGCGTGACCATAATGTCAGTGTGCGAATCTTCAATCTGGTGAAGCAGCTCGGGCTCGGAGTAGAGAGGTGAGAAATTGACGACCGTGCCGCCCGCCTTGAGAATCCCGTAGTAACAAACGACATGCTGCGGACAGTTCGGAAGAAAGAGCCCGACCTTGATACCTTTCTTCACGCCAAGTGCCTGGAAACCCGCCGCGGCATGGTCGATCATCGTCCCCACTTCGCGGTAGGTATATTTCCGATCCAGGAAATCGAGACACGGCCGATCGCCGTACCGCTTACGCGAATCGTCAAAAATATCGAATAACGGCTTGGCCGGCAGTTCAGCGTCCCATTTGACGGACGGCGGGTAGCTCTCGGACCATTGCATGACGAAACTCCTCAGCGCTTGTTTGGACGTACTGGATCCGAAACCCTAAACTTATAATTTAGAACCCACGAATTCTGAACGCCTGGCACCTCACCGCGTTTGGGAAACCTCGGGTATTCTTGGGGCAAGAAATAGCACTATTTTCCACTGAATTTCGGCGCACGTTTTTCCAGAAAAGCAGTGACGCCCTCCACGAAATCCTCGGTCGCCGTGCTCGCCGCGAACTGTTCAGTTTCAGCGTCGAGTTGCGCCACCGCGCTCGAATCGAACGATTGGTTCATCAGCAGCTTGGTCCGACCAATTGCCTGAGTAGCACCAGCCGTCAACCGACCTGCCCATTCGTTCACCGTCGACTCCAGCTCTGCCCTCGGAACAACACGGTTTACGACGCCAAAGTCGAGTGCGGCCTGCGCGTCAAACCGGTCCCCCAAGAACGCGAGCTCCTTCGCTTTCCGAAGGCCGACTGTGCGCGGCAGAAAGAAAGATGACGACCCGTCCGGTGAAACACCTAGTTGGTTGTAGGCCATCGTAAACTTGGCATCATCCGCCGCAATGGCGAGATCTGCCGCTAAAGCAAAGCTCAAACCTATGCCAGCCGCCGCGCCCTGCACTTGTGCCAAGACCGGCTTGGGCATGCGCATCATCGTAAGGAGACCAACGTGGACTTGGTTGAGGAATGTCCGGTAGTGGCGAAACCTTTTTTCCGCTGTCCAGGTTGTCATGTCCTTAAACATCTTTATATCTCCACCGGCACAGAAGTGATCACCCGCGCCAGCAAGAATGACGCAACGAACCGCATCATCCGCCTCGATCGCATTCATATGCGCAATGTATTCGAGCGCTACGTCGTCATTAAACGCGTTCAGGACCTCGGGACGGTTAAAAGTGACCCGTGCCAACCCGTCTTCGACTTGCAAAGTTACGACGTCAGCCACTGATTATGCTCCCATAAGTTCAGGTTCGATGGCGTACAATGTGTCCGCCCCGCGTGTCACTGGCCCGAGCAGAGCCGCCGCCTGCGGGAGAATCTGCTCTGCAAAAAATCTAGCCGTGACAATCTTGTTTCGATAGAAACCGGTGTTATCCCCGCTCTCGTTCAGAGCATGATGAGCAGCAAGAGCGCTTCGAGCTAACATAAAACTGCCCGCCACGGTCCCAAACATCCGCAGGTAGCTCGTTGCCCCAGCAGCGGCGTCGTCATAATTGCGCGCCATGGCTTCACGCAACCACGCGGTCGCCGACTCAAGCGCATCAACACCCGCACCAAGCGCCAAATCGATCGTGGCCAAATGCCCGTCGGCATCTTTCTCTTCGCGGAGGGCGGCGCAGATCGCGCGAATCTCAACCAGATAGTCATCGAGAGATTTGCCCCCCATCTGCATCATTTTTCGCCCGACGAGGTCGAGCGCCTGAATGCCGTTCGTGCCCTCATAAATGGGCGCAATCCGCGCGTCGCGATAATGCTGGGCCGCACCGGTTTCCTCGATGAACCCCATCCCACCGTGCACTTGTACCCCAAGTGAAGCGATATCGACGCCCATATCGGTGCACCACGCCTTCACAACGGGGGTCAGCAAATCGACACGCGCTTGATTGTCTGCACGGACGGCCTCGTCGGGGTGGTGCTTGGCGATGTCGTAGGCAATGCCCGCCGACAGCGAAACGCCTCGCATTGCTTCCACCGTTGCCTTCATTGCCATCAGCATCCGCCGCACGTCCGGGTGCTCGATGATAGGTGCGTCGACGTCCGCGGGTTGACCCGGCCGGCGGCCCTGCTTGCGCTCGCGCGCATATTGGAGCGCTTGCTGATAGGCCCGGTCTGCAATAGCAAGACCTTCGATGCCAACCATCAGGCGGGCATGGTTCATCATAGTGAACATGCAACTCATGCCCTTGTTTTCTTCGCCAACCAGCCAGCCGATCGCGCCATCATTGTCACCGTATGACATCACCGCGGTCGGGCTTGCATGAATGCCCAGCTTATGCTCGAGCGAAACGCATCTCAGGTCGTTACGCCCGCCAAGGCTGCCGTCATCATTGACCATGTATTTGGGTACGAGGAAGAGCGAAATGCCCTTGGTTCCCGGCGGACTTCCCGGCGTGCGCGCGAGGACTAAATGAATAATATTTTCTGTCAGATCATGATCGCCATAAGTAATGTAAATCTTGGTGCCACGGATACGGTAGCTCCCATTACCCTGTGGCTCAGCACGACTTTTCAACGCACCGACGTCGGTGCCAGCATGAGGTTCGGTGAGGTTCATGGTGCCGGTCCACTCACCGGTCACGAGCTTTTCGAGATACCTGTCTCGCAACCCGGGCGTCGCATGCTTCATCAGCGCTTCGACCGCACCCGTGGTTAGCAGAGGACACAAACTAAACGCCATATTCGACGACGTGATCATCTCATTGACCGCAAGGCCAACAGTGAACGGTAAGCCCTGACCGCCAACCGCCTCGGGAAAGGCAAGGCCGTTCCAACCCCCGTCGATGAATGTCTGATAGGCAGCCTTAAATCCATCAGGAGTTTTTACCTCTCCGTCAACCAGCTGACTTCCTTGCTCATCCCCAGTCCTATTAAGAACACCGATCGCCCCAGCTGCCATTTTTCCGGCCTCCTCCAAGACGGCCTCTACGACGTCAGGCGTCGCAGCCTCGAGGCCCGGCAGCTGGTTTAACTGGGCCGCATCCAAAACTTCATTCAAGACAAAGCGCATATCGCGAAGGGGCGCCTGATAATCTGCCATGGGTTATCCTTATCCGCTCACCGCGGCGCGCGTGGCACCGTTATTTCGGGGTTTCGGGAAGTTAGCTAGAAGGCGCCAAGCGTGCAATCACGGCGTCTTAACCCTAGGTAATCTACCTGTCATGCCTTGACGGCCCTCAAACGGCAGGTCCAACGTGCCGCTCATCTATTAGATAAGTGACGACCATGCCAATTTACGCACCAATCAAGGGGAACGTTGACGCCGCCGTCGACCTGTTGCGCCAGGGCGAACTCGTCGCGTTTCCGACCGAGACGGTCTACGGCCTCGCCGCAGACGCGACCAATGATCTGGCGATCGCACAGGTATTTGCAGTCAAGCGTCGGCCCGAATTCAACCCATTAATCGTCCACATCGGTAGCCCAGATGACGCGGGGTCGCTCGCGATACTCGACGACCGCGCTGAGCTCCTGGCAGCCGCGCTTTGGCCCGGGCCACTCACGCTTGTACTGCCTCGAACGGCGAGCTGCACGATCTCACCCCTAGCATCAGCTGGCTTGGGAACGATCGCAGTCCGGACGCCGGACCATCCAGTCGCACGGACACTTCTATCGGCCTTTGGCGGGCCGCTGGTCGCCCCAAGCGCAAATGCCTCAGGCCAACTCAGCCCCACCGCTGCAAAACATGTTGAACGTAGTCTTGGCGATAATGTTCGGATAATCCTTGATGGCGGCCCCTGTCGCGTTGGACTTGAGTCGACGGTCGTTGGCTGCTTTCAAAATGCGGTTTGGCTGCTGCGCCCGGGTGGGATCGAAAACGAAGCGATCGAGGATTTGGTGGGCGTGCACCTTCGTGAAGCATTGCCGGGCGACTCGATCCGTGCGCCAGGCCAGTTGCAGAGCCATTACGCACCGAACTTGCCCTTGCGTTTGAACGCAACCACGGTTGCTGCGGGCGAAGCGCTGTTGGCCTTCGGGCCCCGAGTCCCGAGCGGTGCGGCGACTGTCCAAAATCTAAGCGAAGTGGCGAACTTGCAGGAGGCCGCAGCCCACCTTTTTGCCATGCTCCACGAACTTGATCGTCCCGACTTCGATGGCATTGCCGTAGCGCCAATACCGAACACGGGCCTGGGAATTGCAATCAATGACCGACTTCGCCGAGCGGCAGCCCTGTGACAAATTCCGCCAACATCGATCCGGGCCTGCTCGAGCGGCTAAAGGCCGCCGCTGGTCCAAGTGGATGGATCGACGACACGGTCGCTATCGATCCTTTCGTCACTGACCAGCGGGGTTTGTTTCGAGGAAAGACGCCGCTCGTCCTTTTGCCACGCAGCGTCGATGCGGTCGCAAAAATTGTGACGATTTGTCACGACACTACAACACCTTTGGTACCTCAAGGCGGCAACACAAGCCTTGTCGGTGGCAGCGTACCCTTCGAGGAAGGCGGAGAGATCCTGCTCTCGCTCTCGAAGCTAAACCGAATCCGATCGATCTCCGCGGCAAACAACAGTATGTCCGTGGACGCGGGGTGTGTGCTTGCCAATATCCAAGTGGCCGCGCAGGAGGTCGATCGCCTCTTCCCGCTGAGCCTTGCTGCGGAGGGTTCGTGCCAAATTGGCGGCAATCTCTCGACGAACGCAGGAGGTACTAGCGTGCTGCGCTACGGCAATGCCCGCGACCTGGTTCTCGGGCTAGAGATTGTTTTGCCCACAGGTGAGATCTGGGATGGAATGCGCACGTTGCGCAAAGACAATACCGGCTACGCCCTCAAGCACCTTTTCATCGGCGCCGAAGGCACGCTCGGGATTATCACCGGCGCCGCCCTTCGGCTGTTTCCGCGACCAACCGACATTACAACGGCGTTCGTTGCTGTACCGTCAGTTGCCGCCGCGATTTCTCTTTTGTCCGAAATTCAAGCCGTAACCGGTGAGCAAACATCGGCATTCGAATTAATTTCGCGATTTGCGCTGGAATTGGTCCTCGAACACATTCCAGAAACCCGAGACCCAGTTCAGACCCGGGCAGAATGGTATGTGTTGGTCGAAGTGTCCGCCCCGGACCGCGCGGCAGGCACGCGCATCATCGTCGAGAAAACCATCGCCCGGGCGATCGAACGCGGACGGGCAGTCGACGCGACGATCGCGCTATCAGAAGGTCAAGCGGCAGCTTTCTGGAAAATCCGCGAAACGATCCCCGATGCACAGACGCGCGAGGGCTCCAGCATCAAACATGATGTTGCTGTACCAATAGACGCTTTTGCCGAACTGGTAGAGCGCGGAACAGCCGCAGTGCTGGACGAAGCACCTGGGGCGCGACCATGCATCTTTGGTCACCTCGGCGACGGCAACGCCCACTTCAACATCACCCAACCCGCCGAAATGGAACCGACAGATTTCCTTGACCGATGGAGCGACGTCAATCGCCGCGTTCACGACATTGCGCATGCACTTGGTGGCAGCATTAGCGCCGAGCACGGCCTAGGCCGTCTCAAACGCGACGAAGTTTTGCGTTACAAGTCAGATGTCGAAATGGAGCTGATGCGTTCGGTGAAACGGGCACTAGACCCACAGAACATCATGAACCCAGGCAAGGTCGTATCCCCCTGAGATCCTTGTGGATTCAGGCAGCCAATACTTCAGATACCGTGCGATAGGGCAGCGACAGAGCGTTGGCAACCGGCTGATTGGTAACAGAATTCCCGTAGACATTTAGCCCATTGGCCAAATGCGGGTTGCCCTGAAGAGCCTGGCGCCACCCTTTGTCTGCCAATTCGAGAACGAATGGCAACGTGGCGTTGTTTAGCGCAAAGGTTGAGGTCCGTGCCATCGCGCCGGGCATGTTCGTGACACAATAGTGCACGACATCATCGACAATGTAGGTGGGCTCCTGGTGGCTCGTCGGCCGGCTGGTTTCGAAACAACCGCCTTGATCGATCGACACGTCAACCATGACCGCGCCACGACGCATCTTTTTGACCATATCAGCAGATACAAGTTTCGGCGCTTCAGCGCCCGCAACGAGGACGGCGCCAATTACTAAATCCGCCTCCAACACATGCTCTTCTATCGCGTCCATCGTCGAGAAAACGGTGTGGATGGTAGAGCCAAATTGCAGGTCGAGTTCGTAGAGACGTTGCGGGTTCATATCCATCACCCACACACTCGCGCCGAGACCGACCGCCATTGATGTTGCGTGGGTACCTACGATGCCGCCGCCCAAAATTACGACCTTCGCCGCCGGGACCCCGGGGACACCACCCAACAACTGGCCCCGCCCGCCCATTTCGATCTCAAGGCAATGAGCACCGACTTGTACTGACATGCGACCTGCAACGGCGCTCATCGGTGTCAAAAGTGGCAGACCACCGCGTGGATCAGTCACGGTCTCATAGGCAATCGCGACGGACCTTGAGTTCATCAATGCCTTGGTTTGCTTAGGATCGGGCGCGAGGTGAAGGTAGGTAAATAGAACTTGATCCTTGCGGATCATTGGGTACTCACTGGCTTGGGGCTCCTTCACCTTCACGATCATGTCGGCCGTCGACCAAACCTCGGCCGCGGTGCCGGCGATTGTGGCGCCGGCCTGAAGATAGAGCTCGTCCTCTAGTCCGATGACGTCTGCCGCATTCGCCTCGACGACGACCTCATGACCACGGTGAACGGCCTCACGCACGCTCCCCGGAGTTAATCCGACCCGGTACTCGTGGTTCTTGATTTCCTTGGGAACGCCGATTTTCATGGCAACTACTCCACTTCACGGATAATACGGCCCAACGTCTCAAACAACTGATCTATTTCATGCTTCTCGATGATCAGAGGCGGAGAGACCGCAATGATGTCCCCCGTCGCACGGACCAGCACGTTCGCCTCGTAGCACTTTGTGAACACCTCATAGCCTCGAGCACCAGGTGCACCTGGCCGCGGCGCCATTTCAATGCCCGCCATGATCCCGATGTTTCGAATATCGACAACGTGGGGCGTTCCCTTCAAACTATGTACCGCGTCCTCCCAATAGGGTGCCAGCGACGCCGCACGTGCAAACAGCCCTTCGTCTCGGTAAACATCGAGCGTTGCCAGACCTGCGGCACAGGCGAGAGGGTGGCCCGAGTAGGTGTAGCCATGGAAAATCTCGATTGCACCCTCTGGCGAATTGTCCATAAAAGTGTCGTACACGTGTTTACGTACAAACACCGCACTCATCGGGACAGTCCCATTTGTCAGACCTTTGGCAGTGGTCATAATGTCGGGCAAGACATCAAAATAGTCGGCACCAAAGTTGGCGCCGAGCCGACCAAAGCCGGTGATCACTTCGTCGAAAATCAAAAGAATGCCGTGCTTGTCGCAGATCTCGCGCAAGCGCTTGAGATAGCCCTTAGGCGGCACCAGTACGCCCGCAGAGCCTGAGACCGGTTCAACAATCACGGCCGCCACGGTTGACGCATCGTGCAGCGCAACGATCCGTTCCAAGTCTTCGGCGAGATGAACACCCCAGTCCGGTTCACCGCGTGTAAACGCCTGGTGCTCACGGCTGTACGTCGCGGGCAGGTGATCAACACCCGACAACATTGGCCCGAAAAACTTTCGGTTGTTCACCATGCCGCCCACGGAGATCCCGCCAAAGCCGACGCCGTGGTATCCCTTTTCGCGGCCGATCAGCCGAACCCGACCGCCCTCGCCTCTTAGACGGTGATAGGCGATCGCAACCTTGAGTGCGGTATCAACTGCCTCGGACCCAGAGTTCCCAAAGAAGACATGATCGAGGTCGCCTGGGGTCGTCGCGACCAACCGGGCAGCGAGCTCGAACTCGGCTGGATGGCCCATCTGAAACGCTTTGGAGTAGTCCATGCGAGCAACCTGAGTCTGCACCGCAGAGACGATGTGGTCGTTGCAGTGGCCAGCGTTGACGCACCACAGTCCGGCCGTGCCGTCGAGAACCTGTCGCCCGTCCTGGCTCGTGTAGTACATCCCTTTCGCGCCAACTAGCATTCGGGGATTCGACTTGAACCGTCGGTTCGCCGTAAACGGCTTCCACAGAGCATCGAGGTTGTTAGGACTTGGGTCGTGGGCAACGGACGAAGACATGGCAGCGGCCTTTTTCCCTGGAAACGCCAATCGTCGAGCCTATATCAGGGCCGGGCCGCCCGGCAAACGCTCTCAGGTCGCCCCTAGGGATACTTAAGAAGGCGTATAGAGCACCACCGGGCCATCAATTCCCTTCATACCGTACTTGCCGGCTTCCTTGAATTTCAACGCCTTTCCGGCGCACAGCTCGCGGACGACATTGGTCACCAGCACGCCGTCGGTTTCCGCAGCGTCACATACCCTGGCCGCCATCTGGACCGTCGAGCCGAATAGATCGTTGTCTTCCACGATGGGCTCGCCGGCGTTGATACCAATGCGCATGTGCAGCGGCAGCGCGGGCCACTCCTTGTTGTGCTCG
>Ga0209403_10007850_pt1 | contig 10403 bp, 8 predicted proteins | sample ArcticOcean_MG_C_8_FD_187440 | JGI IMG/M metagenome (GOLD analysis project Ga0209403, IMG submission 187440) | Marine microbial communities from western Arctic Ocean - ArcticOcean_MG_CB11_86 (SPAdes) (version 2) | ecosystem: Environmental > Aquatic > Marine > Oceanic | place: Arctic Ocean...
CTCAATAAATTCGGGCAACGCACATTGGACTTACTCGGCGACCAGGACGCCCACTGGGTTGTGGAATTAAAAATAGACGGAGTAGCAGCGTCTGTTATTTACGAAAATGGAAAGCTTGCACGAGCGGTTACTCGCGGCGACGGTAAAGTTGGCGATGACATCACTCACAATATCCGCACGATTAAAAACCTACCCGCTGAGCTAATCGGCGACCACATTCCTGCCATACTTGAGGTCCGCGGCGAAGTCTATATGGAGAACGAATCCTTCGCCAAGCTCAACGCGCAACGCGAAGCAGACGGCGAACCGCTCTTCGCCAACCCACGCAATTCTACTGCCGGCTCACTCAAACTGCAAAATCCCAATCTGGTGGCCGCACGCAATTTGCGTTATTTCGCCTATTGGATGCACCAGGAAGACACCAACCACACCCGCCATAGCGAACGCCTCGAGGCAATACGCGACTGGGGCCTTGCCGTCAACCCAGCAACAAAACGCTGCACCTCGCTGACAGAGATCTTCACGCTCTACGATCACTACGCCACCACCCGTGCCGAATTACCTTATGAGATCGACGGTGTCGTCATCAAAGTCGATCGCCTCGACCAACAGGAACGGCTGGGCAATACCGCCAAGAGCCCGCGTTCAGCTATGGCGTACAAATTTGCCGCCTATCAAGCTCTTACTCAATTGCTCGATATCCACCTGCAAGTCGGGCGCACTGGCGCCGTAACCCCCGTGGCCATTCTCGACCCCGTACTCTTGGCCGGCTCGACCATTGCCCGGGCTAGCCTACACAACGAAGACGAGATCCGCCGCAAGGATATCCGCATCGGTGACACAGTGCTCTTGGAAAAAGGCGGTGACGTGATCCCCAAGATCGTCGAAGTCGACCACGGCAAACGTCCGAAGGGCACTGCCGAATATCAATTCCCCAACGTTTGTCCCTCTTGCGAGGGGCCACTTACGCGCGACGAAGAAGAAGTGAAAATTCGCTGCGAAAACCCCTCCTGCCCCGCACAACTGCGCCGCTGCCTCGAGCATTTTGCCTCGCGTACCGCCATGGATATCGAGGGCTTGGGCCCAGCCGTAGTCGAGCAGCTAGTCGACAAAGGCCTGGTAAGGGATTTGGGGGATCTCTACGATCTAGACTTAGCGGGATTAAGCGGCCTCGAACGCATGGGAGAAAAATCGGCCGAGAACCTGCTCGCCGGGCTCGCCCGCAGCAAACAACAAGGTTTTGACCGGGTGCTTTTTGCCTTGGGTATCCGCCATGTCGGCGCAACGGTCGCCCGCACTTTGTCCAGGGCCTTTGGCACCCTCGACGCATTGCGCGAAGCCCGTATAGAAGTGCTTGAAGAAACCCCCGAGATCGGGCCGACCATCGCCGCGAGCCTGCACGCGAACCTCGCGGCCCCGGATTTGCAAACCGTACTTGACAAGCTCAAGCAAGCCGGGTTGCAATTTGCGATGGAAGAAGAAGAAATCGCCGAAACGGCGTCTTATTTCAGCGGCAAAACCGTGGTGATCACCGGCACCTTGGCCGCTTATGGTCGCGACGAAGCAGCCTCGATCGTCGAACGTTTAGGGGGCAAAACGACGTCCAGTATCAGTAAGAAGACCGACTTGCTCATCGCCGGCGAAAAAACGGGGTCCAAACTGAAGAAAGCCCAGGGCCTCGGCGTTGAAGTATTAGACGAGGCGGGCTTTGCTACGCGCATACAAGAGGCAGCAGCGGACTAACGCGCTTCCAACTGTTTGTCTAACTCTTTTTTCCCCTCCTGCAAAAGCTCCGCGCCCTTTTTCAGCGCTTCCTTGCCCAAGACCGCCGCTTGTCCCTTGACCATTTCAGCCCGCACCCGCCAGTCCTCCGACGCCTCTATGTTGGTATAGTACAAACTGCCTAAAAATAGTAATCCGCAAATCACTGCAATTTTAATTAGCTTGCGCAGTAAACTACCGAGAATCATCACGATCATCACCACCAACAACACCGTGATAAGCGGATGCGCCTCCAGATAATACACCAGCGCTTCCAGCGAAAAATCTTCAAGCATAATCACCCACTCCATTCAGCTTGCACGCGATATCAAAAATCAACTGAACCGCAAAACCCACATTCTCCACCGAGACGCGCTCGTCGTGGCCGTGGCAAAGCTCAAAAAAATCCAAGCCCTCTTCATAGCGCATCGGCACAAAACCATAGACCGCGATATCGCGGTCGGCGAGAAAGCGCGCGTCCGTGCCCCCCGTCTGCATATAGGGCACTGCCGTACCGGCTGGGTCAAAGCGCTTGACCGAATCGGCGATCGCCGCAAAAAAAGTAGTCTGGTGGTCGTATTCCACCCCGGCGCGAAATTTCCCCAGGCGATAGTCAACGCTCTCGCCGGCCAGGGCCCTGACTTCTTCGACAAAAGTATCCGCATCAACCCCGGGCAAGGGGCGACCGCTCAATTGCGCCACTGCTCGCGAGGGAATCACATTGCGTTTGAGCCCCGCTTCGAGCACTGTCGGGGCGCAGGTATTGCGCACCATCGCATCAAACATCAGTCGAGTAGGCTCGTTGACCGGCAGCCGCGCCAACGCCTCTTGTTGTTTCCCTCCGTCGAGCATAGCCCGCAAGTCGGCCGCGACTTGCGGACGATCCTGCGCGGCGGCAGCCGCCTCAAAGAAAGCCCGCACGCTCGCCGGCGGCTGGTGCGGCATTTTGGCATTTGCCATACCGGCCAACACCTGTGCCAGATGAAAGACCGCGTTGTCCTCGTGCGGCACCGAAGAATGCCCAGGCTGGCCACTCGCCACCAAGTCCAGCTCTGCACCACCTTTCTCCCCGACCTGCACCGTATAGAGCGGCTTGCCGTCGACCATCAATGCAAAACCACCGGCTTCATTTAGACCGTATTCCGCATCGAAAAGCTCTGGCCGTTCGCGCGCCAACCACTCCACCCCATACACGCCTCCGCGCTCCTCGTCAGCCGCCGCCACCAATACCAGATCGCGTTTCAAGCGCAAACCTAAGCGATGGCACATCAACAAAACCTGCAACTGCACCGCCCCGGTCAGCTTCGAATCGATTGCCCCCCGCCCATAGACAAAACCATCCCTCAACTCCCCGGCAAAAGGGGGACTGGTCCACCGCTCCGTCTCCACCGGCACAACGTCCAGATGCGATAGCAACAACAACGGCCGTTCGCTACCATCGCCCTTAACCGTGACCGCCAGGTTGGCCCTGGCAGCTTCGGGAACGATCACCTCCGGCTCTAGCCCCTCCTGCCGCAGCGTACCCGCCAACCACTCCACCAATTCCTTTTCGTCCCCCGGCGGATTCACCGTCGCAAAGCGAATCATCTCGCGCAAACGCTCAACGGCCTCCACGCCCTCCTTCTCCCAATCAATATCCATCACGATTCCAATCTAAATTACAATCTTTCAAAACGTATCCTCTTAGGCCAACGAAGCAAAAGTCCATTCATCTAAGGCGAGCATTTCACGCACATCCATATCCACACCGACTCCCAGACCTGGCACCTGTAACGACCCCACTTCAATCTGCCCACCGCGCACATCCAACGCCGCCAATCCATTCTGCTCCGTATACAGCGCCCCGTGTTTCCACAAACAGGCCGCTCTCTCCTCCGGTGAAAGATGCTGCAAACCCCGGACGTAATGGTGTCCATTGCGTTCGACGTGATCGATGCCCAACGCCGCAACATGAGCCAAATCCTGCTGTAAAGGCACTACCGGCAAATTCATCAAATCCTCACCCGAGAGAAAGCATCCATCACGTTTTTTCGCCAACGCCAAGTTCGCCACGGCTTTGACCAGGCCCTTACACGCCTTGGACGATACACCCTGATAACCGAGCGTTAACGCCCGGCGGTAGGTATCCAAGGCCTCGTCCGATTCGTCGATTAACATCGGCCGTCTAGCGCCCATCGCACGAATACCCGGCTCTGAGACCGGATCCAAAGCGACACTGCGCTCTAGCGGCTGTTCGATATATAGAATATTCTGATAGAAATGCGGCTGATCGGCTTCGATGCGGTCGACCAACTCGATAAAGGTTTGCATATCGCGATACTGTTCGTTGCCGTCGAGCGTAACCTTGTAGTCCACACACCGCCGATCCAACAACGCCGCGATGGCGGATAGCCGGTCCAGGTCACGCTCGAGATCTCCGTTGACTTTGACCTTGAAATAGGTCAACCCCTGGCGCTCGATATATTCTTCGAGCGATTGCGGCAAGCCATCGTTCAAGCGCTCTTCAGCGGGGATGTCTCCTGCGGTGATCGGATCGGCCAAACCCACCGTATGACGCACATGCAGACGCTCCAACGGCCCGGAACCGAGCACTTCAGCCGGCTCGACCCCCTTGAGCTCGCTGTGTATCTCGCCCAGGTCCAAGCCTAGGATATTGTCTTTGAGCAAGGAAAAATAACTCGCGCCGACACCACACCCCACTGCGTCGATTAAGGCTCGTTCCATCAGCGTACTACCATGCGCAGCGGTCAACCGATTTAACCCGCGCGCATCGCCGGCGGCCAAAGTCTGCGCATAACCTTCTCGCCAAATATCGAAGAAAGGTTTAGGCGCGTTGGCCGCATCCGCATAGGCGGCATAAGCAGCGCGGGCAGCAAAGAGCAAATCGTCAACATTGTCTTCGTAGCTTTTTTCAGGGTCTTTGTCGAACCACTTCGGCGGCAGAATATCGGCGGCTACCCCCTTCACCTGAGTGCCGTCGGCCAACTCGCCGCGGGCGACCACGTGCAGGATCGGCACCGAGGTCAATACCGCAACACCGTATTTGAAAGGCATTCTGGTGTGCACATTACGCATATAGAACTGCACGTCTTTGAGACTGATCGCTACCGCACTCATTCGTCTATTCTCCGCAACCACGAGTCAAGCGGCTGCATCGCCGCCACATCTACCACACCATCGACGCCGAGACCGGCCCCCTGCAACGAACCGACCTCGATCTGCCCCTCGCGAATATCGAGGAAACCGCTGTCCCCCTCTGCGCGATAAAGATCACCGTGCCGTTCGAGACACAAACTCCGCTCGGATGCCGACAGATGATCCAGCCCGCGCACATAGTGGTGCCCATTGCGTTCGAGATGGGGGATGCCCAGTGCCGCGACGTGCACCAAATCCTGCTGCAAGGCGACTACCGGCACGGTCGTCAAATCTTCCGCAGTAATAAAACAATTGCGCCCAGCATCATTGAGCTGATGAACGAGCGCATAGTTGGCCAGGGCCTTTATCAGCCCTTTGCAGGATTTGGACGAAACACCGGTATAGCCCAGTTCCAGCGCCTGGCGAAAAGTTTCCAGCGTTTCATCCGACTCATCGATCAACATCGGCCGCTTTGCCGCTATCCCGCGAATATCCCCGGCCAATCCGGCATCCAGCGAAATCGAACGGTCCAATGGCTGCTCGATATAGAGTATACGTCCGTAAAACACCGGCAAACGCTCCTCGAGCCGTTCGAGCAATACCGACAGGTCGCCCGCATCATTATACTGTTCGTTGCCATCAAGACTGATGTGATAGTCGAACGAACCTTCGTCCCATAAATCCGCGATCTGTCGCAAGCGCTCAAAATCAGCCACGGGATCACCGCCAATCTTGACTTTCAAATAGCGTACGCCCTGCTCGGTAATATATTCCTGCAACGACTGCGGCAAGCCATCGTGCAAGCGATCATCGTCCGCAATATCAACGGTGCGAATCGGGTCGACCAGGCCAACCGTGTGGCGAATATGCAATGAGCGCAATGGCGCCGGAGGCAGTAGCGCGGACAATTCGACACCCGCCAATTCGGGATGAATCTGTGCAAGATCCAACGCCAACACATTGTCTTGCAACAATGAGAAATAGGATCGATTAAGCGCCACGCCCAAGCCATCGATCATCGCGCGCTCCATCAGTGCGCCGCCATTGGACGCCAATAGCGGATCGACTCCCTGTGCTAAGCCCCAAGCCCGGCCCGCCTCATAGCCCGCGCGCCAAAGGGCAAACCCACTCTGACGGCCACCTGCCCGATAAGCTTCGGCGGCCGCATACGCCCCTTCGACTAGGTTGCGAATCCCTTCGGCGACCGTCTTGTTCGGATCCTTATCGAACCAGCGCGGTGCCAGCATATCCGCCGCCCACCCGCGAGCCTGGCGGCCATCGGCCAACTCGACATCCATCGCCACGTGTAACGCGGTCTGGCTATCGATAGTGACATTGCCGAATTTGAACGGCATCCGCATCGGCATTTCGCGGACATAAAATTGTATTTCTTTAACGGTGATTTGCATGGGCAAAGTCTACTATATCGCCGGGTCGATTGCAAGCAAAAGAAAACCCCGGGGGAAACCCCGGGGCGACAATCAAACGAACCGTGAATGCGCTCAGGACGACGCCAATATCCGCCGTGCCTTCTGCAATTGTTCGGCTACCGCCTGCGGTCCCGTGCCGCCTTCTATATTGCGCAGCGAGAGCGAGTGGCGCACATCGAGCAGGGCGAGCGCGTCCTCCCCGAATTGCTCGCTATGAGATTGTAATTCTGCGAGACTGAAATCGGTCAACGCCCGACCGTCGGCAAGCGCGCCGGCCACTAAATTTCCAATCACGCGATGCGCATCGCGAAAGGGCATGCCTTGGCGGACGAGATAATCGGCGAGGTCCGTAGCCAACGCCATCGAATCCACCTTCTTTTCCATCTGCTCGCCCCGCACCTGCATACCCTGCCAAGCCCCGGCGAAAACCTCCAGACAGATGTCCACCGTGTCCAATGCATCGAAAAGCGGCTCCTTGTCCTCCTGCAGATCCTTCGAATAGGTCAGCGGCACGGCTTTCATCGTCGTCAGCAAGGCCACCAAACTGCCGTAAACCCGACCGGTCTTGCCACGCACCAGTTCCAAGGAATCCGGGTTTTTCTTTTGCGGCATCATAGACGAACCGGTGGAGAAGTGGTCGCTGAGTTCGACAAAACCAAACTCGGCCGAGGACCAGACGATCAAGTCTTCGCAAAAGCGGCTCAGATGCATCATTAGAATGGAGAGCGAAGCGAGAGTCTCAAGCAAAAAATCGCGATCGCTGACCGCGTCGAGACTATTGCGGGTGACCTGCGAAAAACCGAGTTCTCGCGCCAGGAAAGTGCGGTCGATCGCAAAGGTGCTACCGGCCAAGGCCCCGGAACCCAAGGGCATATAGTCAGCCCGTCGCCAAGTATCGGCAAGCCGCCCCCAATCGCGTTCGAGCATCCAAAACAGCGACAGCGCGTAATGCGCGAAGAGCACGGGTTGCGCTTGTTGCATATGAGTGTAGCCGGGCAGGACCACAGCCTCGTGCTGTTCGGCCGACGCGAGCAACACGCCCTGCAATTGGCGGATACGGCCTTGTAGGGCTTCAATTGAGAGCCGCAGGTAGAGTCGCTCATCGAGATTAACCTGGTCGTTGCGGCTGCGGCCGGTGTGCAGTTTACCACCGACAGGCCCGATCAATTCGGTCAGCCGTTTCTCCACCGCCATATGAATATCTTCAAGCGCGTCAGGCAATAGGCAATCAGGCGCTGAAAACTCCTGCAACACAGCCTCTAAGCCACCTGTGATCTCGGCCAACTCCGCCGCATCGAGCAAGTCAGCCCGGTGCAATGCCTTGGCATAGGCCTTGCTGCCGGCGATATCTACTTCCAAGAGCCTGCGATCAAAGCCAATTGAGGCGTTAAAACGCTCCATCAACGCATCGGGCGCTTCCTGGAAACGGCCCCCCCAAGGCGTTTCCACCCTCGTCATCAGACGCCCTGCCGCAAGATTTCGTCGAAAACGTCGACGACCTCGTCAATGCGGTCCTTCTCGACGATCAGAGGCGGCAGAAAGCGCACCACGTCGGCACCGGCGGTCGCCACCAAAATATCGCGCTCGCGAAATGCCGCCAGATAATCGGCGGCAGGCCGCTGAGTAACCGCCCCGGCAATCAATCCCCTGCCCCTGACGCCAGATATGTGCTCGGGCCAGCGCTCCTGTAATTTTTCGAGGCGGCCGATCAGATATTCGCCTTTTTCACGCACCGTGTCGATAAAGCCATCTTCGATCAATTTGCCGAAGACCACTACGGCCGCGGCGCAGGCCACGGGGTTAGCACCAAAGGTCGCGGCGTGGTCGCCGGCCTGGATGGCATCGGCTACTTTCTGCCGCAAGAGCGCGACGCCAATCGGCAGACCGCCGCCAAGGGCTTTGGCCAAGGTCATGATGTCGGGCTCGACCCCATACTGTTGGTGGGCCCATAGCGAACCGAGCCGCCCGCAGCCCACCTGAATCTCATCGAAGACCAGCAGCATCTCGCGCTCATCACAAAGATCGCGCAGGCCCTGCAGAAACTCCGGTGTGGCGGCGTGGATACCGCCTTCGGCCTGCAAGGGCTCGACCAGGATCGCGCAGGTCTCGTCGGTCAACGCCTTTTCGACCGATGCCAAATCGTTGAAGTCCGCAAAATCGATACCGGGCAAAAGCGGCTCGAAACCCTTGTGGTATTTGGGCTGCCCCGTCGTCGAGATCGCCCCATAAGTCCGACCGTGGAAGGAGTCATTGAAGGCGAGCAGGCGATTCTTGGGCTTGGCGTGGGTTGTATTGCCCCACTTGCGGCAGAATTTGAGCGTAGCCTCCCACGACTCAGCGCCGCTATTGCAGAAAAAGACCCGGTCGGCGAAAGAATTCTCGACCAACATCTGCGCCAACTGCACCGAGGGAATGGTGTGGTAAAGATTGGATACGTGCATCAACTTAGCCGATTGTTCCTCGATCGCCTTAAGCACGTCATAATCGCCATAGCCAAAAGCATTAACAGCTAACCCGCTGACAAAATCGAGATAGCGGTTGCCGTCGGTATCGAAGAGGTAAACCCCGTTGCCACGTTCGAGCACAAATTCGGGCCGACCGTAGGTCTGCAGGATATATTGTTGTTCGCCTTTGATAATGTCTTCGGTTTTCATGCTTTCCTCCGTCTTACTGGACAATCTGGGTGCCGATACCTTCTCTAGTTAGAAACTCGAGCAACATCGCGTGCGGTACGCGCCCGTCGATAACATGGGTTTTGCGCACACCGGATTTTACCGCTTTGGCACAGGCCTCGACCTTGGGAATCATTCCCCCACTAATCACGCCTTGGCCAATGAGCTCATCTACTTCGGAAACGCGCATTGTCGAGAGCAAAGAATCCTCATCGGCAGGATCGCGCATGATCCCCTGCACATCGGTCATAAAGACCAACTTCTCCGCGTGCAAGGCCGCGGCAATTTCACCAGCCGCGGTATCAGCGTTAACATTGAAACTTTCGCCATCGGGGCCGCGGCCGATCGGAGCAACCACAGGCACCAATCCCTTACCGATTAAATCCAACAAAGGCCCGGTGTCAACATGCTCAACAGCTCCGACATAGCCAATATCCACCGGCCCACCTTCGCTTAGCGCATAATGCTTGCGCACCTGTATCACACCAGAATCCTTAGCCGAAACCCCCACTGTAACCATCAATTTCTCCCGAGAGGATTTTGATAACCCCTTAATGGAAATCCGCACAACAATGGGTTTAATGATTCTGGAATTATTTCCGGATGAAGCACCGCTTGCTGTAGCAAATTTTATTGGTCTGGCAGAAGGCACCCTACCGTGGATTGATCCGGTTACTGGGATTGAGGTAATACGACATATGTATGACGGCACCGTTTTTCATCGGGTTATAGATGAATTCATGATCCAGGGTGGAAGTCCGACAGGGTTAAGCGATGGCACCCCGGGATTTCAGTTTAGAGATGAGATTAACGCCCGCAGCCTGGGTCTCGACAAAATGCAGGTAATAGATGCCCAGGGAGCACCGCACTCGTTATTGGCGATTCAAAGTCAACAGGATTTCCAGGAAAAAATACTGGGCCCCTTGTACGCCGAAATGAATATCACCAGTCAGGAACTACTGGATGCACGCATTGATGAAGTTAACCAGCGAATTAGCAGTATGACTGTTAAGGAAAGCTATGAACAATTGGGTTACCAATATACTGAAAGAGTAATCTCAAGAATGCCGGTACGCGGGATTATTGCTATGGCCAATAGTGGCCCCAATACCAATGGCTCACAATTTTTTATCAATCTAGTGGATACCGACTGGCTCACAGGTAAACACACCGTCTTTGGTAAAGTCAGAGTCGGACTCGATGTTCTTGATGCCATAAGCAAAGTGGCTGTAGACAGCCAGGGCCGCCCACTGGAAAATGTCGAGATACTCACTATCCGCCAGGTAGATCTTTGAATTTCAGGCTAGCAGGAAAAAGATGAGCAAAAATAAATCCACTAATATTGTCTGGCAGGAAAGCCCTGTCGACAGAAAAACCCGTGAAGAAATTTTTCAGCAATGCGGTG
>Ga0209403_10007855_pt1 | contig 10399 bp, 9 predicted proteins | sample ArcticOcean_MG_C_8_FD_187440 | JGI IMG/M metagenome (GOLD analysis project Ga0209403, IMG submission 187440) | Marine microbial communities from western Arctic Ocean - ArcticOcean_MG_CB11_86 (SPAdes) (version 2) | ecosystem: Environmental > Aquatic > Marine > Oceanic | place: Arctic Ocean...
ATAAACACCACATCGTCGGGCATCCACCACGACGCAAACCGGTCTCTGATGAAGTCCAAAACGTCGGACTTTTCAAGCTTGCCCTGGGAGTCGGAATTGGGAACCACACAAGCCAAGGGGCGCTCGCCCCACCGCTCATGAGGGATGGCAACCACTGCTGCTTCCAATACTCCGGGATGCGCGATGATGGCCGTTTCCAGGTCCACTGAGGAAATCCATTCACCGCCGCTCTTCACCATGTCTTTGACCCGGTCACCTATCTGTATGTAGCCATACTGATCCACCGAGGCTATGTCGCCGCTGTGGTACCAGCCATCAATGAATGTCTCCGAACTTCGGTCATCATTGTAGTAACGGTCGGCAATCCACGGGCCCTTGAACAGGAGTTCACCTCTTTGTTCCCCGTCCCACGGCAAGTCGTTACCGTCATCATCCACCAGCCGCATCTCCAGTCCCGCCACCAAGGCTCCCTGCGTCCCGGCCAGCTTCAGTTTGTCTCCTTCGGAAATATCGTCTAGTTGGCTGTTAGCACGGTTGTAGGAAATCACTGGGGCAGCCTCAGTCATGCCGTACGCTTGGACCAAGTTGATGTCTAATTTTTCTTTATAGGCTTGTATCAGGCTGATTGGTACAGCAGAGCCGCCACTGGCGATCTCACGCAGGCTGGAAAAGTCGTAGGTTTTGCCAGAGCGTTCCAGGTAATCCAAGATACCCACCCAAATTGTTGGTACGCCCAGGCTTAGAGTGACCTTCTCAGACTCGAATAAGCGGCAGATCACCTCAGGATCGGGTCTAATTCCGGTAAGAATCTGAGTTGCCCCGACAAGGGCCGAAGTGTACGGCACTCCCCAGGAATTGGCGTGGAACATCGGCACCACCGGCAAGACCACGTCCCGTTCTCTAAATCCAACGGTGTCTACCTGGGCTTCCATCATCGAGTGCAAAACCAGACCACGGTGCGTGTAAATGACCCCTTTGGGTCGGCCGGTGGTTGCCGAGGTATAGCACAGCCCTGCCGGAGCGTTCTCATCCAATTTGACGGGCGAATATTCGTCTGAGGCACCAGACAGCAGTTCTTCATAGATGATTGCGTTAGGGAGTGTGGTGGTGAAGCTCCGGTCATCAGTCATTATGATGAAATGCTGCACTTTCTCCAGTCTCGCCACCAACGGCTCAAGTATGGGAACCAAGTCGGGGTCAACCAGGATCACTTTATCTTCGGCGTGATTGATTATGTAAACTAAATCTTCTACAAACAGCCGAATGTTTATCGTATGAAGCACTGCGCCCATGGCTGGAGCAGCAAAATAGGCTTCTAGATGTCGGTAATGGTTCCAGGCAAAGGTGCCTACTCGGTCTCCCACGCCCACACCAAGGCCTGCCAGGGCGTTGGACAGACGTGATGCCCGTTTCATCAGTTCTGCATAGGTATAGCGGTGGGTACCATCCCCTTCACGGGTCACAATCTCCTTGTTGGGGAAAAACACGCTGGACCGTTCCAGGAATTGGTGTACCAGCAGGGGGTAATCCATCATGGCTATTGGTACCTCTGGTTAAAAATCTGGTGAACTCTGTTTTGGTGAAGCAATCCTAGGCTAGGGAGCTTTGATACTGATTCCGCCGTCCACCGCCCAGGTCTGTCCGGTGATGTAAGAGGCTGCCGGCGAGGCTAGGAACACACATAGATAACCCGGCTCTTTCAGGTTTCCCATTCGTCCTAGGGGAATTCTGCCTTTGGCGCTTTCTTGGCGCGCTTGATAAGTCTCGGCTGACATTTGCTCCGGGTCTGGGAAAGAACCAGGGGCTACCGCGTTGACCCTCACGCCGTAGGGTGCCCATTCCTGGGCAACGGTCTCAGTGAAGCGCATGACCCCGGCTTTGGCTGCGTCGTATGCCGAATAGCCGGGTCGGCCTCTGAAAGAAGCCCACCCTGAGATATTAATCACGGAGCCTTGGCCACGCTCCAGCAGATGGGGACCAACAGCCCGACACGCCTGAAAAGCCTCAGTCAGGTTGATATTCACAACGTGGTTCCAGTCTTCTTCGGTCATGCCTTCTTCGTCGGTGCCGGGCAGTTTGGCCACTGGTTTACGAATGGAGTCGCCGACACACGTGACCAAAGTGTCTATGTGACCGAACTCGGCCAGCACTTCGGATGTAATCTTGTCCATGCCTGCCGCTTTGGTGGCGTCTCCGGTGACTGGCAGAGCAATTCGGCCCATCGCCCTAATCTCGGTGGCTACTTTGCCGACTGTAGCCTCGGTCAGGCTGGCGATCGCCACGTCAGAGCCAGCCTCAGCGAACGCCATTGCAATTCCTTTGCCAATACCCCGGCCAGCGCCAACAATCAGTACTTTTTGGCCGGAAACGTCAAATTCGGGCAGGCTCATCATTTACTCCGCGTTTCTCATAGATTATTTGTCTAATTTAGATCAATGTGAATCGATTAGTGGATAGTAGATGTACATTGCCAGACCGGTCAATAGACTGGGGAGGGAGTCGTGGTTACCTGCCGTTGATACCCGACTCAAACAGCTTTGACTGTGCCTGAACGCCAGGTTATGATTCTCCTGCCTGACACTATCCGGTTAGGCGGCAGATTTTAGCTTAATCCCAGTCTCAAATTAACTTACCGATTATCCAGGAGGCAGCCCCATGAAGGCCGTTTACATCACTGAGCACGGTGGCACTGACAAATTGATTTACGGCGACCGTCCCGAGCCTGAAATTGCTCCCGGCGAGGTCATGATTCGCGTCAGGGCCAGCGCTCTGAACCATCTGGATCTGAACCTCCGCGACGGCAAGTCTTACAATGGCGCGTTGCCTCGCACTCTAGGCTGCGACATTGCCGGGGAAATCACGGCGGTCAGCCCAGATGCCAATACCTCACTCAAGGTTGGTGACCGGGTGATTCTGAACAACCGAATCACCTGCGGGGTGTGTGACAACTGCATGATTGGGTTGGACCAGTCGTGCGCCAACGGCAAGAGAATTGGAGTTGACCTTGACGGTGGGCACGCGGAGTTTGTAACCGCCCCGGCGCAAAATGCCCACGTGATACCCGACGCCATGGACTTCAATGAGGCTGCTACTCTCCCGATTGCCGCCCACACGGTTTGGCACTGCCTGATGACCCAGGCACAAATGAAGCCTTGGGATACGGTATTGGTCCAGGCTGCCGGTTCCGGAGTGGGCAGTATGGCCATCCAGATGGCCAAAATGGTCGGCGCACGCGTGATTACCACCGCCGGCAGCCAGTGGAAGCTAGACAAGGCCAAGGAATGGGGCGCCGATGAAGTAATCAACTACCGTGACTCCCCCAACTTTAGTCAACGGGTCAAAGAATTGACCGGCGGACAGGGCGTAGATGTGGTTTTTGACTGTGTGGGCGCTGACATCTGGAACGAAAACCTACTGTCCATGGCGCCGCGGGGCCGCTTGGTCATCACAGGAGTGACATCCGGCACTCAGGTGGATATGAACCTGGCACTGCTCCACAACCGCCCACTGCAACTCATGGGCAGCGGCGGCCGGAGCAACCGTACCTTTGCAGAGTTCATGAAGGTGGTGCACCACGGCTCGCTGCACGGCATCGTGGCCAACGTATTCCCGCTGGACAACGTGGCTGGCGCGCACCAGGCCATGGAAGACCGTGATTTCTACGGCAAATTAGTGATCGAAAGCTAGCCACTAACAGTCCTAAGTGAATTTATTTTAGAGGAGCCAAAACTACGATGTAGCCCAAAATTCTTGTTCCCCTGGACGGATCCAAATTAGCAGAACAGGCTTTGCCTCTAGCCAGTCTTTTGGCCACTCCCTTAAAAATCCCGGCCGATTTACTAAATGTCTTCGATTCAGTACCGCCTCAGTTCGCCGACCCGGAGCACGGGCTGTTCGAGACTCAATTAACGTCAAACTACCGGGATAACGCCGTTGATTACCTGGAAAAGACTGCTTCAAGCCTGAAAAGCTCAGGCGTGACCATCTCATGCGAGGCGCACGAAAGTAATCCTGCCGACCAGATTATCAATCAGGCAGAAACCGACTCCGACACTCTGATTGCAATGGTCACCCATGGGCGCTCAGGGCTGGGCCGCTGGGTTCTGGGAAGCGTCACCGACAAAGTACTCCACGGCGCGTCCAATCCGTTGTTAATCACCCATGCCCAAGAAGAAGGCCAAGCGCCAACTGAAGCAACTCTTGAAAACTTGGTGGTCCCCTTGGACGGGTCGGCGTTGGCCGATAAGGTCCTGCCTCACGTGACAGCGCTGTCTTCAGCAATGGGTTTGAACGTGATTCTAGTTAGGGTTACGGCATCCGCAGACGAATATTACCTCTACGTGGACATTTCCTCAGCAGCAGGTATCAACACAGACCGGTTCTACGCTTACACTCAAGAAGCGGAAGTCCCGGCAGCCAGATATCTATCACAGGTAAAAGAAAACCTGCTTAAAAATGGAGTTAAATCCGTTAAAGAACGAGTGGTCAGCGGTAATTCCGCCATTTCGATACTGGATTTGGTGCAGGAGACTCCAAATTGCCTGGTGGCTCTGACCACTCACGGTCGTTCCGGAGTGGAACGATGGATTTTAGGAAGTGTCACAGATCGATTGGTTCGCCACTCAGGACAGCCAGTGTTGGTCATCCGCGCAGACGATTAGTCGTCTGATATCGGTAGCCAACGTGAGGTCTAGGGGTTAAAATTACCCGGTTATTAGAGATTTGGATTCCAGTCCTTCCTCCGGCGAACGGGAACAAACGTGGAGGCTGGGACTTACAAAGCATTAAAAAAGGAGCAGATCCATGAAGATCGCCAGGTATCTCGCCCACGGTCAGATTAGCTACGGAGCCTTGGAAGGCGACTCAGTCAAAGAATTGAGCGCCAGCCCCTTTGAAGATTACACAATCACTGACCACACCCATAAACTTACAGAGGTCAAGTTACTGGCTCCCTGTGAGCCCTCCAAGGTCTTGGCCATAGGCCTGAACTACTCCAGCCACCTGCACGACCGCCCAGCGCCGGTCGAGCCAATGGTCTTCTTCAAGACCCCGAACTCGGTCATCGGCCCCGGCGACACTATAATTCGCCCCAAGGGCACCGAGAAGCTGGATGCAGAAGCAGAGCTGGTTATCGTGATTAAAGACCGTTGCCACAAGCTGACCAAGGCCAACGCCTTAGAACATGTGCTTGGTTATACTTGCGGAAATGACGTGTCTGCCCGCGACTGGCAGCGCGATGACCGTAACTGGTGGCGGGCCAAGTCTTCCGACACATTCACGCCTGCCGGACCTTACATCGAGACCGAACTGGACCCCCACAATGTGAGGGTTACCGGACGGATCAACGGGAGCGAAGTCCAGAGCGAGAGCACCACTTACTTGATCTTCGACATTCCTACGATTTTGGAATTCGTGACTGAATATGTGACCCTGGAACCCGGGGACATGATTTACACGGGAACTCCAGGCGAGCCTCAGGAGATGCACGACGGAGATGTCTGCGAAATTGAAGTCGAGGGTATCGGGGTGCTCAGCAACCCCATCAAGCTGGAAAGCTAAATTGCTACCGCACTAAACTGGATTTTAAAAGAACGGCGCTTGCATAGATGTGCAAGTGCCGTTCTTTTGTTTTGTCTGTGTCATGTTCGAATTCAGTTTTACGAGGCGAACGATAGCTGCTACTAACTAAGTCGTGGATTCGAGAGTTACGGTCTTGAGCATTGGATAGGCCATTGTGGGAACCGGAAGGTTTTCGACCGAAAAAGTTGCCTCGGCAATGAATCTTGCACTGGACAGCGAACTGATCTCTGTGATGAGCCAGGATTCAAGCAAGGCTGAGGAGTTCGCGGCTGAACATGACGCCCAGGTCGGCTACGATACCATTTAGGCAGTGCTAAGCGATCCAGAGTGGTTGCGGTTTATATCGCCAATCGGAATCACCTTCATGCGTCCTATGCCATCTTGGCTTTACAGGCTGGCAAACATGTCCTAATGGAAAAACCTATAGCTCTGAATTCGGCTGACGAGATGAACGTCGTCAAGTCTGCCGAATCCAGCGGTGTTTAGTTGGGTGCCGGGTTTGAATTACGCCAACATCCCGGCAGGATCGAGTCAAAAGAACTAATTTCGGCGGGGACACTTGGCACCGTGGCCCTGGGAATCCATTCTGTCGACTAACTCCGATTCATGCTGGATAAAGAAGGCACCGAAATCGCCGCCATCACCGATAGGCAAAATAGCTCCCGGCTATTGGAAAACCTGGCCACCCTTTGCCTACGGTTTTCAGGTGGCACCATCGAAACCGTGACCTAGCGCTTCCGTATGCCAGATTTCCAAAATTCGGTTCCCCTTTAAGTGAGTGACGGCAAAATCATTTTCAACGAGGCCTCCCCTCCTCACACCTTCCAAGGCGACATGGAGGTGTCCAGCCAGACGGTGAACACCGTGAATGCCTGCCCGCGGGACGGATTGATTCTGATACAGCATCAAAAAGAGGGTTTTACCCAGGCAATCCAACATGGTACGAACCGGCGGCCACAGAAATGGATTGCCCGAGAGCGGCTCAGGTCATTGAGGCGATGATCAAATCAGCATCAACAGGAACGACAGTTTAACTGGAGTCTCTGGGTTCTTCGTGGTGGCTGAAATTGCCCAAATAGCTTGGTTCAACAAGCTCGCTATAAGCGTACCTTAGATTGCAATTCTACGAGGGTTCTACCCGTCGCATTGTGTAAAGCTCGGAAGACATTATGTCTGGTATGGACGGGGCCATAGACTCAAAATCATCGCTGAAGGCCGATATCATCCGGCCGCTCAGGCCGCGGGTTTCACTACTGGCCAGCCACACGGCCAGGTCCGCACAGCGTTCAATCGATGCCCCACCACCCGCTTGTACACGCAGACCTGTCTCATGAATAAGGTCAGCCCCAGCTTCGGCAGACGCCTCGGTCATTTCGTCCCACATGCGAGTGTGCACCGAGCCTGGCCCCAGAGCGTTCACGGTAATGCCAGTGTCCGCCAGTTCCAATGCCAGCACTTCAGTCAGGCGCACCACAGCAGCTTTACTGGAGCAGTAGGCGGACAAGTTCGCCCAAGCGTTGGTTGCCCCCGCTCCGGATAGGTTCACGATCCGCCCCCAGCCGTTTCGTTTCATGACCGGGACCACCGCCCGACAGCAGAGATACACGCCAATCAAGTTGACCTGAATAGTGCTGATCCAGGCTGCAACATCGTTATCCGGCAGTCCGCCTATTGGCCCGGCTATCCCAGCGTTATTCACCAGGACGTCTATTGCCGTATAGCGCAGAACCGTGGCGTCCACCAGACGCTCCACTTCCTCAATGTCAGTCACATCGGTGGGCGTCACCAACACTTCTGAGCCTAATTTCCTACATTCCGCGGCCGTTTCTTCCAGCTCTATGGCACTGCGCGCAGCAAGGGACAGAGTGGCCCCTTCTCGGGCGTACGCCAACGCGATTTCTCGTCCTATGCCCCGGCCTGCCCCGGTAATCAACGCTATTTTATTCTCTAGCTCGGCCATGTTCACCCTCAATTTGATACCAGTAACCATTCTAACGCCAGGGATAGACTAACTTTGCCTGAGCAGAGGAGCCAGGCCAAACAGTGTTCTTTCGCCCATCTTGCCACTGAGCTAGCATCGTCTCCCGCCCTACCTGTCTGCCAGTCTCATCAATCTGAAAATTTCCATAGAACGTCGAAAATCTCAGTTCCGCCGCAGTCTCTCTCATAGCGTGATTATCGGCGCTCCCCGTTTCTTCCAAGCAACGCTGGACTACCAAGCCTGCGGCATACGCTTGAGCAATTGGATAATCGATATTTTCATGTCCGCGTCGCATAAGGGATGCAATAATGCCTTTATTTGTCGGCCCGAAATCTGGCGTAGTTTGTCCTACAGGTTCCCACTGACTGGGGCCGACAAAACGGTCTGCCAAACTACCCAAATCATCATGGAATTCCTGGATACCAGCGGCGACCACCACGACAACGCCCGCTTGGATATCAGACTCGGCCAGTTGGCGCGCAATTCTGAGGTCGTTCTGAACCCGGCCTACGATCACGACAACATCAGCATTGGCGGTTTTTATATCAGTGACCGGACCAGAAAAATCGTTAGCCGAAGCTTCAAATTCGGCTTCTAGTATTACCCTGAATCCAAAGTCAGTCGCGGTTTCCGTTACCCCTGCACAAACCGCCTTTGGGAATTCACCTGTGGATGCTTTGAGCAGGGCAACAGTCGTTGCCGACGAGTCTGTCTGCCTCACTAATGGCAGCAGCCCTATTAAATAGCGACTGGCAGGCGTCAATATTCCAACGGTCCAGCGGTAGTTTTGAGTGTAGACGCTGTCCGAAGCGCCGCCTTGATTCCAAAGCAATGTACTGTGTTCTTCGGCTATCTGAGCAGCCGCGTAAGTAAGAACGCTGGAATAAGGTCCGATTAAGATGTCGACGCAGTCTTCAACGATTAGACGCTGCACGACTTGACGCACGGTTGCCCTGTCACTGGCGTCATCGTGGTGAATTACTCTGAAGGAATCGGGGGATCTTGCATTGGCATCGTAAGCCCACGCCTGCAGCCCGGCCAGCGCTTGGCGGCCTTGGACTTGAAACTGGCCGGAGAGGGACGCGGGCATGCCCACAATCAGAGTCATGGACTATTCCCGGGCCAATTTAACTCCAATTCCGTAACCAACCTCTGCATCAATCGCTCCATGAGGCTCCAGTTGCGTGCCTCGCACCGCCGCTCGTTCAGAGTTTTGGTCGGAATAACCCGAAGGAACTGGTGTAGCCGTGCAAGAAGGTGGTACCGCTCACAGGGCCAATCTCACCATTGCAGAAAAAACCGCCCAGGGGTATCTCACCCAGCTTGTCCCGGAACAAATCCGTATCGTGGTTCTCTCGTCCGTACAGGAACTGGCCTCGACCAAGGCATGAGAAGAGCAGAGCGCCTGGAATGTCGTTCTCTCGGTTCTCCGTTGCATACCGACTCAAAACTGCCAACAAATCGTCTGTGGAGGTCTCTGCGTCCCTGAGATGGAACTGGACGAGCTGTCCTTCCTTCAACATTTCGCCAATTGCCAGGCTACCGGTGTTTTGGTCCATACCCACAACGTTACGGATTAAGAAATCGCCCTGCACAGGATTATCAATCATTTCATCCATGACCACGCCCAAGAAAAGGGAGTGTCTCAGAAGTTCCTGGTCGCGTTGAGGTAAGGCTGCGACCATACCTTGCAATACTGAAAGAGGCGAATGGCCGTCCAGTTCCTCAAGCGTGTTGCGGTCGCTCTTGGATACGCGCATCGGAGTGCCGATGGGACGGCAACCTTGAGCAACAACTGTATCTACGGTGATATTCCCATCAAAGGCCAGACCGATTGCCCCCGTTCGCAGGACTTCGCCATCCAAGAACAAGGCGTTGCCGCCTTGTCTACTGGCGCCGCTGGCTAGGCCGCCAATCTTGGAGGCTTTGGGGAAGGCGTAATCCAGCCCTACGAGTAAATCTTGCACGGGAAATGAGTAAGGGTCGGCCAGCATGACAAAATGCGGGTCCTTTTCAGCTTCGACTCCAATCAATTCTTCCCACTTGTCTGGGCTGGCGTCCATATCGGGAAGACGGTGGACTTGAAGATGGAAAGGCTTGATCTCCACGTTGGGGAGGACCGCAGCGGTGATTGATAGTCCGGCTCTCTGCTCCACTTCTACACCGTTGCCAATCACGCCGCCACCTGAGCAGCCAATCACGTGTTTAGCGCCTAGGGCCAATTGCAATAACTGGGCAACCCGGTCATAGGCTTCTTCATAGTGAGGCGAAACGAAAACTACAACCAAGTCCAGAGGTTCATCTTGGATGGAGTTTTTTATATTTACAGCACACTCGGCGATGGCATCTTCAAGTTCTGGCTTTTCTGATATTGCTGAGGTCCATTTCATGTGAGTTTCCTTTTCGAGCGGCAGATCCGCCGTTAAAAAATTATAGCAACGTGCGTGATTAATTGCGATTGTGGCCTTAGGTTAATTTGCCTCAGAAATTACAAAATCGGCAAATTCTGGACTCTGCAATAAAGCCACTGAGGTTTCTACAGCCCCACCAAGCATCTCGGAGCTCACGAACTCAATCGTATCAAGTTTGGAATGGATGCGAGATTGGTCGTCGCCGAAAAACATCAAAAATGGGATCTCTACCCTCTGAAAGTTGGCATAGTCACTGGAGCCACCACTTTGACCTCTAGTCACGGTAATATCAAGCCCATTCTTTTCTGCCGTGGATGATGCGAGTTCAACCAACTGCGGAGAGCCAAACACGCTCACGCCTGAACCGGTGCCCACTGCGTCGAAATTAAGCATGACTTTTGTCTGATCTGATTCGACTTCGGTAAGT
>Ga0209403_10007858_pt1 | contig 10397 bp, 11 predicted proteins | sample ArcticOcean_MG_C_8_FD_187440 | JGI IMG/M metagenome (GOLD analysis project Ga0209403, IMG submission 187440) | Marine microbial communities from western Arctic Ocean - ArcticOcean_MG_CB11_86 (SPAdes) (version 2) | ecosystem: Environmental > Aquatic > Marine > Oceanic | place: Arctic Ocean...
TTATAAAATAACCTGGGAACTATTCAGGAAGGTGGGCTAAAAATTAACCGAACGTACAAATAGGCTATCATTTCTGAAATAACGCCACGCACACCGGCACTGTACAACCACCATTTTAATGGGTCGTAGTTATTTGGTTGAATGGCAATGATTCCTACACTCGCTGATGCAAATACTTTCTTATACAAAACCCAAGTACGTCTAGCATGGACTCCTAAAGATACTACATCCATTGATTTTACTAATAAATTATCTTTTTTAAATCTTTCATTTAGTGCCAGAACACTATAATAAGTCCTATCTTTTTTATTAATGACTGATTCTGAAGTTGACATAATTTTTTCTGGCGGGATGCCCAACTTCTTTAGCCTTGCTGCAGTCAAGCTAGCCCATGTTTTATATTCTGATAAATGATAGCCAGTCCCTATAAGACCTCCTGTGGTGACTAGTAATCTATATTCCTCCTTTTCAAATCGTTCTTTCACTTCTAATAAGGCATAATCCGGCAACCAACCTTCAACCACTAAAACATCTCCCTTAACAGATTTTGTTGGCGCTAGAAATTGGTGAGAAAAAAATATAATAGACACCATGACTAAACTAAACGTTATCAATAATGCAAGCCACCCCATAGGAGTCAAAACCCGGCACATACGAGTGGTCGTTAAACGAAGTTTACTCATTTGGATTAAATAAACCTTTTTATTTGATTAAAATTACCTTGCGTAGCCACCATATAGAAGAATAACTCTTTATAAAACAGATCTAAAATACTGCATTTTATATAAAAATTAGTGTTCTACAGTTTATCAGATACCTCTTTTTTCTTCATAAAACCGTCAAATTTATATACTATTTAGTTAATTATTCACCATTTGTGAACACACACTCCCTTGCTTACTACCCAAAAAATAACTGTAAATACTTATTTTTAAATGAACTATTTAGAAAAAACAAGCCAAGTTAATATTTTGGCATAATAATTGCTGTTTATTCTATTTATAAGAGTTCCGGGAACTCTAAAAATAGTATGGATCATGCGCAAATTAATATTTAGATTCCCTCTCTATAAAACGAAACATAAGTTATGAAAAATAAACTATAAATACTTTGAACTAATACCAAGGAGAATTTAAAAATGATAACTCGTACTTGGAAAAACAATCCAATCAAGCCTAGAGTAACAAGTTTTAGTTACAATCCTCTGCAATGGGCGAAGGATTTTGAAAAGGAAGTACTAGAAAACAATCGAAAAGTTTTTTCTCGAGTTTATAATACAGATATAGAGGAATTTTGGCTAGAAGCTGACAACGATTAAAATAGATAGTTTAGTTCAAAAAATAATTACTTTCATACGGTTGATTTTTTTGATGCCGTATATTTAAAAAATATCCTACGAAATTTTAATTAAATTAGTTTATTTTTTTTCCTACATAACAAAATTATATTTTTTATCTTACTACCTCTAGTATTTTAAAATACGTTAAGTAGTTGTTTGTTTAATTTATAGGTACAACCTCGCCTTTTTCCTCATTATTTCTTATTTCTATAATAATTATTTAGTAAATAACTTACCTTATTTTGTTCAATAAAATTTAATTATCAATGTATGTGGAAAGTGTGGCACGATAGAAAGATATCAAACGATTTTTTTTATCAAATCATGGGAATTAAAATGAAGCAACCATATAAGAAATCTTTAGCTTTTATGATTTTTTTTATATTAATTGAATTTTTTCAGGTAAGTGCATTTGCTGGCACAGTACCTGATCTTGATAAAAAACGTGATATACGTAAACTTTTAGAAGTTTCTGGAATACTAGAGCAAATGGACTATGTAAAAGATGGTGCCACTAACTCTTATTCAAGGATGATCTCTCTTACTTACCCTAAAATTCCTGACGAATTTTGGGATGAATTTAACAAATTACCCGGGCAAGAAGACATGCGAGTTCTAATGGACCGGGTCGTCCTTGTCTATAACAAACACATGTCCCATGATGCAATTAAACAATTAATTAAAATGTTTTCCACTCCATTCTGGGACGAATGGAGAAAAAAAATGCCTTCAATTAGTAAAGAAGCAGGTCTCATAGGCAGCGAATGGACGCAGGAACTTTTACAGTCTGAACTATTTAAACAAAAAGTTGACAAACTAGTCAAAAAATATGATCTAGAAAAAATTAACTCCTCTCTTAAAAACTCTCCTTCAAAAGAAAAATAAATGACTAGTCATTTACACTTTTTTTGTATCTAACTCTTGGCTACTTAAATCGTATGCGGCATATTATTGCTTGGAGCCTTTTAATCATCACTATTGGTTCTATTGCTGTAATTATGTTTTTTTTCTTTAACCAATCTGGATACAACATTAATACGCGATGGATTCTTATCCCATGCGCTGCTCTAACGTTATTTCTAATTCCAAAATTGAAAAAATGGATAAACAAATAACCCTATTTTAAATTACTTATATTAATTCCTAACTAAAATAATTAACATCTTCATTATAAAAATACCGCCCTGTTTCATTTTGATGTAAAATTAATTATCACTATCTGAAAGGAAAGCATATGGCAAATGAAGAGCAATTTAACCTCATCAAGCAGGGAGTAGAAAAATGGAACCGGTGGAGAGAAGATAACGCCGACATTAAACCTGATTTATCAGAGTGTGACCTAAGACAAGCTAACCTCCAAAAAGCTAATTTGAGTTATACAAACCTAAATAAATCTAAATTACAGTTTTCCAATATGACAGGGGCTAACCTCAAAGAAACTACTTTAAAGAAAGCCAAGCTTCAAGAAGCTAATCTTCAAAGTGCAAACCTTCAAAATGCTAATCTTTCTGGAGCTGGCATGTTTGAAATAAATCTTCAATACGCGGATTTGGAAAATGCCAACCTCCAAGGAGCTCAATTTAGCGAAGACGTTCTATTCAACCAGACAAATATAAAAGGAGCAAATCTTAGTGGAACAACTGGTTTAAGTTCCAGTCAATTAGATCTGGCTATCACCGATAAACATACAAAACTCCCTGATTACCTTGAAGAAGAGGTGGATGACGATTTTCTTATGCAGATGTAAAAGAATCAAATCACGAACCGGCTAAAACTTCTTTACGTTCATAAAATTTTATATGGTTCTATTTAAATTATCTGTCATATAAAAAAAGCCCCTCTCAGGGGGAACTGAGAGAGGCGCAAACTAGGAGTAACAAAGCAAAACAAGCTTCTCGCCATTAAATAACAAAGAAGCCATGAACCAATGTTAGCTTTTTAATATTAAAAATTGATTAATCTGTTGTTAATTTATTTTAATTTTCATGTTAGCTTTTAAAGCTTTAATTTAATCGCTTCATCTTGTAAGTTTAAAAGAATCTAATTTTTATTTTAGGGAGATAGTTATGAGTAATAAGTCAAAGGTGATTTTGGTTTTATCTTTAGGTTTATTATTATCCTTGTTCGTGATGATTTTTATGGGATTAGGAGACAAACCTGTAATCGTACCTCGATCTCCACTCTAAACAGAGGATGATGTGCCTTTAAATATTATTATTCGTGAAGCTTGTGAATCCGATTTGCTATCCTTAGTTAAATATAATTTAGCCTTAGCCAAGGAAACCGAAAACCTTGATTTAAATAAGGACACTCTTAGATTAGGTATTCAAAATTCATTTGCACTGCAGGGCTGCCATTATTTTGTAGCTGAAACTGAAGGTAATGTTGTTGGCCAAACAATGATCACCTCAGAATGGAGTGACTGGCGCAATGGAACGATATGGTGGATGCAAAGTGTCTATGTTCATCCTAACTATCGAAAACAAGGTATATTTAATAGAATTTTTAAACACATCGAAGCAATTGCCGCAACAAATCCTGCCATACAATCTCTCCGCTTATATGTCATGAAAAATAATCAAGCTGGCCTAAAAACTTACCAGAGCGTTGGCATGAGTAACTCTGGTTATTTAGTCTATGAAAAACCACTACAACCATTTGTTTGAGTTATTAATTTCTTCCCAATAAATCAATTATGATATTTATTATTTGGGCTTTTAGTTTGTTTATTTTTTTTGTTAACCAAGTTTCTGCATTCGATATTGAGACCGATGGGCGTATTACAATAGGAAGCCAATATATTTTTAATTCACCCCCTTTACATAAAGATTTTGATAGTTCACTAGAATTACATTTCGGCGTAGGAGGAAATTTTTTAAAAACAAGTGGATGGGCCTTGGATTATGAGTTTGAAATAGAAGGCGCCTTAAACAATGGTCCCAGTGAACAGTCAAACTTGAATAACGATACCGACATTGGTATTCATCGTAGTTGGTTAAACCTTAGCAAGGGCCCCTTACAGTTTCGTGGAGGTCGTCAGAATATTTTATTCGGTTCTGGGAAAATTTTTAAACCCTTAGGGTTTTTTGATACCCGCGATGTTTCCGGTGTAATACCAGAAGCCCACGGGATTGATAGTTTTCGCGCTACTTGGTTTAAGTCAGATGTCTCTCTTATTGAAGCTTGGCTAGTACCAGCAAAAATAGGTAGCGCCTTGATTTCAGGAATACGCGGAGAAATGCTATTAGGATCCACTGAAATAGGAACTGTATTCCAATATCACCCAAAATCTGATCTAGAAGATTTTCTCGGTTATGACCAGGAAATGGTTCAAATGGGTTATTACTTTACTGGTGAGAATGAATTTGGTTTCTGGAATGAAACTCGGTTAGATGTTGAAATGCAAACCACGAGTCCAATAAATTTTGATACCGTTTTAGGTATTGATTATACATTTGATATTGGTGAGGGTCTGCATGTATTGGCAGAATATTTTTTAACCACTCAACAGCAAGAGTTTAGCGTGTCTGACTTAAAGGGTCAGAAAACTTATCAACAAATTGGGTTTGCTATTGATCAGCCCATCGGCATTGATATGAAGTGGCAGATTTTTAGTATGTTAGATTTACGAGATAGAAGTTTTCAAATAAACCCACAAATCGAGCTCTCCATTACAGACACCTTATTTCTTTATTTTTATGGGAAAATTGGTAGTGAGATTAAAGGTACAAAAAAAAATGGAAGACTATACCAAAAAACAAATAAATTTAATGGGACGGAATCATCGGTCGGATTAACATTAGTAAAGTTTTTATAAATTATAGTTCCTTATGAATAATAAGCTAATCTCATTCCATGAAGTTTCAAAAATTTTTAAAGTCGGAGAAGAAAACTTTACTGCGCTGCGTGATATTAACCTTGAAATTAAAACTGGTTCATTTATGTCTTTTGTTGGACCTTCCGGTTCCGGGAAAACCACTCTGCTAAACCTTATTGGTGGTTTAGATGTCCCCACATCGGGTGATATTTTTTTTAAAGATATAAAGTTATCTTCTTTGAGTCGCAACAAGATGGCTAAATATAGAAGAGAAAATATTGGGTTTATTTTCCAGACCTACAATTTATTACCTGTTTATTCTGTTTACGAAAATATTTTATTACCTCTTTTACTAAATGGACTAAAAGAAAATACTGTTCGTGAACGAGTTATAGATATGGTAAGTAAAGTTGGGCTTCTCGATCAGATCAAAAAAAAACCTTCTCAATTATCTGGTGGACAATGCCAGCGTGTTGCGATTGCAAGAGCCTTGGTAAAAGATCCTCTTCTGATTCTTGCTGATGAACCAACCGCAAATCTTGATTCTAAAAATTCCTTACAAATTCTGGAATTAATGCAGAAATTGAATCAGCAGTACAAAGCTGCTGTCGTATTTTCTACTCATGATGAAAAAGTTACGCGTTATATTGATCGTGAAATTGGATTAGAGGATGGAAAAATTATTTTTGATAAATAATTATTGTAAAATTTGGATATGAACTGGGATATTGCTAAAAAGAATTTTTTTCGACAAGGATTAAGGGCATCTCTTAATGTCTTTGTTACTGCTTTTTCTATTATCGCCTTGATATTTATGCTCTCTTTGCTTAATGGCTTTCAAGCTCAAGCAACTAGAAATGTTGTAAATACTGACGTTGGTGGTGGGCACTATATTGCCCCCGGTTTCGATATTCTTTCTCCTACTGAATGGGAAGACCATACGGTAAAAATTCCGAAATCTCTTTTGCAATTAGACGATAAAGATAAAGCAGAGGTTCTTGTTCAGCAAGGGCAACTTTATCCTAATAGGCGGCTTTATCCAGTTCAGATTCGTGGTATTTCTATGAATCAATCCCTATTAAAATTGCCCTTAGATAACTTATTCAACTTCCAAAAACAAATTGACGACTTAATTCCCGCGGTAATCGGTGGCAAAATGGCAAAAAAGACTCATTTAAATAAGGGCGATATTCTGACGTTAAAATGGCGCGATAAATCCGGTGCAGTCGATGCTAAAGACATACTTATTGTTGATGTAGGGGATATGCTTAATCCTCGTGTCGATGATGGAGTTGTGTGGTTACGTTTAGACCATTTGCGATCTTTGACTGACAGAGCAGAGGAAGTAAGTTGGGTCGCCGTTCGAAATTATGTTGGTCCCATCTTGGGTTTTGATTATCAGTCTGTTGAATTACTTATGGCTGATCTTCTCTCTTTATGGCGACAGGATAGAATAAATTCTAAAATACTTTGGGCGATACTTATGGTTTTGGTTTGTATTAGTGTCTTTAATACGCAAATTTTAAATATTTTTAAAAGACAAAAAGAAATTGGAACTCTAATGGCGCTAGGAATGGAACCAAAAAGAATTGTTCGTATATTTACTCTAGAAGGTGCCCTTGCAGCTTTTTGGGCTCTTTTTGTAGCCATTCTTTTAGGTTTACCTTTTTTTATCTGGTTTCACGGTGTCGGTTTTGACGTTTCTCATTTAAGCGAATCCACTTTACCCATACGAGAAACAATTTATCCAGACTACCAACCATTGGAAATTATTTATTCTCTCGTGATAGTTTTTGTTTTGATTGTAACTGCTGCATGGTTACCCGTAAAAAAAATCACTAATATGAATCCAACTATGGCGCTTCGAGGAAGAGCTATAAAATGATAGTTTTTCTATTTCGTGGTATTTTTCGCGATAAATCTCGGTTTCTTTTTCCTATTTCCATTGTAACTATTGGAGTTGCTCTGGTCGTGGCATTAGTTGGTTTTATGGAAGGTGTTTTTATGGGAATGATAGACATGACTGCTAATCTTGATACCGGACATTTGCGATTAGTTAATAAACCTTTTTATGATGAAGAACACCTTCGCCCTTTAGACCGTTCTTTAGCTGCTCAAAAAGAAACTTTAAAATGGCTTGAACATAATACAAATTCTGACATTAAATGGGCACCTAGAATTCGATGGGGCGCCCTTTTAGATGTTCCTGATATAAACGGCAATACTAAATTACAAACACCGGTAGTAGGAATGGCTTTGGACCTTAAATCCTCTGATTCTTTTGAGGTAAAGCGTCTGCGCCTAGTCGAGTCACTTCTAAAGGGCAAGTTACCTCTCGGTAAAAATGAAATGGTAATCGGAAATCAATTAGCCCAGAGCTTAAAAATTTCTCTAGGACAATCTGTTACAGTACTTGGGCAATCTTTTGATGGGGGACTGGTTGCTGATAATTATACTGTTGTGGGGTTTGTAAAGTTTGGGGTTACTGCCATGGATAAAAAAATGGTTTTAATAGATTTAATTGATGCCCAAAATACATTTTATATGGAGGACACCGTAACCGATTGGTTGGGTTATTTTCCTCCTAGTTTCAATTTTACAAATTATGTAGATGTTAAAAATAAAATAAATTTTAATTTAAATGTTTGGACAAAAAATCCACCAAAAGATTGGGCAAAAGATGATGTGCCCATAGCCTTAAGTATTTTGGATCAACAAAATATTGGGTCTATGGTAAAAACCTTTACCCTTATAAAGAGTTTTGTTGTTGGTATTTTTACTTTTTTAATGATTCTTGTTCTTTGGAATGCAGGGGTTCTTAGCGGTATTCATCGCTACGGTGAAATGGGATTACGGCTCGCATTTGGTGAACCTCATTGGAAACTAATATCTACTCTTGGAATAGAAGGTTTATTTATTGGAATACTAGGATCTATTGTTGGTTGTATAATTGGAGGAACATTTACCTGGTATCTTCAGGACATTGGTTTAAATATGGGTGACGCATTTTCTAAGTCAGGCTTAATGATTAATGATGTAGTAAGAGCTCGACTGACATTGGAAGGATTCATACAAGGCATCATCCCCGGTATTTTTTCGAGTGTTACAGGTACTATAATAGCAAGCCTAGCTATTTTTAAACGGTCAGAAGCTAATCTATTTCGAGAATTAGAAGCAGGTTAATAAATGGATAAGATATATAAAAAAAAATTACTTAGTTTGTTCTTTTTTATTTTTACAATAAGTCCTTTATTAAATTTAGCAGAAGCCATCGACGCGCAAAAGCTCCTTAAAGAAGTAGATGACAATCTTTGGTCAAACACAAAGTTTATTAGTGGTCGCCTTATTATTGATAATGGACGTAAGGTGCGAACTCTAACTCAAGACTCATGGATGGAAGGAGTAGAGCGTTCTTACAGTCACTATAAATCCCCTGCTCGAGAAAAGGGCACTAAAATGCTAAAAATCAAGGGGAAACTTTGGATCTACACGCCAAGAACTGATCGAAAAATTTTAATTGCAGGGCACTTACTCAGGCAGTCAATGATGGGAAGTGATTTATCTTATGAAGACATGATGGAAGATCATAAGTTGAGCCAATCTTATATTGCTACTTTTGATAGGATACAATCGATTAAAAAGATCGAATACACCATACTCAATTTAGCAGCTCGAGATAAGAAAACAACTTACCAAACTAGAAGGGTTTGGATAAACCCAAAAGATAAGACAATCTTACAAGAAGAACGCTTTGCTAAAACAGGAAAACTACTCAAAAGAATACTCTTCAAAGATTACGAATTAATTGATGACCGTATATTCCCTAGAACAATGATATTTAAGGATCTTTTGAAAAAAAATACTCAAACTACTTACAAATTTGATGTAATTAAATTTGATCTTGATATTCCTGATCATTATTTTTCAATAAGTATCTTAAGGTGATAACCAATCTATAAGTTGAGATATAAATATATTTCACAGACTAATATTGTAAATGTATGGTATTTAAGCCTATATAGAATTAAAATATTTATATAACATCCAATATAGACAATAATAAACGTTTGCCATTTTAAAGGGCATTGCGAATGCTTAACTTTACAACAAATATAAAAACACAAAAATCTAAACTAAAGTTATTATCAGGTACCTGGATATTACTTTTATTTTTGTTAATATTGATTGGTTGTTCTGGGTCTAAACCTGGTTCTATTGGACAGTTTATTGATTGTCCGGATAAACCAAATTGTATTTCTTCTAAGAGCATGATTAGTGCTCACATGTTATCTCCACTGGAATATAAAGGAACTAAGCTAGAAGCCAAAGAAACTTTATTAAAAGTTTTAGAATCTATGCCGCGAACACGAATATCAACGAACACAGAAAACTTTTTGCATATTGAATTTACTTCAAAAATATTTCGGTTTGTTGACGATGTGGAGTTTTATTTTGACAAGCCTGAGATGATTCATTTTAGATCAGCTTCACGCGTTGGCCACTCTGATATGGGAATCAACCGAGATAGAATGGGTGAAATAAGCCGGCTATTTTTTGAAGCTACTAAAAATAATAAATAAACTTCACTATATAAAGTATCTAAATATATTTAGATTTATATTTTATAAATAACAAGGATGATGTAACTATGATAGTAATTGATAAAAATGATTTGGGCACTCTTCAAAAATCTAAAAAGAATCTTAGCGCATCAAATTTAAGTAAAGCCAATCTAGAAGGAGTTGATTTTAGTTTTGGAAATTTTATTTCAACTAATTTTAAAGAAGCAAATTTAAAAAATGCAAACTTTACTTCATCACAACTAGAGTCAGCTGATTTCACCAAGGCAATTTTAAGTTGTGCCGACTTTAGTAGTTCTAAACTATTTAAAACAATCTTTTTTAAAGCCATTTTATCAGAAACAAATTTTACTGACGCAAACTTAATGGGAGCAAACCTTTCTGGAAGTGATTTATCTGGAGCCAATCTTAGCAACTGCACATTGATTGAAGCTAATTTAATTGGCTCTGATCTAACGAATGCCACTCTCCGTAATTCTAAATTAACTGGCCGCTTCACTCGTGAAGGTACTTTTAGTAGAGGTGCCAATCTAACTAGATGCATCCTAAAAGGTGCTGATTTTAGTCAAACCGATTGTCATGGAGCCGATATTGCTGACACTAATCTTAGAGAAGCTAATTTATCAAATGCTAATTTAATTGAAACTGATCTAAGAAGAGC
>Ga0209403_10007861_pt1 | contig 10396 bp, 6 predicted proteins | sample ArcticOcean_MG_C_8_FD_187440 | JGI IMG/M metagenome (GOLD analysis project Ga0209403, IMG submission 187440) | Marine microbial communities from western Arctic Ocean - ArcticOcean_MG_CB11_86 (SPAdes) (version 2) | ecosystem: Environmental > Aquatic > Marine > Oceanic | place: Arctic Ocean...
ATCTCGATCGTGTGCGGAGCCAGATCGAATCCTGTCTCGCCGGTCGCGGCGGCGAGGTGTCGGCCCGCCGCCGGGCGGCCGGGCTCGGGCAAAGTTATCTGTTGCTTAGCGACACCGGGCGCGAGCGTTTCCTGCATCTGTTGGCCAGCGACTATGGGATTGATCAAGTGGCGATGCGTGATCTCGCGGCATCGGTGGTAAGTGCGGCCGACGGTGAGCCGCTCAATGCTGCCGAAGATACGCTTAGGCTCGCTTTGATTGCGCCCCGGGTCCGACTCCTCACGCAATTCAACGCGCTTCCCGAGGGTGTCAAATTCCTGGTTGATATGCGGGCCGACCTTATGCGTCTCGGCAAAAGCGATCCGGTCTTGGCTTCAGTCGAACGCGATCTCAAGGATCTTCTCGTCGCCTGGTTTGACATCGGCTTTCTCGAACTGCGGCGCATCGGTTGGGGCGCGTCGGCGCAGCTCTTGGAAAAACTCATGGCTTACGAGGCCGTGCATGAGATTCGCTCGTGGGAAGATCTTAAGAATCGGCTCGATTCAGATCGCCGATGTTATGCATTTTTCCATCCGCGGATGCCTGATGAGCCGTTGATTTTTATTGAAGTCGCTCTGGTCAACGGAATCGCCGGCAACATCCAAGCGCTGCTCGACGAACGTGCGCCTGCCGACGATCCAACAGCCGTTGATACCGCGATTTTCTACTCGATCTCAAACGCCCAACGCGGTCTTGCTGGGGTCAATTTCGGTGACTTTCTTATCAAACGGGTGGTCGAGGATATTGTCCGCAACCTGCCCAATGTGAAAACGTTTTCGACGCTGTCACCGGTGCCGGGATTTCGGATTTGGCTCGATAATCGATTAGACCGCGGAGAAGTCGAGCTGATTGACGGGGAGCGTGATGCACTTGCTCAGGCAATGGCGGTTGACCCGGTCGAGGTCGATCTTAAGACGGCTCTTACAAACAAAGATTGGCTCGATGATGAGACGCTGAGCAATGCGCTGCAAAATCCACTATTTCGCTTGTGTGCGACCTATTTGCTGGTTGAAAAACGCGGTCCGCGCGCGCGCGATCCGGTGGCTCACTTCCACCTCACAAATGGTGCGCGTCTCGAGCGGCTTAATTGGCAGGCAAACCGCACCCCGACCGGCATGCAGCGGTCCTATGGCATTATGGTTAACTACCTCTATCCGTTGGATAAAATAGAGACTAACCACGAGGATTATCGGGGTGCCGGGGTGATCGCAGCAGCCCCCGCCGTCCGTGCGCTGATCGAGCCTCGTTAACGTCGATCGCGACCATCTAAAGGCGGCGGATGCGGGTTTGCAGTATGCCGCGCGGCGCGATAGGTAAGGGCATGGCACAGGCAGAAGCAAAACAAAGCAGGGCTTCAGGTCCCCGCAAGAAGGGCTCGCGGGCAGGCAATGCCGTTAGCGCGCGAGATCTGGAGATCCTCACCGAACTACAGCGCAAGGTGCTGTGGCTTTCGTCGTGGATGATCCACAACGCCAACCACATTCGACCCAATCGAGACGGTCTCAAGGTAGGCGGCCATCAAGCATCGAGTTCATCGTTGGTGTCATTGATGACCGCGCTCTATTTCCACGTTCTCACACCGCGCGATCGGGTCGCCGTCAAGCCGCATGCGAGTCCTGGCTATCACGCGATCCAATATCTGTTCGGGGGCCAAAGCCGCGAAAAGTTGGAACTGTTCCGCGCGCTTGGTGGCGCGCAATCCTACCCATCGCGTACCAAAGACTCCGATGACGTCGATTTCTCCACCGGGTCGGTTGGGATGGGAGTCGGCATGACGACGTTTGCGTCGTTGACCCAGGATTACCTTCGCTTCAAATCACTCATCCCCGATAACGAGCCGCCGGGCCGTATGGTCGCCTTGATGGGCGATGCCGAGCTCGATGAGGGCAACGTGTTCGAGGCATTGCTCGAGGGCTGGAAGCACGATGTGCGCAACCTGTGGTGGGTCATCGATTACAACCGCCAAAGCCTCGATAGCGTGATCACAGACCATTTGTTCTCCCGCGTGGACGACATATTTCGAACCACAGGCTGGGAGGTGATTACGCTCAAGTATGGCAAGAAACTCCACAGTGCGTTCGCGAAGGCGGGTGGGGACGCGCTGCGCCAGTGGATCGACGATTGTCCGAACTCCTTATATTCGGCCCTCGTCTACAAGGGCGGACCCGGATGGCGCGAGCATCTCACACGGGATCTCGGCGATACCGCCGGCATTAAAGAACTGCTCGACGATCACGACGACGATGCGCTCCAACTCCTAATGACCAACCTTGCCGGGCACGATCTCGAGTCAATCCTTGAAGCTTTTCAGAGCGTTGAGAGCGATTTACCGCACTGCTTCATCGCCTACACGATCAAAGGTTGGGGCTTGCCGTTTGCGGGCCATAAAGACAATCACTCGGGGCTCATGAACCCCGATCAGATGGACGACTTTAAGGCCGCTCAGGGCATTGCCGACGGCCAGGAGTGGGAGCCATTTGCCGGTCTCAATCTTCCGGAAGACGAGCTACGCGCGTTTCTTGAGGCGGTGCCTTTCGCGCAGGCGAGTACGCGCAATTACGAAACCGAGAAGATCCACGTGCCCGCAGTGTTCCCGTTGGCGAGCGCGCCGCATGCCTCAACTCAAGAGGCGTTTGGGCGAATTCTCAGCGATATCGGACGCGACGATACCGAATTAGCGCAACGCATCGTCACGACATCACCCGATGTCACGGTGTCGACCAATCTCGGTTCTTGGGTTAACCGCCGCGGAATATTCGATCGTCACGATCGTGAAGATGTCTTCAAAGAAGAAAAGGTCGTCTCGGCGCAGCGCTGGAATATGTCTCGGGCGGGCCAGCATATCGAGCTCGGTATCGCCGAGAACAATCTGTTTCTGGCCTTAGCGGCGCTCGGTCTGGCGGGCCCGATTTTTGGTGCGCGGTTGCTGCCGGTCGGCACGCTCTACGATCCGTTCATCATGCGTGGTCTCGACGCGCTCAACTACGCCACCTATCAGGATGCGCGCTTTATGTTGGTAGCCACACCCTCAGGGCTGTCGCTGGCGCCCGAAGGTGGCGCGCACCAATCGATTTCAACGACGCTGATCGGCCTTGGCCAAGATAAATTGATGTCGTTCGATCCAGCATTCATCGATGAACTGGCCGTCATCATGCGCTGGGGATTCGACTATATGCAGCAGGACAATGGCGGGTCGGTATATCTGCGCCTTTCGACCCGATCGATTGACCAACCGGAACGCGAAATGACGCCTCCCTTAGCTGCCGACATTCTCGCGGGCGGCTATTGGCAACACGCGCCCGGCGCCGAGGCCGAGGTCGCGATCGCATATTCAGGCGTCGTCGCCAGCGAAGCGGCCGAAGCGCACCGTCAAATCCTTGAAGATATGCCAGGGGCCGGGCTGTTGGCGCTGCCGTCGCCGGACCGTTTGCACCAAAACTGGACGCAGACGTCACAAGCCCGTTCGCGCGGCGAGAATCCGCCGGCGGCCCAGATTGAAACATTGTTGGGTGCGTTATCACCAGACGCAGCTCTTGTAACGGTGGTTGATGCGCACCCGGCGACCCTGTCGTGGCTTGGGTCGGTTGCAAGGCACCGCGTGTACCCACTCGGGGTCGATCATTTCGGTCAATCCGGCGATGTTGTTGATCTATATAGGACCTATCGGATAGACGCTGACGCGGTTCTCGATGCCTGTGCATCGGCCTGCTTGGGTCGCTAGTTTCTCGTGCTGTGAGTAATGGCTTGACCTGAGGTCAAAGCTTTGGTCTACGGCGCGTCGAGAGGATCGCCTCGCTCTGTTGTCGTTGTGAAAGAAGGAGCTATGTTATGTTGCACCGCAGGCGCGTTGCGCTTGCATCTATGTCCTACGCGGGCGTGGTGGAACTGGTAGACACGCAAGATTTAGGATCTTGTGACGAAAGTCGTGGGGGTTCAAATCCCTCCGCCCGCACCAGCACACTATTTTGATCGCGTAAGATAATTTGAATCGCGTTAGGCAGAATCGCGTACCGACAAGTCGCCTCACCCCCACTCCGACCTCAGCGAATCCCGTCGAAGCCCAAATCCTGGTCTCCCAAATTAGCCAAGCAGAGCTCAAACCATGCAGATAACAGAAACCAGTTCCGAAGAGCTCAAGCGCGAGTACAAGATCGTTGTCGGCGCTGAGGACATTGAGGACAAGGTAACGGCCAAGCTGAACGATCTTGGCAAGACCATTACGCTGCCCGGCTTTCGACCCGGAAAGGTTCCGGTTTCGCTGCTTCGTAAGCGGTTCGGAAAATCGGTTATGGGTGAAGTGCTGGAGGAGGCCGTAACCGCGAGCAGCCAGCAGGCGATCCAGGATAACTCGCTCACGCCTGCGTTACAGCCGAAGATCGAAGTTACTAAGTTCGAAGAGGGGTCCGATCTCGAATACACGATGGCGGTTGAGATCATGCCGGCGATCGAGATGCCGGACTTCGGAGCTATCGAGCTCGAACGGTTGGTCCTTAGTGCCGGCGACGAAGAGGTCGAAGAAGCGCTTGAGCGCATGGCCGAGCAGCAGAAGACGTTCGAAACCGTTGCGGGCGACGCAGCTGCCGGCGACAAAGATGCCGTACTGATCGATTTCAAAGGCACCATCGATGGTGAAGAATTCGAAGGTGGTGCAGCCGAGGGGCACCTTCTGGAGCTCGGCGGCGGTCGCTTCATTCCGGGCTTTGAAGAGCAACTTGTAGGCACCAAGGCCGGTGATAAAAAGAACGTCGACATTACCTTCCCCGAGGATTACTCCGCGGCCGACCTGGCATCGAAAGCGGCGGTCTTTGCTGTCGAAGTCAAGGAAGTGCGGGTCGCCAAATCGGCCCCGATTGACGATGAATTGGCCAAGCGCATGGGTCTGGAAGATCTGGCCGCGCTAAAAGATGCGGTGAAGGGTCAGATCGCGAAGGAGTATGCCGATATTGCACGCGATCGCCTGAAGCGCGGTCTCCTCGACTCGCTTTCAGAGGCGCAGAATTTTGGCGTGCCCGAAGGGATGGTCGACCAGGAGCTTGAAGCGATCCTCGAACAATTTCGTTCGCTCGGCGAACGCAACGAGCTTGAGGAAGAGGATAAAGACAAAAGCGAGGAAGAACTTCGCGAAGAATATCGCCCGATCGCTGAGCGACGGATTCGGCTCGGTCTTTTACTTGGCCGCGTTGGTGAGACCAACAATATTATTGTCAACGACGATGAGGTAAGCCGAGCGCTGACGGAGAATGCGCGCCGCTACCCCGGACGCGAACGGCAAGTGATCGAATTCTATCAAAGCAACCCTCAAGCCATGGCGCAGCTCAAGGCACCGCTGTTTGAAGATAAGGTGGTCGATTTCATCCTCGAATTGGCGTCGGTTAGCGAACGTTCAGTCACCCGTGACGAATTGATGCAAGATCCGGAACAGGAGGGAGCAGAATCGGATTCTGATTCGGATGGCGACGCCACGAAAAAGAAAGCCAAGCCAAAGAAAAAAGCTGCCGGAAAGTCTGCCGGTGCCGCCAAAAATACTAAAAAGAAGGCTACCAAAAAGAAAGATGATGACAGCGGCAAAGCGAACACCGAGGACACCTAAATCTCAAAACATGAAGTGCGGGAATACAAACGATGAATGAGCGGATGCAGAATCTTGTGCCGATGGTTGTTGAGCAGACCAACCGGGGCGAGCGTGCGTACGATATTTACTCGCGCCTTCTTAAGGAGCGCATCATCTTTCTGACCGGGCCGGTCGACGATATGGTCGCGAGCTTGGTCACCGCGCAACTGCTGTTCCTGGAAGCTGAGAACCCGCAAAAGGATATTTCTTTCTACATCAACTCTCCGGGTGGCATCGTTTCCTCAGGCCTTGCGATATACGACACCATGCAATATGTCCGCCCGCGTATTTCGACGCTGTGCATCGGACAGGCTGCATCGATGGGGTCGTTGTTGCTGTGCGCCGGCGCGCCGGGCCTACGCTTCGCGCTGCCCAATGCGCGTATCATGATGCACCAACCTTCCGGGGGTTTTCAGGGTCAGGCTGCGGACATAGAAATCCACGCGCGCGAGATTCTTTCGCTGCGCGCCCGCCTCAACGATATTTACGTCGCGCACACCGGAAAGAAGCTCGAAGAGATAGAGAACCATCTCGATCGCGATTTCTTTATGACCGCGGAAAATGCTAAGGATTTCGGACTCATTGATGACGTCGTTAACAAGCGCCCGACGCCCGAGGATGAGGACGAGGTCGAAGAGCCGTCGAAGTGACGGTCGTTACTGATCGTCTGGTGGCGCCGTAGTTAGTTAAACCTTAACCGACAGTCTTCTCCCGTGTGTTTGGGAGAAGCCTGAACCGGATCAAATACCGGTGGGGATACCAGATAAAGGTACCCGCTTTGCTTTGGCGCCAATATATAGGTTGTGTGGTGTTGGCGTCCGCGTTTAACATGACCCGGTTGTAGCGCCTGAGGGGTTTTGATGACCAAGTCCGCTGGCAGCGACTCGAAAAACACGCTGTATTGTTCCTTCTGCGGCAAAAGCCAGCACGAAGTTCGTAAGCTCATCGCCGGCCCGACAGTGTTTATTTGCGATGAGTGCGTCGAACTGTGCATGGACATCATCCGTGAAGAGCACAAAAGCGCGTTGGTTAAGACGCGCGATGGTGTCCCCACGCCCGGCGATATCTGTACCGTGCTCGATGATTACGTGATCGGCCAGGACCACGCCAAGCGGGTTTTGTCGGTAGCGGTTCACAATCACTACAAGCGGCTCAATCACAGCGCCAAAAACAACGACGTCGAGCTCGCTAAATCCAACATCCTGCTGATCGGCCCGACCGGTTGCGGCAAAACGCTGCTTGCGCAGACGCTAGCGCGAATTCTCGATGTGCCATTTACGATGGCCGATGCGACGACGTTAACTGAAGCAGGCTACGTCGGCGAAGATGTCGAGAACATCATTCTCAAGCTGCTTCAGGCGGCGGACTACAACGTCGAGCGCGCGCAGCGCGGCATCGTCTATATCGATGAGGTCGACAAAATCAGCCGCAAATCGGACAACCCGTCAATCACTCGTGATGTATCAGGCGAGGGCGTCCAGCAGGCATTGCTCAAGATTATGGAAGGCACGGTCGCCTCGGTGCCGCCGCAAGGGGGTCGTAAGCATCCCCAGCAAGAGTTTCTCCAGGTCGATACCACAAATATTCTGTTCATATGCGGCGGAGCGTTCTCCGGTCTCGAAAAGATTATCTCGGCCCGCGGCCGGGGTACCTCAATAGGCTTCGGTGCCGATGTGCGCGCCCAAGACGAGCGTGCAACTGGCGCGATCCTGATGGGAGTTGAGCCCGAGGATCTCCTGCGCTTTGGTCTAATTCCCGAATTTGTGGGCCGCTTACCGGTGTTGGCAACGCTGACCGATCTCGACGAAGAAGCCCTCGTCGAAATTCTTACCAAGCCGAAGAATGCTCTGGTTAAGCAGTATCAACGCCTGTTCGAAATGGAGGACGTGAACCTGACGTTCTCCGAGGACGCGCTCGGCGCAATCGCGAAACGAGCAATTGCGCGCAAAACTGGCGCACGTGGTTTGCGCTCGATTCTTGAGAGCAATTTGCTCGATTCGATGTTTGAACTTCCTTCGCTCGATCAGGTCGAGGAGGTTGTTATCAATAGCGAGGTCGTCGAGGGCCGCGCCAAACCACTCTATATATATAGTGATCGTCGCGAAGACGTCGGGACACCGGCCTAATTGCTGCCCCATCTTCCCAAGCGTGGGGGCGACGACACACTTGAATCATGCGTAACGTGAGCCACATCTAACCTGGGGCTTGTAGTCTCAGAGTGATTAAGCAGCTACGATCGCGCTGGTGATAAAGCCGCCCGACGCGAAACCCAACGACGCACGAAACGGTGACGAACGAATGACTGAACAAGCTGACACGCACGATTACCCAATCCTTCCGCTACGCGACATCGTGGTGTTCCCGCACATGATCGTCCCGCTGTTCGTGGGTCGAGAGAAATCCGTTCGCGCCCTTGAGGACGTGATGGCTGACGACAAGCAAATCCTGCTCGTCGCGCAGAAGGATGCAAGCCAGGACGATCCCTCGGCCGACGATATTTATCGGATCGGAACCGTAAGCACGGTGCTCCAACTCCTGAAATTGCCGGACGGGACCGTCAAAGTATTGGTTGAAGGTGGTCGGCGCGCCTTGATCTCGTCGTTTGTGGAGAATGCGAATTTCTTCCAGGCTGTGGCCGAAATCGTCCCCGAAGATGATGCGGATTCGCCCGATGCGCCGGCCTTGGTGCGCACGGTGGTATCGCAGTTCGAGCAATACGTGAAGTTGAACAAGAAGATCCCGCCTGAGGTAATGGTTTCGCTCAATCAGATCGAGGATCCCAGCAAGCTCGCCGATACGGTCGCATCGCATCTGGTGCTAAACGTTTCGGAAAAGCAGGAGCTGCTCGAGATCTACGGTGTGGTTGAACGTCTCGAGAAAGTTTATTCGCTGATGGAAGCCGAGATTGGCGTCCTGCAGGTCGAAAAACGTATCCGTGGGCGCGTCAAGCGTCAGATGGAGAAGACCCAGCGAGAGTATTATTTGAACGAACAGCTCAAGGCGATTCAGAAGGAACTCGGCGAAGCCGAGGATGGCCGAGATGAATTGCAGGAGCTTGAAGACAAAATCAAGAAGACCCGTCTGACCAAGGAAGCGCGTGAGAAAGCGACCGCGGAGCTCAAGAAGCTCCGCAATATGAGCCCGATGTCAGCCGAAGCTACCGTGGTGCGCAACTATCTCGATTGGATGTTGTCGATCCCATGGAAAAAGAAGAAGAAGATCAACAAAGACATCGATCATGCCGAATCCGTGCTCGACACCGATCATTATGGTCTTGAGAAGGTCAAAGAACGCATCCTCGAATACCTCGCCGTACAACAGCGTGCTGACAAACTCCGTGGCCCCATCCTGTGCTTGGTTGGACCGCCGGGCGTCGGCAAAACCTCGCTTGGCAAATCGATCGCGCGTGCGACCGGTCGCCAGTTCATACGCATGTCGCTTGGCGGGATTCGCGACGAAGCTGAGATTCGCGGACATCGCCGCACGTATATCGGGTCGATGCCGGGCAAGATCGTGCAGTCGATGAAGAAGGCGAAGTCATCGAACCCGCTATTCTTGCTCGATGAGGTCGACAAAATGGGAGCCGATTTCCGCGGTGATCCATCGTCGGCACTTTTGGAGGTGCTCGATCCTGAGCAGAACTCGTCCTTCAATGATCACTATCTTGAGGTCGATTATGACCTGTCCGATGTGATGTTTGTGACCACGGCCAATACGCTGAATATTCCGCCCGCGCTTCACGATCGGATGGAGGTCATTCGCATCTCCGGTTACACAGAGGATGAGAAGGTCGAAATAGCCAAACGCCATCTGATTCCGAAACAGCGGGAAGCGCATGGGCTGAAGGAAGAGGAGTGGTCGATCTCGGAAGATGCGGTGCGCAATGTCATCCGGCTCTATACGCGTGAAGCGGGCGTCCGCAACCTAGAACGCGAACTCGCCAGCCTGACCCGCAAGGCGGTACGCTACATTCTTCAACACGAAAAGAAGACCATTCGTGTTACGCGCCGCAATCTTGAGAAATTTCTTGGTGTCCCGCGCTTCCGGTTCGGTGAGATAGAGGAAGAAGACCTCATAGGTATTACTACCGGTTTGGCGTGGACCGAGGTTGGCGGTGAATTGCTCTCGATTGAAGCTGTCATGCTGCCCGGCAAGGGTAAAATGACCACCACCGGTAAACTCGGCGATGTTATGAAAGAATCGGTCGAAGCGGGTGCGAGCTACGTGCGCTCGCGAGCAGCGACATTTGGCATCAAGCCCACTCTGTTTGAAAAGCGTGATATCCACGTCCACGTACCCGAAGGCGCAACGCCGAAAGACGGCCCGTCGGCTGGGGTCGCGATGATCACGTCGATTGTTTCAGTACTCACCCAGAATCCGGTGCGCAGAGATCTCGCGATGACTGGAGAGATCACATTGCGCGGGCGCGTGCTCCCGATCGGCGGTCTCAAGGAAAAACTGCTTGCCGCATTGCGCGGTGGGATCAAGACGGTGCTGATTCCAAAAGACAATGAAAAGGATCTCGCAGAAATTCCCGATAATGTGAAACGGGGGATGGAGATTATTTCAGTTGCTGTCGTCGACGAGGTACTTGAGCACGCTCTCCTCAAGCCGCTCGTGCCGATCGAGTGGACGGAGGACGACATGGCCGAAGGAGTCGCGAGCACGGCCGCGGCTGACGACGTCGGGGGCGTTGTTACGCACTAATCGTGTCGACCGGCGATCAGCTAATCCGTACTGATCCAA
>Ga0209403_10007862_pt1 | contig 10396 bp, 9 predicted proteins | sample ArcticOcean_MG_C_8_FD_187440 | JGI IMG/M metagenome (GOLD analysis project Ga0209403, IMG submission 187440) | Marine microbial communities from western Arctic Ocean - ArcticOcean_MG_CB11_86 (SPAdes) (version 2) | ecosystem: Environmental > Aquatic > Marine > Oceanic | place: Arctic Ocean...
TGGCCTCAACGATGGACGTGTTCACGGAGCCCACTTTCGGGAGCTCTGACGAGATTGACGACCGCCTTGCGGCGGCCCAAGACGCCAGGCTGATTAAGCTGAAGCCCATCTCCGAAACTCTGGGCATGGAAGTCGAGGGGGTGGACCTCAAGAACAAGCTCAGCGCGGAACAGGTCGCCGCGGTCTACGACGCGTTGATTCGCCACAAAGTCCTCGTCTTCAAGAAGATCAACCTGAACCACGAGCAGCAGGTGCGCTTCACCTACGAGTTGAGCAATGCTTCTCCGAACATTGGAGCGCCAACGATCGGCCACACCGTCTTTGGCCACGTAGATAAGTACCCCGAGATCTTCTCGGTCTACCAAGGGGATGGGTCGAAGCCGCGGAACATGGACAGCTACGAGGCGAAGGCCGCGACGAACCCTTGGACAGGGTACCACTGCGACATAACCGCCTGCGTGAACCCCCCAAGCATCGGGATGCTCCGCGGGGAGATCATCCCGGAGGGCGTCGGGGACACGAACTTTGGCAACCTCGCGGCCGCCTATGAGACCCTGGATGAGCCCACGAAGCAGCAAGTGGGCACCCTAAAGGCCGAGCACGAATACAAGTACGGGAAGACCAAAGGTTCCGAATACGGCGATGCGATCGCAAGCCGGCGGATGGTGAGCCATCATCCGCTGGTCACGGTACACCCGGACACGGGGGAGAAGGTTCTCTACAACTCGCCTGGCTTCCTGAAGTTCGTGGTTGGGATCGATGAGGAGGAGAGCACGGCTCTGCTCCACAAGATCTGGGAGCACTCCGTGGAATACACCATCCAGCACGTGTGGAGCAAGGGGGACCTGGTGGTCTGGGACGAGCGCTCGACGACGCACCGCGCCCCGACCGACATCTACCCAACCGGCGCAGAGCGTCAGCTCTACCGCACGACGCTGGTGGGACGACCCTTGCACGGCCTTGACGGCAGCGTGTCCGAGATAGTCCAGGGCGAGCCGATGCGCTCCTGCGAGGACGAGTTGGCCTCGCAGATGCACGTCGACCGGACCGGGTCCTCAACGACCGGAAACAGTTTCAGCAGCGCCTTCCCAGAGCCGAATTAGTCAGTACGGTCGGGTGCCAGCCCAATAGGGCATCGCTTTGGGTTCTGAAATCTGAGCCCACGGATCTTGCCATCTCGCGGCGTACAAACAGGCGCTGAAGGGCGTTCGAGGTCCCGCTTTGCCTGCAGTAACGCCCGGACCAGATGCGGGGCCGATCGGGGCCGGCACCACGGTGAAGCTGATAAACAACCTGATTCTGGCCTCCAATCAGGTCGCGGCGATGGAAGCCCTGGTGCTCGGTGTCAAAGCAGGTCTCAGCGTGGAAACCCTGCGAGAGGTGATTTCGTCTAGCAGCGGAGCGAGCCGCGCGTTCGACGCCGTCGTTGAAGATGTGATGACGCAGAGCTCGGTGCCGCCGGCTGGCAACGCGCCGCAGCGGGGGTTACATACGCGGGTCAAGGACACTACCCTGGCCTCGGAACTCGCTCGAGACCTCTCGGTGCCCCTACTCGTTGGCTCCGTGGCGACGCAAGCCTACCTTGCCTGCGATGTACGCGGCTTCGCCAACCGTGAGCACTGGGCGTTAATCGAGATCTTCGAGGAGTTGGCCGGTATCCGGGTGCGGCCCGAGGACCTATAGCCCCGTCCGGCGCTCGCCACCACACTGCTCGCGTGGGAATAGGTTCGTCAGAGCAGCGGCGCTCGGGCTTCGGCTCTTCAATTGCAGGCGTGCAGGTCTTTGCTTTTCTGGATGCCGTGGAAGCAGGTGGGGGTGCGCCAGTAGCAGTCGCGGGGTCTCACCGGCTCAACATCAAAGGCAACCATCGCAGATGCGGGCTGAGACAAGCGCTGGAACATACTGCTTTTTCTGGCGACCTGTTCTCCAGAGACCTCGCCGAACGGGACTGCATCATCGGCAAAGTAGGGCGTGCCGATAGTACCCGCCTTGAACTTGTCGAACTCGTAGGCGAGCCGGGTGATGTATATCTGATTTATCTTTGGCTGCTGCACACACGGTTTCCCGACACCGGAGAAGAGCGCGAATGATGCTGACACAACGCTTCGTTCTTCAGTCAGTGCGCGACGAGATCGGAATACTCGGCCTGGTTCGTCCGTTGAATGACGCAGTGGATCCGCGGTTTCCTTGCAGTTGCCGGCCTTGCCCCAACAGCAAGAAGTGGCGCCCAGGGCTTGATACGTCCGGTCTTTTTAGATGCGATCGGGCGTTGAGCGCATGTAGCGTGACGGCACTTAGACCTTGACGTCGCCGTCCATGATGATACTCGCGCGGCACGCAGTCTCAGCGCCAGGCGAAACGCGGCTGCTCGTAGTGGGCGACGCGGGTGTCTTTGCCGAGCAGGCAAACCTCTCTGAACTGGTAAAGGAACACGGCTGTGGGCGCCGCAATCCAGCTCGAGCCCACCGGCATACGCAAGACCGGGTTGGCGCTCGTCACCGGCAGGTTTCGCTGCTCATAGGTCAATCCATCCACCGTCTCGAGTTCCACGTTGTCGCTGAGAAAGGGCGCGTCTTCGCGCAGGAACTCGTTGACGGGGATTCGGTGGATGGAGGCGACCTCATCGGGGCTGGGGATGGCGCCATCGTTGGCGCCGACCCACACGACAATCGGTGTGATGATGAAGCCGGAGCGCGTGACGAAGTCATCCAGGCGCCCGAGGATGTTCTCGGGCGCGACTGAAAGACCGACCTCTTCCTCCATTTCACGCAGGGCTGCCTGGTACGGGGTCTCACCCACGTCGATCCGCCCGCCCGGTAGCGCCCACTGGCCGCCATGGTTCTTGAGCTTCGATGAACGTCGGGTCAGTAGCAGGGCTGCCGAGTCCTGCCAGGTACTGTAAGCAGCCATGCCGTCGAGATCTGCACCCAGACCCTCTTCGACGACCGCCAACGTGACTGCCGCGGCCGTGCCATCTTGCTCTGCCGCGTTGACCTCGAAGGTCTCGAGATTGCGTTGAATCCGCGCCCGGAGGTCATCGTCGTATTGGTAAGTCATTCCGCGTTTGGCAAGTCGGAGTGCTGCTAGGATATCCGTCAATCAGCCGATTGTCTGCCTACGACGAACAAGGTAGCCGGGTGCAATGAAGGAAATCCGCGGCCATGGGATGAGCGGCGCCGGCAGCGGCAGTGACGGTGTGGGCTGGGGCGTTAACGCTGACGGATCCGCAGCGCGTTCGCAGAGATCCGCCAGCGAAGCCGCTCACTGCCGAGTGTCGTGCCTTCACGCTCGACGCCGCCTGCCAGCCCCATCAACGCGAGCGGCTGGAACAGGTCTGTCGCTACATCGATTCATCACGCGACCCGCTATCTCCTCGAGCGGTTGTCAGTCAACACCACCGGCCTGGTCGTCTTTCAACTCCACGCTCCCTTTTGCGACGCGTCGGCCGGGACACAGGGGCGTCGCGTTTGGCGATGAAGGGTGCTTGGCGCGGAGACGATCTGACCCGACGCATCGACCGACAAACCGAGTCGCGTTCCGTTCAGAGCGGTTCATCACGAGCGGTTCGCTGCGATGAATCTGATCACCACTTTGGCAAGTTCTTCGCCCTGATCATCCTGCGTGTAGCGCGTGGCATTTTTGATGGTCACGTGGTTCTGGCCCCTTGCTCCCGGTATTTCCTCCTGGGAATTGAATATCCATGTTGCCGGGATCCCCATCACTGAACGCGGTGAGGAACGGTTTGTTGAAGGTTCTTAGCGCTTCCCAGGCTTTGTGATTAGCGGGCACTTCAACGTTGTCGGGGAAGAGTGAAATCAGGCTGGGAATTGCCTGGCGCCCTGCATGTATTCCTCGGCTGGAAATGGCGCAGCATAGGCTCGCTCTTCCTCAGGAGAGGAGCTGTTTAGCCACAGGCTCATGATCGCGCCTAGGTTCAGGTCCTCGGAGGCATCGCGATGATTGATCCAGTACATGAAGCGAGGACGCGGATCGACGTCAGCGACAGCATTCTTGGTCTGATCTAAATCTACCGCGTTCCATAAGGCCCTCCCGCATCGATTCGTTTACGGCCACGGTGTTGAGCACGGGCGTATCCGCAAGCAGTTGCCGGAGCTTTTCTGCCATCGCATCCGGGATGTTCCTGGCATCAGGCAGACCGGTGTTGGTGACAAGGACCCGGGCGAAATCGATTCAGGTCGGCGGCAACGATCCGCAGAGTGATGGGCCCGCCCCAGTCGGGGTCGGTGATAGCGGCGATTACGTGTAGCTGGCCGTCGCAATCCGGGCACTGCGTGATGTCGATCTCGAAACCGCGTTTCAGACGCTGTGCACATGAGGGGTGCTGTTGGGCGGGCGCTCTCCCGCGTCGCCGCGCCCGGGTGTTGGGTCTCGGATGCGGATCGCGATCAAGTCGGTTTGGTGTTTGGCCACGATACCTGTCGAAACGGTGAGTTCGGCGAAGGCGTAGACGACTGGCCTTGGACATTGACGGACAGCCGCTCGAGACAGATAGCCGGAACGGAAGCGCCAGCGGTTGAGCGGCGCTGGGATTCTGCAGCAGGGCCGCAGCGGGTGCGGGGGCGTTACTCGACGAATCGCCGATCGAGTCGAGGGGGACTGGTGGAACCGAAAAAGGCCGGGAACTGAAGCTGTTGATGCGCGCAGTTTAAGTCGCTTCATCCACATGCGTCCGCCTATAATCCTCCGCTTTGAGGCCGATCAAAGATCACCGCCTGGTGACTGAAGTCGGAGTCCTCTATCTCGTAAGGGAGCAAAGGTGTGAGTGATACGGATCGGGTTCGACGGCAGAAACCCCTCGAGGGGATCAAGGTTATTGAATGTTCCGCCGTCTACGCTGGACCAATCTGTACTCGCATGCTGGCCGACTGCGGTGCGGACGTGATCAAGATCGAGACTCCCAAAGGTGGCGACCAGACCCGCGGGCCGACCGGTGATTCACGCGTCTTCGCCCACTTCAACGCCGGCAAGCGCAGCATCGCCGTCAATCTCGCCAATGCCGATGGTCGCGATCTAGTGATGCGTTTAACCGAACAGGCAGATGTCTTCGTCGAGAACTACCGACCGGGTGTGATGCGGAAATACGGACTCGACTATGAACACCTGAAGGCAGACCGTCCAGGTCTGATCTATTGCTCCATATCCGGCTTCGGGCAGACCGGTCCGTACGCTCAGCACGGCGCGTACGCGCCAATCGCCCACGCATCGAGCGGCTACGATGTCGCGCATATGCGTGCACAGGCGGACCCGGACGCGCCCCCGCAGCGTGCCCCGGTCATGATCGCCGACATGCTCACAGGTGCCTACGCGTTCGGCGCGATACAAACGGCGCTATTGGGTCGTGCCCAATCGGGCGTAGGTGATTACATTGACGTGTCAATGCAGGAGTCGATGATGATGCTGATTCCCGGACAGATTCAGGGCGCCCACACCGAGGATCCGCCTCGGGCTGGCGGCTTTCGACCCGTCCGGGTTCGCGATGGCTATGTGATGGCATGCATCGTATCCGGTCGCAACTTCGAAGGGCTATGCCGGGGCCTCGAGCGTATGGATCTTCTCGAGGACGAACGCTTCGAGCGGTCAGCCCGCTTCCTGAACATGGACGTGCTCGTGGACATCATGGAGGACTGGGCCAAAGACCTCACTGCTGACGAAGTCGAAGCGCGGCTGAATGCTACAGGCGTCCCAGTGTCCCGTTACAACGCGGCGGACGACCTCTTTACCCACGCCCAGGTTGTCGAACGCGACTCGTTTCTGCCGATGACGGACGCCCGGGGCGACTTCCTCATCCAGCGGATGCCGTTTCTTATGAGAAACAACGACAACCTTGCGGCTTCGAGCGCGCCGGCACTTGGCGAGCACACAGACCACATCATCATCGACGAGCTCGGCATGACGGAGGCTGATGTCAGCCGGATGAGATCAAACGGGTCAGTTGCCTGAGGTGTGCGCGTTTTTCTGAGGGAAGGCGCGCTACGGCGCCTGATCAGGGAGATGCCGTGTGCCGAATAGACCCGTTATTATCCCTTGCATAGACGCCCCCTATGTCAACCCGAAGGTTTGATTTCACCGTTGAGACGGGTGCGACGCGGGTCTTTTGGTTTCGGCTCTCGAGTGGGTTGAGACCCTGGACTAGCATCCTCGATTCGCGTGCTGGGTAACCCATTAAGATTCTGTCCGCATTTGGGGTTGCCACTGCCTCCAGTTGGGTTTTGTCCAGCCATACAGTCGGTATTGGTGTAGTGTGGATCGACAAACTCCGCCTATATTCCGACGGCGTCAAACCTCTATCACAACTGCAGGAGAGCCCGATGAACGAGCTGTGCCGCCATTCGGCCACGGAGCTGGCCGCGATGATTCGCAAGGGTGTGGTGTCCAGCCGCGAGGTAGTCGAAGCGCATCTAGCCCGCATCGACGAGGTCAACGAGTCCATCAACGCGGTGGCTGTCACACTCACCGACAGGGCGCTGGTAGCGGCGGATGCGGCGGATTCGGCCGACGCGGCAGCGCGCGCCCGTCCGCTTCATGGAGTGCCATTCACGATCAAGGAGAACATCGACTGCGCGGGTACGCCGACGACGCAAGGGGTCCCCGCCTTCGCCCAGGCGGTCGCGTCTGTCGATGCGCCGATCGTCGAACGCATGCAGGCGGCGGGTGCAGTGCCAATCGCACGGACCAATCTGCCGGAGCTTGGTTCACGGCTCGACACGGACAATCCGCTGCACGGGCGTACGTACAACCCGTGGAACCGGGCGGTGACGCCAGGGGGCTCGAGCGGCGGCGAGGCTGCGGCCATCGCGACGGGTATGTCGCCGATCGGACTCGGCAACGACATCGGCGGCTCGGTGCGCAATCCTGCCTACTGCTGCGGGATCGCTGCGATCAAGCCCACCGTCGGACGGGTCCCGCTCGTGACGTCGATGGATCCGCTCGACGGCGGGATCGCCTTCGAGTTCGAGTCTGATGGGCTCTTGGCTCGGACGATCGAGGATCTGAGGACCGGGCTCGCGATCATCGCGGGCCGTCATCCAGGCGACCCGAAGTCGGTTGACGTGCCGCTCGTCGGCCCGCCGCCGAAAGCCATGACGGCGGCGCTCGTGACGTCGGTGCCGGGCGTGGTGCTTCCCGACGTGATCGTGCGTGAGATCGAGCGGGCCGGGGAGATGCTCGCCGCGCAGGGTTGGCGTGTGGAGCCTGCCCAGCCCCCGGAGCTCGAGAACGTCGTGCGCATGTGGGGTCAGGTGCTGACGACCGATTTCTCGGCCGAGCCGCTCGAGGCAATCGCGAGTCGCAGCGTCGTCAGGCTGATGTCCGGGTTTGCCGAGTACTTCGATCACGACCGCCGCACGCTCGATCGGTTGTTGACAGAGCGACGTCGCTTGCGCCGGCTGTGGTCGGCCTTTTTCGCCGAGCACATCGTCTGCGTCGGTCCGACGTGGACATGCCGGCAGTGGCCGATCGACTCAGACCTGGTCCCCGGAACCGGCGTCGAGCTGATGGTCGATAGCCTCCGTTTCGTTGCCCCGGGTAACGGTCTCGGAATTCCAGGCGTCGCGGTGCCGACGGGTGTGCACGACGGCCTGCCGACCGGCGTGCAGATCTACGCGGACCTCTTCCGTGACGACCTGTGCCTCATGGCGGCCGAGTGCATTGAGCGCGCCGCCGGGATGGCCATTCCGATCGACCCGGTCGTGTAATCTGCACCAACACCAGAGCCTGGATCAGCCCCATTGGAGCCTCAATAGCATCACAGTCCCATCGCCATCACTGTCTGCAATAACGGCAATAGGTGTGCAAGGCATGATCCAATATCATTGCTCTGAGTCTGCAAGGCCAGTTTCTATCGGCCTGTGGGCGCTTCGCGCGCTAAGTGTTGCAAGTGTGCGAACCTCCAGCTAATTTTTCGAGATCGTGAGCAGCACTGATCGAAGAACTCGCCGACGAACTCGAACACTTCCCGTGTTGGAAGGAATCACTAGGCGTTGTGCTCATCAGGTGGTTTGTACCAAAGGGGTCTGAGCCCATTTGGAGACTTCAGGAACCGACGGCAGAAGAAGTGAGACTGGTTCAGTCTCAGGCCGGGAATGAATCGCGTAACAATCTCTGCTAACCTCAACGCCAGCGTTTTGCAGGAGGTTCTAGTCGCACTAAAGCATCCATTCGCTTCAGGGAGGCTTCATGGACGGTTACATTCTGCTGGCAAGCGAGTCCACGGGCCTCCACCTGTGCGATGGGACGGAGGAAAGCAGCTTCGGGCTGCGCCCGCGCTGCGACGACAGTTGCGTGTGGGAGTGGGAGAGCGCTTCATCCCTGAGGAACGCCGCGACGGGCGGCGTGGTGACGGTCGAGCCGATCGGCGCGCTGCCAGGCCCGATCCAGGCGGCGGCGATCGACGCGGCGTTCGGACCCGGCGCCAGCCTGCTCGTGCCGCAAAAGTACCGCCTTGTGAGCGACGCGCACAGGCTGGCCGGTCTGGGGGACCAACTGCTGTTCTCAGCGCGCGAGGCGCCGACCCGCCTGCCGTCGGCCTACCTGGCGGATCTCGAGACGCAGGGGTGGACAGTGGTGGAGAACATGATGAGCCCAGCGATGGTGTCGAATCTGGCTGCGAACATCGACATCGTGCGGGAGAACAACGCCGAGAAGGAGGCCCGGGTGAAGACGGCTCAGGACAGCCGCCCCTACAAGTCCAACGACAACGTCATTCGCCCGCGGGCGCTGATGGACAAGGGCGAGAGCTTTCTCGGCATGACGCCGGCGGTGGCGCAAGCACTGATGCACCCGGTCTCGCTGTGGCTGATCGAGAGCTACCTTGGCGTCGACTCTATCCATTACTGTCAATGTCCGGGATTCTCCATCCTCAGGCCGGCGGAGAAGACAGGAGAGAATGCACGCGTCATGCCGGGCGGTTGGCACGCCGACTACCCCTATCCGCTCACCAGCGAGACGGAATCTCACACGTTCATGCTCGGCCCGGAGGAGTTTGCGAAGCTCGACGCGTCAATCTCGCCGCGGTTCCCCGACTGGAAGCGACGCAAGGACAGACTGGGGATGCAGTTCAATATCGCGTTGACGGACTTCACACCGGAAACGGGGGCCACTCAGTTTGTTTTGGGTTCTCATGAGTTTGGCACCCCGCCGCCGACAGAGATGAACGCGGTGCCGACCGCCGCAGGGGCAGGACCGCACCAAAATGTGGTCCAGGTACCGTTTGCCGCTGGCTCGGGCATCCTCTACGACTCGCGCACCTATCATCGGGCGCCTCCAGAGCTGAATGTTTCCGGCGAGGAGCGCTGGGCCATGCTGACCTGCATTGTTCCCTCGTTCGTGCGCGACTTGAGGGCGAGGGACGACAAGGTCGAATCGGCGGATGCCTTCGCAAAGGCGACGAACGTCCACGCGGCGCTGACTCCCAGAGAGCTGCAAGACGTCGTCAAGATGCTCTGCGATGATGAGATGGGAAGGCCGCGTCAGGACATCGAGGTGGCCGTCTCGGCGGCGCCCGCGACTCTCACCTGAAGTAAGGTCTCCGATCGGCCGCGGTTGATGCGCGCGTCACGGGTTTACCGAAAGAAGAGCCCGCTATGACAGGGGGAGTGGCAAGGAACGCAGTCGCTCACCGGTTGCCTGGTAGGCGTGGTGGATCAGATCGATTTCTATCGCGCGGGTGATGATCGCCAGGCACTCACTCAAGATCTCCGGACGGCGAGCAAACAACAATCGCAACGGCCAGCGAAAACTCAGTACCCACTGTCGCACCGGGACTTCCGGAAAAACATGGTCAATCAGATGCGCTGACGTTTCCACCGTGCGTCACGCACCAGCAGCTTGGACAAAACCACGCAGCTTGCAGGAAAACGCCACCAGGTGTTCGAATCGGCAACCGTTCACTTCACCCGCTCGACCTCGCGCCGCAGCATCTCCGCGGACGCTTCGTCGACAAATCTGCCGAAGACCGCCGATCCTCTCGCCTCGAGATCCGCATTTTGCAGCCGAGGCAGCGACGAGGAGGCATGACATCAATACGGCGCGAGTAGGGTTTCCGCTCGTGTCGGTTACGGTTTTTCGGGGCAAGCGGTGCCCCCTGTCACTCCGGACGGGGCCTGCGGTCGATCAATGGGCCGGCCGTCACCGCGTCCGCTCGGCACTGGGAGCCATTTACACAAGCAGCGACAACAACCCCCGTCTGTTGCCGGGTTCAGATGAGGGATCGGCAGCGTGAGTCTGGGAATCTATCCGCGGTTGAACCAACGCAGCCGGAGAGGTCGTTTCCGCATGGCATGGACCAATGCCGCCAACGCCGAATCCAGAATGGTGCCGGGGCAGGCAGGGGCGGTGCGGCGAGTCCGTCGTGAACGAGGACATCGTCCACATTCCA
>Ga0209403_10007864_pt1 | contig 10394 bp, 9 predicted proteins | sample ArcticOcean_MG_C_8_FD_187440 | JGI IMG/M metagenome (GOLD analysis project Ga0209403, IMG submission 187440) | Marine microbial communities from western Arctic Ocean - ArcticOcean_MG_CB11_86 (SPAdes) (version 2) | ecosystem: Environmental > Aquatic > Marine > Oceanic | place: Arctic Ocean...
AGCCGCACGATGAAGTTGTCGATGGCCCGGGTGTCGACTCCCTCGGGCAATCCCCACACCTCTTGCAAGATCTCGCGGCGGGAAACCGGTTGATTGGCGTTCTCGACCAGATAACGCAGGAGGTCGCATTCCATGACTGTCAGGCGGTGCGACTTGTCGTGTGCGTGCACCTGCATCGCTGCGAAGTCGAGCGTTCGTCCAGCGAACGTGTAGACATCGGGTGATGTTGCGTCTGACGCGCGGCTCGAGTCGACTGGATCCTGTTCGTCCCAGCGGCGCCGTCGCAGGAGCCCGTTGACGCGCGCGATCAGAATGGAGAGGTCGAACGGCTTTTGCAGGTAGTCGTCGGCGCCGGCCTCAAAGCCCCGCAGCACATCCTCGGCACTGCCGCGGGCAGTCAGCATCAGGATCGGCACGAAGTGGCCGGCAGCGCGCAACTCCGATGCGACCGCGAATCCATCTTTTCCCGGAAGCATCACATCTAGGATGACGGCGTCGACTCTCTGCTGCTCGCCGAGAATGACAGCGAGCGCGGTCTCGCCATCTGGCGCGACTATCGCCTCGAGACCTTCGGCTTCGAGGTTGAACCGAAGACCGTCGGCAATGTGTTGCTCATCTTCGACGATGAGGATACGGCTCATAGGAAGAACAATACCGCAGGGGCCTTAGCTTTTAGCCTCAGGCTCCGCTGGCGGGTCAGACTCCGAGGCGATCCGTGGCAGCTCCAACGTAAACGTGGCGCCGCGTCCCTCGCCTTCGCTGTGGGCAAACACGCGCCCACCATGCGCCTTCGCGATCGATCGCACGATGTAGAGACCAAGGCCCGTACCTTTGATGCTGCTCAGGGTACGCGTCTGCGCCCGGTAGAAGCGTTTGAAGATGCGCTTGAGCTGCTTGGGGGCGATGCCTATCCCGCGGTCCTGTACCCGGATCCACGCGGTGTCAGGCGCGGGCGCTACAACGGAGACCGTGACGCGCACGTTCTCGGCGGAGTATTTGACGGCGTTGTCCAGAAGGTTGGTGACCACGGTCGCCAATTGCTCTGAGTCGCCACTGACGGCCGGCTTGCCGTCGGGTGCCTCGAGAGTGATCGCGCTCGCGTCGAGGTGGTGTCGTACGAGCGCAAGCTGTACGCAGTCCCGCGCCAAGGCCGCCACATCGACAGGCGTCCGCACGACAGCGTTCGTTTTCTGCCCGGATGCTCCGGCCGCGAGCACCTGCTCAACCGTGCGATGAAGGCGGTCGGCATCCGCCAGCATGATGGCGTAGAACTCCTGGCGTTGGCTCTCGTCGATGTCCCGCGACTGCAGCGTCTCCAGATACAGACGCATCGATGCGATCGGCGTTTTTAGTTCGTGCGTCACGGCGTTGATGAAGGTGTCGTGATCTTCGTTGCGCTTGATCTCAAGGACCAGGAACACCGTATAGACGATGAGGCCGGCGATGATGAGCGCGAAAGAGACGATGCCGAGGATGAGGGGTGCAAGGCGACTGGAGTTGATGACGATCCAGCCGATGTTCAGCGCCACCGCAGCCGCGACCAGCAGGACGCACAGAGTGACAAAGAAGGCGATGGCCTTCTGGCGACGGGTCACAGAATGATTGTAGCGGGCCGGGGTGCCCGCCGCTCCCTGTTACCTGGCCAAGCTCAGGCTACGGCTGCGTCGTCCGCTGCATCCGCCACGTCCAGCCGTTCGTTCTCTTCGTGGGGCACCGGCTGAGCGATCTTCGCAACCTTGACGTCCCAGACGAGCCCGATCGCCCGCAGCACGCTGATCCCCATCCAGTTGAAGTCCACCTCGTACCACGCGAGCCCGTGGCGGGCGGATGTCGGATGCGCATGGTGGTTGTTGTGCCATCCCTCGCCGAAGGTCAGGATCGCCACCCAGAAGCTGTTCTTTGAATCATCCCGGGTCTCGAATCGACGCGATCCCCAGAGATGGGTGGCGGAGTTGACCAACCACGTCGAATGCAGGCCCCAAGTTGTCCGGAAGAAGATGCCCCACAAGACGTAGGGAATACCGCCAAAGGCCAGCAGGGCGAGGCCGACCACGATATTGGTGGTCCAGTGCCACGTCGACATCCATACGTGGAAGGGGTCGCGCGCCAGATCAGGCACGTACCGCGCGAGAGCCGTCGAGTCGGCGTGGAGCCCTTGTCCCATCACGATCCAGCCCATGTGTGCCCACCACCCGCCTTCCCGTGGCGTGTGCGGATCGCCGTCCTTATCGGACTTTTGATGGTGCACGCGGTGCGTCGCAACCCAGAACATCGGGCCGCCCTCAAGCGCCAGCGTTGCGCACCATGTCAAAAAGTATTCGACCCAGCGGTACGTCCGGTACCCCCGATGCGTCAATAGGCGGTGGTAGCCCATGCCGATGCCCAGCATGCCGGCCATGACCCACAGGATGAGGGCGGTCAGGATTGCGCCAGCATCAATGTAGAACAGGGCAGCAACGGCGCCGAGGTGAAAAGTGGCCATCGCGATCGACGTGATCCAGTTCACGCCCGACTTGAATTTTCGCCCAAACGGTAGCGCTTGCACTGCCATTGATCGTGTTCCCCCTTACAGAGACGCCGTGTAGAACCTCTGCAAGGTAACAGCTAGTGCACACCAGCACTGTAATAGTTCTGTAATAGGTTGTAAGTGGCTGGTTGGTAAGATGTTACGGGCTCGCGCTATCCTCGACACATGGACCGTGTATACGCACTGAGCATCCACGCGGATTACCGGTGCCAGCATTCGGGTGTTTGCTGCGCTTCCGACTGGGACGTCCCCGTCGAGTTGCCGGTCTATCAGCGGCTTGACTCCGCGCTCGTGTCGGGAAGCTTGCGCCCCGCCGCGGATGCCGACGGCGGTGGCGCCCCCCTGATCGTCGAAGACGACCTACCAGACGACGCCGGGGCCATGCTGGCGCGCACCACCGGTGGCGCGTGCGTGTTCTACCACAGCGGCTCACGTCTCTGCGTGGTCCATCGCGATCTTGGTGAAGAGCGACTGCCCTCGACGTGCCGCCACTTCCCACGTCTTGCGGTTCGTGATCGACGCGGCACATTCATCTCGTTGACGCACTACTGTCCGACCGCGGCGGCGATGCTGTTTCGCGACGACGTGCCGATCGAGATCGTCGAGGCGCCGCGGGCGTTCCCCCCCGCCGACTACGAGGGCTTTCTGGTTGGGCCTGACGCTTGGCCGCCGCTGCTGCATCCGCAGATGCTGATGGACGACGCGGCGTATGGCGCCTGGGAGCGCCACATGGTTTCGCGATGTGCCGACGAGACTCTCTCCCCCGAGGGCGTCGTGGTCACGCTGCAGCGTGATGCAACGGTCCTCCGCGGTTACACGCCCGGTACCGGGTCACTGATAGACGCCGTCGCGGCACTACCAAGGGAGGCGGTCGCGGCACCCGTGCATGAGGCGCTCGGACCGAGCCTTGCGCTATTCGCCGACGTGATGCGGGCAGTGCCGGACGACTTCAAAAAGGAGCCTGATGAAGGCCGGCTGGGAGACCTGTATCTGGTCGCGGTCGCACCTGCGTGGACGCAATGGGACAAGCCGCTGAAGCGTTACCTCGCAGCGAAAGCCTTTGCGTCATGGACCGCGTACCAGGGGCGCGGGCTGCTGACGGTCGTCCGTGGACTTGAGGTCGCTCTGGCCATGGTCCGGGTTGAAGCCTCGCGCCAATGCCGCGATCAGGGTCGACTGCTGGACGCGGAGCTTCTGAAGGCGGCTATCCGACAGGCAGACTTCGCGCTGAACCATCTCGCGGCTGGTGACGAACTGGCCCGCATGTGGTCGCGAGTCGAGGGCAGATCAAGAGCCGGTGCTCGCAAGCCGGCGTCCCGTGGCGGAGCCTAGGAGACTAGACGTCGAATGTCGCCATCACTGGTCCATGGTCGCTCGTGCCTACGTCCCGGCGCACGTCGCATCGGGTTGCACGAGCGGCAAGCGTCTCCGACGCGAACAGGTAGTCGAGCCGCCACCCGATATTTCGAGCCTTCAAGTTGCGCCACGGAGCCCACCACGTAAAGAGGTCAGCATTGTCGGGATCAAGCTGGCGATGCACGTCCACCAGGCCGCGCGAAAGGATGCGCTCGATGAGTGCCCGCTCTTCCGGAAGCTGCCCGGTGGCGCGCGGCTTTCGCTCCTTCGGGTGCACATCCATGTCGGTCCGCGTCACGTTCATGTCACCGCACAGTACGAGCGCCGATCCGGCGGCCTGAGACTCTGACGCGTAGGCGTCGAGCGCTTCAAGGAACCGGATCTTCGCGGGAAAGTCCTTGCCGCCGTTTGGCACGTAGATCGAGGCGATGGTGACGTCATGCAGACGAGCGGTGACGATGCGATGCTCGAAATCGAACGCTGGGTGCTCGTAGGAGGGCTGCGTCGGGTGCCACGTTTTCCGCACGAGAAGGCCGACGCCCGAGTACCCCTTCCCGCCGTGCCAGTAGCACCAATACCCGTCCAGTTCGCACAGCCACAGCGGCAACTGCTCAGGGGCAGCCTTGAGTTCCTGCAGGCACACAATGTCCGGCTGTTCCCGTTCGAGGAATTCCTGCACCTGGGCTTGCCGCGCCCGGATGCCGTTGACGTTCCACGTCACAAGTTTCATCGCGCTATCATGAACCCCAATGCTCATCGTAATGAAATTTGGCGGCACGTCCGTCGGGTCCGCCGAGCGCATCGTGCAGGCGGCTCAGCTTGTCGTCGACACCGCTGGCAAGGGCCACCAGATTGTGGTCGTCACCTCCGCCATGAGCAAGGTGACCAATTCGCTCATCGGCGCCGCGCAGGTGGCGTCGACCGGGCATTGGGACTCCGCCGTTCGAGAGGAGCTCTACCAACGCCACAAGGCGGTCGCTGATGCGCTCGTTGGGCACGACACCGCTCGTCACGCGGCCTTACTCGATGCGCTGCAGCGGCGACTCGATCGGTTTGAGAAGCTTTGTTTCGGCTTGTCGATGGTGCACGAACTCACTCCCAGACTGCTTGACGCCATTTCTGGCACCGGAGAAATGCTGTCGGCACCACTCCTGGCTGCCGCGATTGCCTCCCGCGGGTATCCATCACAGGCCGTGGAAGCAACCGAGGTCATCGTGGCGACGGACCAGTACGGTGGCGCCGAACCGCTCATGGATGACACTCGAGCCAAGGCGACTGCGCGTCTGCGTCCCTTGCTGACCGCTGGAGAAATACCGGTGGTCACGGGTTTTATCGCCTCGACGGCGGACGGGGTGCTGACCACTCTTGGACGGGGAGGTTCGGACTTTTCAGCGTCCATTATCGGGGCCGCGCTGGATGCGGACGAAGTCTGGATCTGGACCGACGTCAACGGCGTGATGACGGCCAACCCGTCGGACGTTCCCGGCGCGAGGACACTGTCTGAGATCTCCTACAGCGAGGCGTCCGAACTGGCGTACTACGGCGCGAAGGTGCTGCACTATAAGACGATTCTGCCGGCATTTCGCCAGCGTATTCCGGTGCGCATTCTCAACAGTTTTAGCCCCGGCGATGCCGGCACACGTGTCAGCGTCGAGGGCGACCCGTCGGCGCAAGGGGTGAAGGCTGTTACCTCAATACGGGGTGTCATTCTCGTGGCGATCAGCGGGACCGGTATGCAGGGGATCCCGGGGATCGTGGCCAAGACATTCGACGTGGTCGCCGCGCAGCAGGCCAACGTGCTGATGATTTCCCAGGCGTCGTCTGAGAACAATATCTGCTTTGTGCTCAGCGCGACAGAGGCGCCGCGGGTGGTGGCTGCGCTGCGAACGGCGCTTGAATTCGAGTTGGTGCGCGGACACATTGAGGAGATTGCCGCGGAACAGCAGGTGGCGATCGTCGCCGCCGTCGGAGACCGCATGCGAGGGGCACCAGGTGTGGCGGCGACCGTGTTCAACGCGCTCGGCGAGGCCGGCGTTAACGTGATGGCGATCTCTCAGGGTTCGTCGGAGCGCAATATCTCGTTCGTGGTGACCGAGGCCGACGCCGTCGGTGCCGTGCGCGCGATTCACAGCGCCTTCGGGCTCGACAAGACCGGATAGGCGACGCTTCGGCAGGACGTGATTTCGTGAGGCGGTCATTGAAGTGAAAGATCATTTGGTTCATGCACAATCCCTTTGTCCCTGAGACGCTCGACGGCTGGTGTGCGCTTCATCTGATGTATCGCGTTCGGTGGGACCGGATGCGCGAGCGCACACCCGAAGATCGCGAACGCATGGCTGCTGCGGCGACGGCAGCTTTGGCGGATCCAGCGTTGGCAGAACAGAAAGGCGGACCGACCGCGCTGGTGCAGATCCTTGGACACAAAGCCGATCTGATGTTCATCTGCTTCCGCCGCAGTTTTGACGAGCTTGCGCAGGCGCAACTCGCGCTCGCCCAGACCGACCTACATCAGTTCCTGGAGCCTACCTCGTCGTATGTGTCGGTGGTGGAGCTTGGCATGTATGAGATGACGGCGAAGATACACGAGCAACTCGGCGCTCGCTTCACTCCCGGGAGCGACGAGTTTGAAAAGGCGTTTGACGGCGAATTGGAGACGCAACGGCAGCGCGTCGTGAGCCGCCTGTTCCTTGACACGCCGAAACGGCGGTACGTGTGCTTCTATCCGATGAACAAGCGTCGCGGGGAATCAGTGAACTGGTACAGCGAGACCTTCGAGCGCCGGGCGTTGATGATGCGGGAGCACGGCATGATCGGACGCCAGTACGCCGGACGGGTTACCCAGGTGATTTCCGGATCGATTGGCTATGACGACTGGGAGTGGGGCGTCGATTTGTTCGCCGACGATCCGTTGGTGTTCAAGAGCCTGATCTACGAGATGCGGTTCGACGAGGCGAGTGCGAAGTTCGCGGAATTCGGCCCGTTCTACATAGGGCTACAGTTTTCGGCCGACGGTCTGGGCGCGTATCTGAACGGGAGCGTGCCGGCGCTGTCGTAGGATGACGTTCACCGCGTCACCCTTTCGAGCGGCACTGCTGGTGTGAGAGATATAATCCTGGCGAGTCCGACATCAGGAGAGCGAAGAGTGCGTGTCCTCCTCTCCCCCAAGTTCGACAACTCGAGGAGGCTCATGAGACTGCCGAATATCGCTCTGTCGTTCGCGATCGTTGCAGCGTTCGCCGTACCGTCATCAGCCAGGCAAGCGGCGCCGGAAGCGCTTCGTGCCCCAGACGTAATCTACGTCCCCACGCCGCAGGAAGTCGTGGATGCGATGCTCAAGCTCGCCAACGTCACAGGGGCTGACGTCGTCTACGATCTCGGGTCTGGCGATGGGCGCACGCCGATTACCGCGGCAGGCACCTATGGGGCGAGAGGCGTCGGGATCGATATCGATCCGGAGCGGATCAAGGAAGCCAACGAGAACCTGCGAAGCGCCGGTGTGGCGGACAAGGTGCGCTTCCTCAATGAGGATCTCTTTACATCCGATATCAGCGAGGCCACGGTCGTCACGCTGTACCTGCTGCCATCTCTGAATCTGAAGTTGGTGCCCAAGCTGAACGCCGAGCTACAGCCCGGTACGCGTGTCGTGTCGCACGCGTTCGGCATGGGCGATATCCGGCCAGAACAGACCCAGAACGTGAACGGTCGCACGATCTATCTCTGGACGGTTCCTATTCAGTAGGCTCCCTTTCCTGGAGCGCGCTTCTGCTGTTAGTATTGCGACTCAATCTCAGTTTTGAGGTCCCAGTATGCTTCAGGCGTTCGTCATCACCCTCAGGGAAGGGCTCGAGGCCTTTCTTATCATCGCTATCAGCCTGGCCTACCTGCGTAAGAGCGGGAGGCACCAGCTCATACCGGCCGTCCACTGGGGCATAGGGGTCTCAGTGCTGTTGAGCATCGGCGCGGGGATGCTGTTCCAACGCGCGTCGAACCAGGCGCTCTGGGAGGGTGTTCTTGCCCTGGTGGCCGCGGTCTTGGTGGCGTCGCTCATTGTCCACATGTGGCGGCACGCACGCCAGATGAAGCGGGAGATTGAAGAACATCTCGAACAGTCGGCGCTGAAGGTAGGCCCCAAGGCGGTTGCCGGTGTATTTCTGTTCACCCTGTTGATGATCACGCGCGAGGGCATGGAAACGGCGATGCTGATGGGCGCGCTTCTCTTTCAGGTGCAGGCGTCCGACCTCGTGATCGGGGCGGTGGCGGGCATCGTGTTCGCGGCCATCATTGCGTGGCTGTGGTCGCGCTACGGCCATCGGGTGAATCTCGGACTCTTCTTCCAGGTGACCGCGCTGTTCCTGGCCGTGTTCGTGGTGCAGTTGATGATTTACGGCTTCCACGAGTTGACCGAAGCCAACATCTTTCCCTACAGCGAGCCCCTACATTTGGCGACCGAACCATATGGACCAGATGGGCTGTACGGCCAGTATTTGACCTACATGCTTGTGCTCGTCCCGATTGGCTGGCTGACGTTTGCCGGGCTCTTTGGAGGCAAGAAACCCACCGAGGGTCACCAGACGGCGGCCAGATAGCGCGCACGCCACAGCGCGATCCTTACGTAACTCCTTGTTCCATCGCTGGATAGGGAAGATCGACGACCTTCACGGCGCGGCACGCCGGAGAAAAAGGCAAAAAACGGGTTGAGGAGTAGGGCCGCGGGTCGCTACAATTCGCGTCTTCCGTGCCCGCAGGAATGGGCGACGGTGAGGGCATACATGATAAACGTGGCGGCGATCCGGATGCAGCAGTTTGGCGTGCAGTTTTACCAGGCGTCGTTGACTGCCGAAGACATTGATAAGCTTGTTCGCTTCGAGGTCCTCAATTACGGGGAGTCCGGGCAGCCAGTGGTTCGAGGCGGGAAGAAGAAGACTCCGTCGAAGGTGAACTGGGACCTTCTCGAGCGCCGGATCGCTTCCAGCGAGAAGGCCTACCAGCGGCAGATCATCAGGCGAAAGATTGATGAACTGGTGCAGTACTACGAGCAGTGCCGCCAGGCGCGGGACCTGCCATCCATACCTGGGGCGGTCATCATTTCCTGCGATGAGAAACTGACGTTCGAGCCGATGGAGTCAGGGGCCGTCGTCGGCCGGCTGAAGGTGCCTGAGCGTGAGGGAATCCTGCGCGCCATCGATGGCCAGCATCGACTCCTGGCGCTGCATGCCGACATCGACAACTTCCGTGACCAGGCCTTTTCAGTGCCAGCCATTATTTTCGACCGGCTTCCCGAAGACCACGTCGTACAGATGTTTGTGACGATCAATGCGAAGCATACGCGGCTCAATCCCTCGCACCTGGTAAGCCTGTCTGGTCGGCAGCTCTACCGGGACGACGCACTGGCCGCTGCGCACGATGTGGTTCGTGCGCTCAACGATCGGGATGATTCGCCGCTGCACGGCCAGATTAAGCTCCTTGGTGTCGGCCGCGGTCGCGTTGCGCAGGCGCCGTTGGCCCAGGAGCTGAAGAGGCTCTTTACCGGCGACGCGTTCGGTGGGCCGCGGAAGTCTGCTGACTTCCGCGATGACTCAAAGCGTTTCTTTGTCAACTACTTCAAGCAGGTGTCGGTCGTGTTCGGCGCGGCATGGGTGGGCCGCAAGTACAGTATCAAGTCGGCAACCGCGTTGCGCGCGTTCATCCGTGTCGCGCCAGACGTGGTTCGGCGGCTGGACCAGGAACATGCGGATCGGATCGACTTCCGGGCTATTGGCCGGGCGATCTCGCCGTGGGGCCGTCGCATTGGCGATCTTCGATTCGAGAGTGAAGGGGCCTGGAAGGGCAGCGGCACGACGACGGAATCGCTGGCGAGTGAGCTGAAGCTGGCGTTGGAATACCCAGAGGGCGCTGGAGTTTAGCCTCCGGCGCTGGCCCTGTTCCCGGGCCGTCGTGAATACGAAAAATGAGGGGGCGCCCAACGCGCCCCCTCATGTAAGTGCCGGACCGACCCCCCCGGGTGTTCGCGGCTCCCGCCGTGAAACTCAGACTGACGCATTCTGTTAGAGCAACGAGCGTGCCGTGTATTTTTCCAAGGAAAATCAACGTTGGCGGCCGTGCCGTCTTCAGAATCGTGGCTCCGATTACGAAAATGTTCCTGGCCGACTATGCGCATTGACCTGAACAGCGACGTTGGCGAAGGGGTCTCCGGAGAGGCGGCTGGGCAGGATTCTGCGTTGATGTCGCACATCACCTCGGCGAATGTCGCCTGCGGCTTCCACGCCGGCGATCCAACACTGATGCGAGCCACCGTGATTCTTGCCCGCGAACATGGCGTGGCGGTCGGGGCACATCCAGGGTTTCCGGATCCCGACGGGTTTGGTCGCCGAGAGCTCCAATTTTCGCTATCTGACGTCGAGGATTTCGTCGCCTACCAGATCGGGGCACTGGCGGCCATCGCCGCCGCCGAGGGGGTGCGGCTGCAGCACATCAAGCCGCATGGTGCGCTGTTCAACATGGCGGCTCGAAG
>Ga0209403_10007866_pt1 | contig 10390 bp, 7 predicted proteins | sample ArcticOcean_MG_C_8_FD_187440 | JGI IMG/M metagenome (GOLD analysis project Ga0209403, IMG submission 187440) | Marine microbial communities from western Arctic Ocean - ArcticOcean_MG_CB11_86 (SPAdes) (version 2) | ecosystem: Environmental > Aquatic > Marine > Oceanic | place: Arctic Ocean...
TGATGGACTTCTGTCGCCGTATTGCCTGCCCGTAAGCATTGGGTCGCCGCCTTTTTTGCTGCCACGACCGCTTGGTGCATCGCGATGACGGTGTCACTTGGCGTGCCATGAACCACCGTGCGCGTACAGTCTCCCCAGTAGCGCGACGACTCATCGCGAGGAAAAATATCGACGATCACCGGCAATCCCGTTTTGAGGGGACCGGCTCCGGAATGATGGCAATCGGCGGCGTCTGGAGCGGTTGCCACGATCGCGCCGTGTCCCATGGTGAAGTTAAAGTCGAGTAAATACCGTGCAATGGTCGCCTTCACGCGTTCGCTTGTGAGCCGAGATCCTTCGTAATGCAAGGTGCCATCGGCTTGCGGTTTACTGCTCGCTATCAAGTGACATGCCATATCCATGGCTTGTTCGGTAATCTCTTGAGCGCGGGCGAGTGCCGCCAATTGCTCTTCGGTCTTAACACGACGCTCTAAGACTCCCAACTCGGCGTCGTAATCCAGAGCAATCCCCTGCTCAAGGACATGCCAGGCATAAACAAACGGAAGCGACCGATCGGTACGCACGCGCTCGATGCCCGCGCGACGCAAACATTCGGCAACCGCCTGGGCGGTAGCCGTCACTCGGTCCGCATCCAGGCCCCCCGAAGGCTCGAAGTCAGTGGGACTTGCGTAGTGATCGGCCAAGCCTAGTTTTTGAGCACGATCCTTTTCGATATCGCGAATGATCACCATCGACTTTCCGCCCATCGAAAGCCAAGCCGCCGGGTCGCCCGCGGCAAGACCCACTTTCAGAAACAAAGTCGCGTTCTCGGCCGGTGTGCCGGCAAGGAGAATGGCGTCCGTACTAGTGTGAACCATCAAACCATGCCCCAATAATATGTCGCAGCAACAGGTAGAAATGCTTTTTCCCAGTAATCATTACGCATCAAATTAGCGAGTGCTAGTAGGAATCGTACGAATCTTTGCGGCTTCGTGGTCAATAATAGGCGCACAAAAAACGCCTTAGCCATCCGCGGACAGCCAAGACGTAGATTCTATTGAGCGCGAGTCGCTACTTAGCGACGTGGTTCTACCGCAATCCACTCTTCGGCGTCGATTTCTGCCTGGCTTCGCGTCTGGCTGGCCTGACTGGCAGTATTTGTCGCAGCTGCATTCGTCGATCTGCGATAGACGGCCGTCCACACGTCGACCGTGGGTTTGCGGGAACTTGAACGTCGCGCCGTACGGTCGGAAGGGTCGAGCAACATGGGAGCGCGTAGGTCGAAGAAGGTGCTGGCATCCGAATCATCAGCCGGACCAGGATCACTCTGCGGTTCAGGTTTGCTGTTACCATCGGTGCCTGCGGGTGCCTGGCCTCCTTCCGACGGGCGGAAAGTGGTAGTCGGAGGACTGGTTTCCAGCTGCGGTTGCGGGGTTGGTGGACCCACGATCGCCTGACCGGACGAACTTGGAGGCGTGACATAACTGGGCCCACCGCTGGCGGCACAGCTCGAACAAGCCGGTTCGGTGTAGGATGCCTGGCTTACAGGGGCAGAGCACGCAGAGCAGCTACACGGATCACAGCCACAAGTTGATGAGCAAGCGTTCAGGATCGGTTGTAGTACGACTGGCCGAGCGACTGTCTGTACGCAGCTGCTGCAAGCAGGTGCCAACGGTGCGAACGATGTGATGTACGGCCGGTAAGCAACTTGCTGTGGCGCATAGTTATAGGCAACTTGTTGCGGTGCATAACTAGCCGCGTAAACCGGGACGGCCGTAGTTAACCTACGCGAACGCCAGCCGTCAAGCCACTTGCCGGGATACCAACCCGTGTACGGCCGATAAGCGACAACTGGTTGAGCGGCCACCGGCTGGTAAGCAACGGTTGGAACGGCGCAGGTGGTGCATTGTGCACTCGCGTTTGTCACCAGCGGCGCGGCTATCGCTACGGCAGCGAGACCTACTAACATCAATTGAATCGAACGGAGTTTCATAGGACTTGTCCTAAAAGCAAAAAGGCCTGTAAGCAAAAAAGGGAGTCGAAGCACTTGGCGTCTCTATTCAGGTTTAATCTGCCCACTACCCTCCTGGCAATGATTTTCTGGTGAAAAACAAGATTTGGTGGGGTTTTCAAGTTAGGAAGACTTTGCGACCTAGGAGAATAAGGCCCATGAAGTAGTTATCGTGGAGTAGGTACTGAGGAGCAGGTACTGAGGAGTAGGGCGCTTCGACGATAGCAGCTAGCGTGACGAAGCCTTGTGCAGCCGACAACCCATTCTTCTATTGTAGCCTACAAACTCACACCGGGGCTCATCATGAGAAAAGCATGTTGCAAAAATGCAACATGCAAGCGCATCCGATACCGCTTCGATGGCTTCTACGCGGCGAGCCGAGAGTGTGTTCGAAAAAAAGAGATCGAAGCTACCTGCTTTCGTCGCTAGCATTGTGCGCGTTGCGCAGACATTAACGATGGAAAGGCCGCAGGCCGCTGTAGGGAATGGCCCTCTGTGGTCTTCCGGAACGCGGTACACAGCCCACCATCAAGTAAATCGATCAGGACGGCGCTGCACAGGCCCCGTGTTGGGAACGCCGTCAATGGGATGCGGTAGGGCTACGGTATCGAGCGCGTGTACCCGGGCTGGAATGGCCCCCTTCCCCGGCGGGAAAACTAAGGCACATTCCCTACAGGCCGCTTCGCGTCCCCCGCCACACCATCGGCAATGCCCCAGCCCAGCTTCCCCCCGGAAGCGCAGGGGCGAACAAATCTTTTCGGCCGATGGTGTACACACAGAGCACGAAGTACGGAAAGCTCCTATCTAGCAAACCGAAAAGTTTGGCTCGCCCCCAGAGACTAAAGCGTCTCGGCTCAGCGCGGCATACCCGGGCGTTTGAAACCTACATTTTCTAGCGCTTTGAAGACTTCGTCCAAAGTCTTCTCGCCGAAGTTCGAAATGCTTAAGAGATCTTCGCGTGTACAGTGCAGAAGATCGTTCACCGTGAAGACGCCTTTTTCTTCTAGACAATTCGTTGTGCGGACCGCGAGGCCGATCTCGGCAGTGCTCATTTCGAGGCGGTCTTGGAGGCCTTGATTGGTGATCTTGGCTTGATTGAGCGGAATGCGTGTCATGTTGGGCTCCTTCCCAAAAAGTTTTGCGGGGGTCTGAATACTAAATTACACAGATTCAACGATACAGCTGCGACGACACAGTTTCAATGACACAGTTTCAATGACACAGCTTCAATAACACAGCCGCTGCCCCACTTTGTTTCGTATTGTGAGTGTGCAGCGCCAGTGAGTCGTCCTTGTTCTGGCCGGAAGTATACCTACTTTGCCGCTAAAGAAGCAACTAAAACCAGGGACTTTTTGGAATTTCCTAAAATCTTCGACGGCTGCTGTCATTGGCGCGCTGAGCGCGCCAGGCATAGGATGGTGGTAATAACCCGTACGCCTCGAATCGAGGCTTCATCAGAAGGTCGTCGCATGGACCCGCTCCTCGAATCGCTTAATGGTGCTCAGCGTATGTCAGTCCAGCATACCGCGGGACCGATGCTAGTGCTGGCAGGGCCTGGTAGCGGAAAAACCCGGGTTGTGACGCATCGTATTGCGAACTTGCTCCGCGCGGGCGTGCCTGCGGCGCAAATCTTAGCGCTTACGTTTACCAATAAAGCGGCCGACGAAATGAAACGCCGCGTCGAACAACTAGCTCCCGCCGAGCCGATTTGGGTTAGCACGTTCCACCGGTTTGGAGCTCGCTTGTTGCGGCAATATGCCGAGTACGTAGGTTTAACCCCTAACTACACCATCTACGACACCTCGGACTCCAAGCAGACGCTCTCCCGTGTGATTGAGGCCGGCAATTTTAAGACGATGCACTATTCACCGGACCGTATTGGACAGGCGATCAGCGCGGCGAAAAACAAGCTGATCACAGCCGACCGATATCAACCACGTACCGGAAGCCCACTCAGCCACATCGTGGCAGAAGTTTATCCTGCTTACCAACAACGGCTACTGGCGTCGTCCGCAGTCGATTTTGACGATTTGCTCCTGCACATCGCGACGCTGCTGCACGACAACCCAGAAATTCGCGGTACGCTCGACGAGCGTTTTCGGTACATCCTAGTGGACGAGTACCAAGATACGAATCACGTGCAATACGTAATCTTGCGTGCGTTGTCCGTGGACCATCCCAATCTATCCGTCACGGGCGACCCGGATCAATCGATCTATGGTTGGCGTGGCGCCGACATCAACAATATCTTGCAATTTGAATCGGATTACCCCGAGGTAAAAGTCGTTCGCTTGGAGCGTAACTATCGCAGCACAAAGCGCATCCTGCGTGTCGCAGACCAGTTGATTGGATACAATTTTAGGCGCAAACCCAAAGCGCTGTTCACCGACAACGACGAAGGTAGTTTAGTACGCTTAGTCGAATATGCGACCCAGGACGACGAAGCCTCTAGCATTGCCACACAAATCGTAGCGGCGATCAGTAGTGGAGAGCGCAAAGCATGCGATTTTGCGATATTTTACCGCATCAACGCCCTATCACGCGGCCTGGAACGGGCTTTGCGCGAAGTTGGCGTGCCTTACCAAATGATTCGAGGTCAAGAGTTCTATCAACGCAAAGAAATCCGCGATGTGCTGGGGTATTGTCAACTCATCAACAATCCACGCGACGATCAGGCGGTGCTGCGCACGATTAACACCCCGGCGCGCGGCATTGGTCGCACGACGGTCGATCGGCTAACGCAGTACGCTTACCGGCAGAGAATTCCGCTCCTGGACGCTGCCCGTGAGGTGGCAAAGATCGAAGAGAGCTGGGCCACTCGCTGCACCAAAAAAGTTACGAATTATGTGTCGCTGGTGGACCGACTCAGCCAACTAGCGGACGGTAACTTGGAAGAGATTCTGGGCACGATTCTCAGCGAGACGGGCTACCGCGATCAACTTCGCGAAAGTGAAAGCGAGGAGGATATCAGCCGGCTGGCCAATATCGAGGAACTGCTCACCGATGCCAGGCAGTTTGACGAGAATTACCCCGGCGGCGGCTACCTGGAAACCTACTTAGAAAATGCCTGGCTCGTGAACGAGACGGATGATTGGCTGGCGGACAACGACAAGGTCACACTGATGACTTTGCACGCGGCGAAGGGGTTGGAATTCCCGGTCGTCTATATGGTGGCGATGGAGCACGGCGTTTTGCCGCACGAACGCAGCACGAGCGATACGTCTCAAATGGAAGAGGAGCGCCGGCTGGCGTTTGTGGGCATTACGCGCGCGGAGCAAGAACTACAGATGAGCTATGCGGTCCAGCGGGACTTCCGAGGCCAACGTCGTCGGACGGTGCCCAGCTCGTTCTTGCTGGAAATGCCCCGCGAAGAGATGCAATTCACGACTCTGCAAGCTGCTTGGGAGATGCCGGCCTGGGAGGAGGATTTGCACGGAGAGGATGCTGAGCACGGGGAAGAGGTCATCCAATATGACCCAGATCTGCTCGAAGCCGAGTCGAACCGTGCCGGCGAAGACCCCAGATTGCCAGTTGCCGCAGCGCAGGTCACCACGGCAGCCGAGCTGGTAGGCGACAAAGTCGAGCCAGTGGTTCACGCTTCGCCAGACGTGTTCGTGCAGGGCATGGCCGTCACGCATCCTCAGCATGGATTGGGAAAAATCATTGCGTTGTCAGGAGCAGGCAAAGCGCGCCGCGCGACCGTTGGTTTTGCCACGGCGGGTGAAAAGCGTTTTGTCTTGGCGCACAGCCCACTGCGGCCCGCGGGCCAGTAACTAGCATGTGTCCGTAGAATTGGTCCGTAGCATGGTCCTTTTGTTCACCTAAGCGCGGCCTCGCATCTATCGGTCGCCTGCGCCCGCATGATAGACTGATAGGTCTGTCAGATATCTCAGCCTAGCGAGTGAGCCAGCATGAGCAGCGGGTGGCCTTCCCAATTTCTGTTTACGAGTTGCCAATGTGGGGCAGAGTCTGCGCTGAAGCAAGAGATCGCCGACGGCCCTCTCAAGATGCGGCCGGCATTCTCACGTCCGGGGTTCGTGACGTTTAAATTGGAAGAGCCTCCGCAGCATCCTGAACAATGGCAATTGCCGGCAACCTTTGCCCGCAGTTGGGGCTTTGGCCTCGGCAAACTGCAGGGGGAGTCGATGGTTGCTCTAGCAGAGCAGGTTTGGCAGACTTCAGGCGTTGAGGCATTCTTGGCCAGTGAGCAGATTGACGATTTGCATGTCTGGCAAAGAGACAGCGCAAAACCTGGGGAACGAGGATTTTCTCCTGGCCCGACGCAATTGGCTCTCGATGCCGAGCGGGCCGTGCGCAGTCACGCCCGGAATGAACCGTTGCGCGAGATGCCGCCATCCCCTCGCCCTCCGAGCAGGCGAAACCGGTGGGTCTTGGATGTGGTGATGGTCGAGCCGGGCGAGTGGTGGCTTGGTTGCCACCTGGCGGCACGCCGTCACGACTGTTGGCCCGGCGGAGTGCAGCCGCTTCAATTGCCGGAACATGCCGTCAGCCGCGCCTACCTAAAGATGCAAGAATCGCTCGATTGGTCTGCCCTGCAAGTCACGCGGGGCGATCTTTGTGTTGAGTTAGGCTGCGCCCCGGGCGGGTCTTCCCAGGCATTGTTAGAACATGGGCTCCAAGTCCTCGGCGTTGATCCTGCTGAAGTAGCGCCCGAGGTATTAGCGCTTCCGCATTTCACGCATCTCCGCCGCCGAAGTTTAGACGTTCCCCACAAGCAGCTGCGCGGCGTCCAATGGCTCACCGCCGATATCAATGCCGTGCCAAGCTACACATTGGATGCCGCTGAGCAGATTGTTTCTAACAAGCTGACGAATATTCGCGGCATGATTCTCACGCTCAAGTTGACGGACTGGAAGCTGCTCGAGCAGTTACCTCTATGTATTGAGCGGATACGCAGCTGGGGATATCGCGACGTACGTACTCGGCAATTGGCATTCAACCGCCAAGAAATTTGCCTCGTCGCTTTGCGTAGCCGGGCACAACGGCGGATGCGGCGCGGTGCGCGTCCTCGCATGCGACGCGACGCGCCACATGCTAGCGGTCTGCTTCGGCCTCACCTCCCTTCTCAATCGTAATAACTTCAGTGCTGATCTTCTCAGCCGATCCCGGCGTGCCGCTAGCGCGTACGGCTCACTTCACGTTTCGGTATTGTGTGATAGTTTGCGGTTACCTACCGTACTCCGCCAGCGCGATGGAAGGAGCCGTACTCAAAAAGTGCGTCTAGGGATTGCTAGCTATCTAGCGGTGCAATCGCCGCCTGGGCACCACCAGTAGTAGTTATTGCCTTGCTAGCGTCCTAGGCGAACTTGACGAGTGCCCGCCGCACCTATACTTACGGTCTTCACAATTCTTGCGAATGACCTACTTTCTGCTCCGTGCTCGAGGCGCCCCGTGTTTCGCCGACTGCTGTTGATTCTGCTTGTCCTGACTGGTTGGGTGACTGCCACTCACCGGGTAACGGCTCAGCGTGTGCAGTTTCCTTCGGCCGCTTTATCGAATAGCGCGACAGTCCCGACCTATGCGCCAACGCCTCAACCGGTGCTTCCGCCAGGGATGTCCAATTATGATCCGTATGGCAATCCCTTGTTGGGTTCGCCACCGGCAGACTTGCCGTACAACGTTACGCCACAGTTGGGGGCACAGTTGGGCCAGCCTATTTTGCCGCAGACGGGTCCCTTTACCGGCCCCCAAGTACCTCAGCAAGGTGGGTCAGTTTACCCCAGCGGGCTACCCTTTCAGTGGGAGTCGGGAGCCTATCAATATCAAAACTCCGATGGCAACTTCGCCCGACTGCAACGCCTCTTGCAGCAAATCAGCGTCGAGCAGACTTGGCTCTACGGTGATCAGAAGAAAGCGGACGAATTAGAAATAAATCGAACGGAGCTGTCCGCCACTTTTGGTGTCCCCATTTTTTATAACCCTGACACTCCCTTACTGGTTACGCCTGGGTTTGCTTTCAACTGGCTTAGCGGACCCGCCAGCACAACCGCCGATTTACCGCCGCGGGTTTACGATGCTTATCTCGACACGGCCTGGCATCCTCGTCTGACCGACTGGTTGCACGCTGACTTAGGACTGCGTACTGGCGTGTGGACCGATTTCAACGCGGTGAACTCTGACTCGATACGCATTTTGGGGCGTGGCATGGGTGTCTTAGCCTTTACGCCACAAATCGATATTCATGTCGGAGTTTGGTACCTTGACCGTAATCGAGTCAAGCTCTTGCCGGCTGGAGGCGTGCACTGGCGGCCCAACAGCATTTGGGATGTTTACGCAGTGTTTCCCGCCCCCATGATTCGCCGACGTTCGATCACCGTCGGCTCGAGTCAATGGTGGATCTACTTTGCTGGCGAATATGGCGGCGGACGCTGGACTGTTGAGCGACTGGGTGCCGTCGAAGACGACATCGACTACAACGACATCCGCTTGATCTATGGCTTCGAATGGGAGACCCAATCTCAAATTCGTGGCCATATCGAAGTCGGCTATGTCTTCGATCGCGAAATTCTCTACAAAGCGGCGGGCGCACCACCCAAGTTAAGTCTTGACGACACGGTCATGGTACGCGCCGGAATTGACTTCTAGTAGATCGGGCATCCGCATGTGTCGGAGGTTGATGCTTAGCCTGGCGTGGATCTTGTTGAGCGCAGACTGCGCTAGTAGCCAGAACGCTTTGCTGCCACAGCAGACCATGCCGTGGGGCGGGCAACTCGTTCAGGAATGTGTTCCGTATCAACCTAGCGTCTTGTTCGGTCAGCCGAGTACCGACGGATCGCCCGTCCTGCTTGATGAGCTGGCGACCACCCTGAACACGCCCGTATTGATTCAAGAGAGATGGGACAACTCTTGCCAAGATTGCGGTGCGATCGTCAATATTCCCCAGGCACAATTACCTCCGGGCACGCGCGAAGGGGTATTTCAGAAACTGTTTTTTACCGGCGCTTGGATGCCGCAACTGGAAAGTGACAGTTTGGGTTGGAGTGACGTCGAGGCAGGCATCGTGTTCGGGCTGCCACTCTTACGGCGCGACACTCCGCTACTGATCACGCCGCGCTTCGCGACTCATTTTTTTGAAGGCCCGGTGACGCCTGATCTACCCGGCCAAGTTTACGATGCAGAAGTCGAGTTTCGCCATTTGCGCAGGTTTGGCCAAGGTCCTTGGGCCATGATGGCCGCAGTTACTTTGGGTCAGTACAGCGATTTCGAATCCAGCGACAGTGATGCCTTTCGAGTCACGGGGCAGGCGTTCGCCGTCTACGAAGGAACCCCAGGTAAAAAATGGATTGCCGGCGTGGTTTACTTGAATCGTGAAGACTTGTCTATGATCCCAGCCGTCGGATTTATTTACGAGCCCCATCCGGACATTAAGTGGGAAGCGATCCTACCGCGTCCACGTGTTGCCTGGCGTTTACCGAACCACGGAGCTCAGCCTGGCGATGAGAGTTGGCTGTACGTCGGCGGCGAGTTTGGCGGCGGTGTTTGGTCGATCCGGCGCCCGCTCACCCTCACTCAAGACGTGCTAACTTACAACGACTACCGTGTGCTCGTGGGCTACGAACGCAAAATCATTGGCGGCCTGAGTCGGCGATTCGATGCAGGTTATGTCTTTTGGCGCGAGCTGCAGTTTGCTGGCGCTACACCGGATATGTCACTGGACGATTCGCTGTTTGTGCGAGTTGGTCTGACTTATTAACCGCTTGCGGGGGCGTGAATCTCTAAATTGTCGCCAAGGAGGACACTGGAGTGGTGCGGCTCGCCTTATCCACACCCACTGCGTAGAATCAATCTTGTGAACCAAGAATATTTCCACCGCCTGGCTTCGATTCGCCAGGCTTTCTATTAGATATACCCCGTCCCACCCCCGCCGGCAGGCCATGAATAAGCGAATTTCTTCCAGCCGCCAGCAGTTCGAAAAGTCAACGCTCGAATTACGTGCCCAGTCCGATCGCAAGAATCGCGGGCACCGGAATGCCTGGGAGCTCATCAAGAGATTTTTGGGCCTCCTCGGCGGTCAACAACGGGCAATGGCGTTTTCGATGGCGACTCTTACGGTGGCAACTTTGCTGGCGCTGGTGCCTCCCGCGGCAACGAAGCTCGTGGTCGATTATGTGCTGGGCGACAAACTGTTACCCGCAACAGTGCCGTCCTGGGTGCCTCGCGAGAGATGGCCACTGCTTTTGGCGCTGACCGCTACTGTGCTGGGAATCTCGATCGTCAAGTTGGGGCTTCACCTTTGGGGACGTTGGCACGCGACGCGTGTCACTAAATTGTTGCAAATGTCTGTACGACGCCGCGTCTTCACGCAAGTCATGCATCTACCACTGCACCGCATCCAAGAACTTAAATCGGGCGGCGCAGCGAGTATTTTGCGGCAGGATG
>Ga0209403_10007868_pt1 | contig 10387 bp, 7 predicted proteins | sample ArcticOcean_MG_C_8_FD_187440 | JGI IMG/M metagenome (GOLD analysis project Ga0209403, IMG submission 187440) | Marine microbial communities from western Arctic Ocean - ArcticOcean_MG_CB11_86 (SPAdes) (version 2) | ecosystem: Environmental > Aquatic > Marine > Oceanic | place: Arctic Ocean...
CCGCCGCCCCTGCCCGCCGCCCCCTCTGCTTGTCCCATGGCCAACGACTGGTACACCCTCGACGAACTCGCCCACCAACTCGGGCGCGATCGGCGTGAAATCGAAAAGCTGGTCCAGCGAGGTCGAATGCCCGGCCATCGCGTGGCTGGCGAATGGCGGTTTCACACGATCGAAATCACTCACTGGCTCGAAGAGGAAATCCGCCAATTCAGCGGCGAACAACTCGAACAGGTCGAATCGTCCTACGCTGATCCGGCCATCGGTAAACCGGTGACCATCCGATCGCTACTGAAACCCGAATTGGTTGCCGTTCCGTTGGAAGCTCGTACCCGACGCAGCGTGCTCGAGACGTTGATCGAGGTGGCCGGTCGCAGCTTCGAAGTCTTCAACCCCGCCGCAGTGCTCACCGCAGTCCTCGAACGCGAAGACGTCCTGTCGACCGGTTTCGAGAACGGCGTGGCCATTCCCCACCCACGCAATCCTCTGCCCGACGTACTCGGCGACAGCCTGATCGCCTATGGCCGCACGTTCTCGGGAATCCCCTTCGGAGCCCCCAGGCGGCAACTCTCTGACATTTTCTTCCTCGTCACCTGCCGCGATGCGAAAACCCACCTCGCAGTCCTCGCTCGGCTCGGACGACTGATCCAGACCGACGGATTCCTCGAATCACTCCGCTCCAGCGACGACGCGGTCTCCAGTCACCAGGTGATCATCCAGGCCGATCAACAGGTCGACAGTCGACCGGGCGACGGATAGCATGGCCCGTTGTGCCCGAACAACCGATCACACCCGACTCCCAACCCTCCGACTGCCCGACTCCCCTGTCGTGGCAACAGGTGCTGGAGACGTTTGATGAACAGTCCGAGGCCTGGGAAATCAACACCCCCCGAGGACTGGTCACCGGACGGTCGATCGGTGACGGCCCCCCACTGGTCATGCTCAATCCGCTGCTGGGCAATTGGCAACTGATGGCCCTGGCCGCCTGGTTGCTGAAAGACCAGTTTCAAGTCGTGCTGTTTGACGATTCGAGCCTGACTCACCCAAGAGCTCGGATCGCCGACGGCTCGGTCGATGACCTGGTCGAAGATCTTTGGAGCGTCTGTCAGGACCGGAAGCTGGAGCCTGCGATCGTGCTGGGCACCGGGCTGGGCAGCGCCGTGGGACTGGCAGCCCTGGCACAACACGAGGGTCGAATCGCCGCCGCTGTCCTGCAAGGGCCAGTGATGACATCACGACTGACCGCCCCCGAAAGATGGCTCGCCCGACTCGGCAGCCACCTGCCCGGCCAATTGAAACATCTGCCGGGCTACCGCAGCCTGATGATCCACAACCACCTCCCTTGGTTCCCACCCTTCGACCCATCACGACTCTCGTTTACCATCGACATCATCGGCCAGCTGCCACTGAGAATCGCTGCACGCCGAGCCCGACGTCTCGACCAACTCGATCTCGGCAATTGCCTCGAACAACTCAAACACAATCACCACACGCCCCCGGTCCTGCTGATCGTCCCCGAATCGCTCTCGAATCACTCGCCAACAAGACAACCTTCGGCCACAATCCAAATCGCCTCGCACCTGACCAACGTCACCGTCGAAACCCTCGGCGGCTGTGGACCTCTGGGCTGCTTGACCCATCCCCATCGACTGACAAAACTGGTGAGAACGTTTCTCAATGACTCACCCGCATCCATCCCCGCATCCATCCCCGCATCCATCCCCGCATCCATCCCCGCATCCATATTCAAACAAGCCCTCAATCCCCTGAGTGCTGCGAGCGACTGAACACCATGTCCACCAAAGATCCCTCGCTGCCGGATGCCAACGATCCAGAGATCCCGACGCCCGAGACTCTCGATGTGATCGCCGTCGGAGCCCACCCCGATGACGTCGAAATCGGTTGCGGTGGTACTCTGGCGAAACTGGCCAAACAGGGATATTCCGTCGGCATCGTCGATCTGACCGACGGAGAACCGACACCGGGCAGCCCGTCCCCCGAAGTGCGACTAGCCGAAGCGGCCCAGGCCGCTCGGATCCTGGGCGCCTACCGCTGCACTCTCGAATTCCCCAACCGACGACTCTTCGACGGGTTCGAAGTCCGAGTCGAACTGGCAAAGATCTTTCGCCGCTTCCGGCCTCGGATCGTCATCGGCCTCGAAGCTGCCACCCCCATGGCCTCGCCCGATCACGCCGAAGCCGCCAAGATCATCGACGCCGCCGTGTTCTATTCCAGATTGACGAAATGGGACGAGACCTTTGATGGACTCGAGGTGCACACCATCGAGCAACAAGTTTGGTACTCGCTCGCCTTCGCCTCGCTCGAACCACCCCGCGGCCACGCACGATTCGTCGTCGACATTTCCGATACACTCGAACAAAAACTCGAGGCCATCCGAGCCTACCAGACACAGTTTCCTCCGGGAAAAGATCGAGTCTTTCGGCTCGTCGAAGGACAGGCTGCACTCCACGGAGCCGTCGCCGGCTTCCAGGCCGGTGAACTGCTCGGTGCCGCTCGACCCATTGGAATCCAAGACCTCGTTGCGACACTCTGCCCACCAACGGCCTGAATCCACTCACCATCCCAACACCCACCGACGACACACAACATGGTACGGGTCCAAGTCGGCAGCCTGAGCATTACCGGGAACTTCCGGAGCAACAATGAGGATCGATTGGCCATCGATCCCCAGCACCGCTTCTTCCTCGTCGCCGACGGCATGGGCGGACAGTCGGCCGGTGAACAGGCCAGCGAAATGGCGATCGAACTGGTCGGCAAACAACTCGTCGAACAACTCGACTTCGAACACACCACGCACGACTCCGTTATCGAAACACTCGATCGCGTCGTCGCATTCGCCAACACCGAAATCGTCGCGTTGGCTCAGCTCGAACCCCGCTTTCACAACATGGGCACCACGCTCGTCTTCGTCGTCGACGTCGACGGAGAATTCTACGCCGGAGGCATCGGCGACAGCCGAGTCTACCGGCTCAGAGACGGTGACTTCGAACAACTCACCACCGACCACTCGCTGACTCAAGCCCTCGTTGACGCACAAACCCTCAGCCCCGAAGAAGCACTCACACACCGCTACCGCAATGTGCTGTATCGCTACCTCGGATCCAAGGAAGGCAGCGAAGGCACTACACCGGTTGTCTTCGAACCGGCACCAGGCGATATCGTCCTGCTCTGCTCCGATGGAGTCACCGATGGAGTCGATGACCTGACGCTCGCTGGATTGCTCGCCATGGACCACGACCCACAACAGATCGCCGAACAGGTCGTCGAAGCCGCTCAAGACGGCGGATCCAAGGACAACATCACCGCCATCGTCCTGCGGGTCGAATGAGACTGTCTCTCCGCATCGCCTCCCCGAACCGTTGCAACCGGCACCACCAACAACAACACCGCCCCGCCGGCAACTCAACGCCCGGAATCCACCCCTCGCACCGGTGCAAGCAGCCGGCGTGTGGGTTAGACTGGCAAGCTGGAGAACGTGGGGGTTGTATCCTGATTGTAATGAACCACCCGTCGCCGGATGTCCTGCGACGAGAGTCCTGACATGCTGAGGAAATCGAAAATGCACCGTTTCGCCTCATTGATGACACTAATGATCGTGTCCGTGCTGTCCCTGGTCCTGATCACTCAGGCTCCGACCCGGGCACTGGCCCAAACGAAGCCGAGCCCAACCGCCACCAAGACAGCACCACCGAAACCCGATTTCCCACCACACGCCCTGGTGCTCAAGGACTTCAAGAAGGTCGTCAGCTCGACCGGCGTCACTCGTACGCTCTACACCCTCTACCGCCGCGACAAGGACCAGCAGGTCTTCGCCGAACTGCCCGCCGGCGTCGGTCCCTCGCAGAAGTACTACATCGCATTGACCGTCTCCAGCGGCGAACGTTTTGCCGGGCTGCAGGCTGGCGAGATGTACGTCTACTTTCGTCGGTACAACAAGAGCCTGGCTCTGATCGAACCCAACGTGGGAATTCGCTCCACCGGCGACCGGCACAGCAAGGCGAGTGTGCCGCGGTTGTTCACCGACCGTGTGGTGATGGAGATCCCGATCGTGACGATCGGCCCCTCGGGAGGACCGGTGATCGACATCGATGCACTGCTCGTCGGAGGCGCCTCGCGGTTCTTCGGCACGTCGGCCCGCACGAGCACGCCTCGGCTGTTTTCAATCAAGAAGTGCAAGGCCTTCCGCGACAACGTCGAACTGGCCTTCGAACTGCCCACCACCGGCGGTCGACTCAAGACACTCCACTACTCGATCAGCAAGATGGGGTCCTCGCCCGGCTACAAGCCTCGCAAAGCCGACGAACGGATCGGCTTCTTCACCACCACCTACCGAGACCTCGGCAAGTATCGCGACGATGAAGTCCAGGTCCGCTTCATCAACCGCTGGCATCTCGAAAAGGACGACCCGTCACTGGCGATCAGCCCGCCGAAAAATCCAATCACGTTCTACATCGAACACACCACACCGGTCCGCTACCGCCGCTGGGTCGAAAAGGGAGTGCTGTACTGGAATAAGGCCTTCGAGAACCTGGGCATTTCCAACGCGATTCGCGTCGAATTCCAGAACGCTCGGACCGGACGGCACATGGAAAAGGACCCCGAGGACGTTCGGTGGAACTTCATCCGATGGCTCAATAACGACGTGGGCACCGCGATCGGACCCAGCCGAGTTAACCCGCTGACCGGCGAGATTCTCGATGCCGATATCATCCTCACAGATGGCTGGATCCGGCACTACTGGATGCAGTTCAACGAACTGCTGCCGCAGGCGGCGATGCAGGGGATGAGCCCCGAAACGCTGGCCTGGTTGGCCGAACATCCCAGCTGGGATCCTCGGATCCGACTCGCGGCACCCTCCAGGCGAAACGAAGTCCGCCGACAAGTCGCTCGAGCCGCTCTGGCACCCTACGCCGGTCACCCACTCGCCTCGGTCGACAATCGCTTCATCGGCGATGACCTGTACGATGGACTCGTCGGACGCACCAGCCAGGTCAATGGCCTCTGCCTCGCCGCACAAGGCAAAGCCTTCGACCTCGCACTGATGAAAATGCACCTCGATATCCTCAGCACACTCGACGACGACTCGGACGACGACAAGAAAGACGCAGACAAGAAGGACACAGACAAGAAAGACACAGACAAGAAAGACACAGACAAGAAAGACGCAGACAAGAAAGACGCAGACAAGAAAGACGCAGACAAGAAAGACGCAGACAAGAAAGACGCAGACAAGAAAGCGGCCAAGAAGCCCACTCTGATCGATGGCATCCCCGAATGGTTCGTCGGCCCGCTGCTCGCCGAACTCGTCGGTCACGAAGTCGGCCACACCCTGGGACTCAGACACAACTTCAAGTCCAGCAGCATCTACTCGCTCGAAGAAATCAACAACGGTTCATTGAAAGGCAAGACACCCTTTGCCGGTTCGGTGATGGACTACATCCCGATCAACATGACCGCAAAAAAGGGCAAGGACGCTCAGACCGGCGATCACACCATGATCGACATCGGCCCCTACGACATGTGGGCCATCGAATACGGATACACCTTCTCTAAGGACCTCAAGAAAATCCTTGCCCGAGTCGCCGAACCGCAGTTGGCCTACGCGACCGACGAAGACACCGGCGGGCCCGACCCGCTGGCACGACGTTACGACTTCAGTAAGAACCCGCTCGACTACGCCCGCTCGCAACTGGAACTCGTCCAGTACCACCGCGGCCGACTGCTCGAAAAATTCGTCAAGGACGGGGACAGCTGGTCCAAGGCCCGACGTGGCTACGAATTGACTCTCTCGCTCCAAATGCGCTCGGTCAGCATGATGGCCAACTGGGTCGGTGGAGCCCACGTCAGCCGCAATCGCAAGGGCGACAAGAACGGCCAGGCTCCGATCTCGGTCGTTGACACCAAGACCCAAAAAGATGCTCTGAAATTCGTCATCGAATCGACGTTCCGCGACACCGCCTACGGACTCTCCACCGAACTGCTCCGTCACATGACCGTCGACAAGTGGATCGACGGAGCCAACGGGTTTTCGCAGGCCATGAACAGCGAACCGGCTTGGCCGGTCCACGACAAGATCATGGGCATCCAGGCCTCAACGCTGACCATGCTGATGAATCCCACCACGCTGACACGGACCTACGACAACGAATTTCGTGTGCCCGCCGAACAGGAAGCACTCACGCTACCCGACCTGCTCAAGGCGCTGAGCTCGGAAATCTGGTCCGAACTCGCCGCCAAACCAGCCGAAGGAGCCACGGCACGCAAACCGCTGATCTCGAGCCTGAGACGAAATCTGCAACAGGAACACGTCGACCGACTGATTACACTCAGCCTGCCAGGCAACGGCTCCGGAGCCGCCTACAAGGCCGTCGCTCTGCTCGCCCGACAGGAACTGGTCGAGATCCGCGATCGAGTGGCCCGGACAGCCAAGGACTGGGGCGCCAAGGCCGATCCCTACACCCGAGCCCACTTCGGACGACTCAACGATCAGGTCACCAAGGTGCTCGATGCACAAATGATCTACAATGCCAAGGACATCGGTGGCGGTTCCTCCCTCAGATCGCTGTTTCTCAACCCGACCGGATCATCGGTCGACCGACTCGGCACATCAGCAACCGCTCGACCATAATCCGCTCGACAAGCACAAACTCGCATCCCAACAGCACGATCCGTCATCGGAATGACCCCGAAACGGCAAACCGGCGTACATTTCGCGTTGGCCATCGCTCTGGCGGCGGCTTCGGCGGCTGCCTGGGCCCTGCTGTGGATCACTGATTGGCCGCTGGGGATTCGCGGCGAATGGACTTGGGCCCGGATCGCACACCCGGACGACTTGATCTGGGACAGCCTGCTGGGCATCGTCCAGGCTGGCCTGGCACTCGGATGCATCGCCCTGGTCGCATGGTGGGGCGGCCGACGGTTCGCACGCCGAACTCAATCCGACACCTCGTCGCGCCTGATCCGAGCCACCATGCTGCTCGGACTCGTCACCATCGGATTCCTCGGCACTGGACTGCTCGAACACAGCCTCCCACCCGGGCACGGGATCGGACGATCGCCCTGGGTGCTCTACTACCCCGGCACATCGGGCTACTACTACGAAGCCCGACGCGTCACGTCGTTTGACGACTTCCGCAAACGTTACCTCGACGTGCTCGACGACTCGGACCTCCATCGCCGCACCTTGCACCTGGGCACTCACCCGCCCGGACTGTTTCTCGCTCACCTGGCCGTCCGCGAGGCCTGCCGCCGGTCGCCCGCCTTGCGACAGACGCTGCTGACCCGGCAGCCCAACCGAGTCCGTGAAGCCCAGGCCACGATCCTCGAAGCAGGCCGTCCGATCCCGCCGATCGACACCGCCGCACTCTGGCTCGCCACACTGCTGACTCAACTTCTCGCCGTCGCCACACTGCTCCCGATCTACCGCCTGGTCCGAATCGATCACTCGCCCGAAACCGCCTGGCGAGCCGCGTCACTCTGGCTGCTGGTCCCCGCCGTCAACGTGTTTCTCCCCAAATCCGACTGCCTCTACCCACTCCTGGCCACCTCCGCACTCTGGCTCTGGTGGGCGGCCATCCGAGGTCACCGCAACTGGAGGACTACCAAGACCACACAACTCCACCTCGGCCTCAATGCACTCAACGCCTCACTCGCTGCCGGCATCGCATGGATCGGACTGTGCCTCAGCCTCGCCTTCCTCCCCATCCTCGCCCTCGCCGCCAGCCTCGCCCTGTTCATGCACTGGCAAGGCCGCTTCAACCGACGACAACTCCTCACCTGGTCCATCGCCTCGTTCGCCGGCATCGCACTCCCCACACTCGCCACCTGGATCACTCTCGACTTCAACCTCCCCGAGATCTGGTGGTCCAACCTCGCCAACCACGCCGCATTCTACGACCAGCCAGAACACCCCCGTAGCTACTGGCCCTGGCTCGGTCTCAACACGCTGGAACTCACCATCGCACTCGGAGTCCCCCTGGCCGGACTCGCGATCGGTGGACTGGTGCTGAGAACTCGGCAACCGAAACCGGAACTTCAGGCACCCGCCTGGGCCTGCCTGGCCGTCTGGTGCCTGCTCTGGCTCTCGGGGAAAAATATGGGCGAGGCCGCCCGGCTGTGGCTGTTCCTGATGCCCTGGGCCTGCTGGCTGGCCGCCTCCGCTCTCGACAGACTCCGCAACCGGGATTGGGCCATGCTGCTCCTGCTGCAGGTTGCCATGGCACTCGCCGTCGTCCAACGCGTCACTGGGTTCGACTTCGCCCGAGGCTGAAGCCTTTCTGAGACTGTCGAAGCCGTCGAAGCCGGGACCGGGTCGCTCGCCCTACTGAGCACTCCTCACGTCGGGACGCAACTGCTGAGCGTCCCGCAAGTACACGTGGACGATCTCCGACTGACGCTTCGTCGTGTTGACATGCAGAAGAACGCGGATGCAGCGAGGCATGCTCTCGGGGACCGAAATCTCCAAGGCACACAACAAGGGCACCTGGTGCATGCCCAACTCGCGAGCCGCTTCGGCCGGAAACGTCGACTGCAAATCCGCCGTCGTCGTGAAAATCGCCGACACCACTTCCTCGAAATCCTCCAACTGATTCGCCGAAACGATCGCTCGCAGCAACTCACCAGTCGCCGACAACACCTCGCTCGACTCGTCAGCCGACACCGTCGTCGCGCCCCGAATCCCTCGAACCGACATCATCTCAACAACCCCAGTCATGACTCGGACACAACACCACACTCGCCCGAAACCCAGTCTAACACCCGCCCACCAAACCGCACACCACCCCGATCAGAAACACGCCGTCGACAGGGCCGTCAACAGGGATTGATTTCGTACATCGTTCTCGGTTACAACTCCCGCTACCACGCGGCCACAGGACGGGCCCGGCAACACATCCCGCCACCCTTGGAGTCGGAAAGGACACCGCTCCATGACGCCCACCAACACCTCGCAGACTCCCACCTCACCTGGCTCGACACCCGTCCCCGTCGACCAGTTGGCTCGACAACTCGGCGCGACACTCCAGGGCGACCCCTCCCTCCCGATCCACTCGGCCGCCCGCCTCGCCGTGGCCGAACCCGGCCAGGTAAGTTTCCTGACCGCAACAGCCTCATCTGCCGACATCACCAGTTGCCGCGCCGGTGCGGTCGTCGTCGACGAATCGCAATTGGCATCGGCCCGCAGCCGACTACCCAATGCCACCCTGCTTGTGGTTGATGACGCACAGGTCGCCTTCCTCGACATCCTCGCTTTTTTCCACCCGACCCCGGCCCGACCCGACATCGGAATCTCCCAACGGGCGTGTGTCGGAGACTCGCTCGTGATCGGGGAACTCTCGAATGTCCACCCCGGTGCCACGATCGGAGACCGGGTCGTCATCGGAGAGCGATGCGACATTCATTCCCGAGCCGTCATCGGAGACGACTGCCAACTCGGAAACGACGTCGTCATCCACCCCGGAGTGGTCGCGTACTCGGGAACCACCATCGGCGACCGGGTCGTCATCCACGCCAATTCGGTCATCGGAGCCGACGGGTTCGGCTACCGATTCGCCAAAACCGACGACTCGCCACAAGGTCGGTACGTCAAGATTATCCACTACGGCAGTGTCACCATCGAAGATGACGTTGAAATCGGAGCCGGGACGACGATCGATCGAGGCATGATCGACGCGACGCGAATCGGCACGGGCACCAAGCTCGACGATCAGGTCATGATCGGACACAACTGCTCAATCGGGCCTCACAACGTCTTCGCGGCTCAAGTCGGTGTCGGCGGCAGCACATCCACCGGTGCCTACGTCCGCTGCGGCGGACAGGTCGGTGTGGCCGATCACCTGGTCATCGGAGACGGAGCGTCGGTGGCCGCCATGGCTGCCGTCGCGCGAAGCATCCCACCCGGTGAAACTCAACTCGGATACCCCGCCGGCCCCGAATCCGAACAACTCAGAGTACTCATCGCCCAGAAACGACTCCCCGAACTGCTCAAGACCGTCAAACAACTGCTCAAACGGATTGACTCGCTCGAACAACAACTGGCCGACGCACCCGACCACACCCCGACCCCGACCCCGCAATCCACGCCACGCATCAACCCCCACGTGGCATGACTCTCCAACCCCACTCCAACGAACTCAATGCCGCAACGGTACCCGAGAGTGGATGGGTGGGGTTGATCGCCGGAGCAGGCCGGTTTCCGATCAGCTTCGCTCGCGCCGCTCGAAAACAAGGACTGAAGGTCTACGGACTCGGAGTCCAGGGCATGGTCTCCGACGAACTCGCCGATTCCTGTGACCGCTTCGACACCGTCGGTCTGGCTCGATTCGGACGCGCCATCCGGTTACTCAAACGAGCCGGTATCCGCGACGTCGTG
>Ga0209403_10007872_pt1 | contig 10385 bp, 13 predicted proteins | sample ArcticOcean_MG_C_8_FD_187440 | JGI IMG/M metagenome (GOLD analysis project Ga0209403, IMG submission 187440) | Marine microbial communities from western Arctic Ocean - ArcticOcean_MG_CB11_86 (SPAdes) (version 2) | ecosystem: Environmental > Aquatic > Marine > Oceanic | place: Arctic Ocean...
TCCTCAGGAATCAATCACTACTTACCCTCAAATAACGGTTTGCGTCTTTCCCTAAAGGCAGCAGGACCTTCTCTAGAATCGGTTGTTGACTGAACAATTGCCATCGCCGCTTGAGCCTGCTCAAGTCCCTCTACAAAGGATTGATCCAAACCTCGATAGACTAATCTCTTAGCCAATTGCATAGCGATGGGTGGTCCTTCAGCCAATTGCCTAGCATAGGCAAGTGTCTCCTTCATCAAATCGTCATGAGGTACCACTCGGGCAACATATCCCATGTCCAAAGCAGCATGTGCATCAAAGAGGTCTCCGCTCCAAATTAGCTCTAGAGCTTTCTGCAGGCCTACCAATCTTGGAAGCAACCAAGCACCTCCATCACCAGGAATTAGGCCTACATTAACGTATGACATCCCAAACCGAGCCGTATCAGATGCAATTCTGATATCTGCCATAGATGCCATATCCATCCCAGCACCAACCGCCGCACCGTTGAGAGCTGCAATATATGGCTTATCTAAGTACTGAAGAGCCTGCGCCACTCGATGAACTGAATAGCGTAATGAGTTTCTCCGTTCACCGGCGTTCTTCTCGGCCATTAATATCCTGTCATCGCTCTCAGCCTCAGCTTTAAGGTCAGCACCTGCACAAAAAGCACGCCCGGCACCCGTAACTATCACGACGCGAACGTCGTCGTCATCGGTAGCCTGTCTGATTGCATCAGCCCATTCCGAAAGTAATTCACTGCTAAATGAATTCATTCGCTCAGGTCTATTCAAAGTGATCGTGGCTATTTGATTCGATACGTTATAGGTAACTGCGGTAAAGTCCATTGTCATTCTTGCGCTCCTTCATCTCACAATTCATAACTGAGCACTGAAGTCAACGAGTCGACTGTCAGTAAATCCATTCACAAATTAACATATAACCCCAACTAACGATAATTTAATCAACTAAAATATCGATACCGATGAAATTAAGTCAATCTAATTCAGCTTTAGCAATATCCAAAGTGTTCTATCTGGTTCTACTGCTATCAATCACCTTGGGCGTAAATTGCAGTTCAACCTCTATGCCAACTCCATCGCGCATTGAAGCTAACTCACCACCCATGGTTACACAAATCCCTCAGATTACTGTTTTGACACGGCCCTTCAGTCTGAACTTATTAAAGGCAACTACACCTGAGAATCTAGAGCCCGTACCCACCAACTCGGATCTAGCACAGACAATAGTGCAAATTCTTGGAATATCATTCCGAACTGATTCATCTCCGGGCTTCGCTAATACTGCGGGCATAGAATATGACATTGTTACAGCAACAACTGGAGTAATAATAGATTCTGAACAGAAATTGATACTAACGGATTTTGCCTCTGTTGATTGGCAAGATCCGTTAGGGCAAAAGCGTATTGACGCGCTATACATTGTGACTAACCGTGACCCACGTAAGCCAAAAATCGAATACCAAGCTGAACTAATAGCAGCGAACTTTGCAAGAGATCTCGCCATAGTGAAACTGAGCAAGAAAGTTGATGGGTCGGAAATTAAAAGTTACGCACCGTTTAGCGAGGCAAAGATCGCAGCAACCGTGCCACGTGATTCTGGGCAAGAACTCCGCGTATTAGGTCACGTGGGTACTTCACTCGATCCTGTCAAAATTGAAAGACTACAATTGGTTGGACTAATGAACTCTAATCTTGAGTCCATCAACCTATTACTCGATAATGATACAAATACGACAAATAAATTTCCAGAGTATTTGAAATTAATGAACGGCCCAAATTTACTTAACAAAGGGGCAGCATTCACGACAAAAGGAACGTTTGCGGGATTTCTCTCTGCGATGCCGACAGAGATGAACGGGCCAAAGGTATTGATACGAAGTGTCGATTCCATAACAGATGCGTTTGCCGGCAATAACGTCGTGTCCGCTCTTAGTGAATCCTACAGACGGGAATTTAACTACAATTTGAGCAACCAGAGTAAAAGCAGCGAACAAATTTACGTATCCACACCAACATTCGCGACGCTCGCATCAACTAATAAATTTGGGCGTGAGTTAGCTCAATATGACGACCAATTCAATAACGTATCTGAAATTTTCTACGAATACGTCGTTGCAAAAACTGAGCGGCAAATTGAGTTATCTGAGATTTGGTTATTTGACGATGTTGTTATAGATGCTCTCTCCCAATCTCGTCTGTACTCCTCAGAAAGTGCCTCCTGGCACGGCCAATCGCTTAAAAGCGTGACTGCAAATACCGCCACAGGCCTCGCGAATAATAGTGATCGAACAAATAGTTTACTCAAAGGCGATTGGGAATTACAAATATTGATCGATGGAAGTCTAGTCGCAAAAAGTAAGTTCACCATAGGTGGAGAGATAACTAAAGTGCGTCAGATCAGCCCGCTAGTATCAGATAACCAAGTCTCAAACACTGGCCCTGAAATTACTGATTTCATCTGGGGGATCGCCGCAAAACTTGATGGTCAAATAATCGGTGACGTTGAAGCTGGAATTGAAAAAATACTGCTTGGCTTTAAGTATCAGCACTTTGACGAGTCGATGACTTTAGGTTGGAAAGTTTACTACGGTCCTGACTTAATTTATTCATCCAAGGAGATTCCATGGGTATTCGAAAAAGAAAATCGATTTTGGATTGGTTTTTATCCAACTGAACCATTGTGGCCAGGCTGGTGGGAATTCGAGCTTTATTTAAATGGGGAAATAATCAAACAAATTGGACGAACCGTGGAGGCGAACTAACTGAATAAACTCAGATAGAATTAGGCTAAACAATTAAAGAAACTGAGGTTATCAAATATGTCAGAAACTGATAGAACTCTTCACACCATCGCACTGATCGGGGGGACTGGTCCTGAAGGTAAGGGTCTTGCTACTCGATTTGCGATTGCCGGGCATAAAGTAATTATCGGAAGTCGAGACCCCGCGCGAGGTATCGAAGCTGCGACTGACTTAAACCAACAGCTTAATGCTCTGGCGGATGTAGATATCACTGGCGATACAAACGAAAACGCAGTTAGCATTGCTAATATAGCAGTCGTTACGGTACCTTACGGAGGGCATCAGGCTACTCTAGAAAGCCTAAAGTTACTACTTGTGGACAAAATTGTGATTGATGCTGTAGTGCCAGTTTATTTTGAGAAAGGCCCCCGACCAATTGACGTGCCGGCGGGATCAGCTACTGAAGAAGCTGCGGCAATTTTACCAGATTCAAAGGTAGCTGGAGCATTCCATAACTTATCAGCTGAAATATTGCTAGATCCGGACGCAGACCTCGATGCTGACGTACTCGTTACTGGTTCAGGGGTCGCCAAGGAAGTTGCTATCCAGCTCGCTTCAGAAATCAAGGGTGCTAGAGCTGTTGATTCTGGGCCCTTGAGATATTCGAGATTTGTCGAGGGTATTACTATTTTGCTTATCGGAATTAATTCAAGATACAAAACACATACGGGCGTCACCGTCAGCGGTCTGGAGCAATAAAAGTGAGTGAAAACAATCAAACTCAAGCAAGAACAACTACAAGTGCTGGGAACTTAAATATAGATGAAGTAAGAATTCTAGCAATACGTAATTTGCCGATGGTCGAAGAGGGCGACGATATCGTAGATCAAATTATTATCGGAGCGGATAAGCAGGGCACCCCATTAAAAAACAAGGATATCGTCGTTATCACACAAAGAATATTCTCCAAGGCCCAGGGGCTAGTCGTTCCTCTTGATGACTATCCACCTAGCCCATTCGCGGTTGAATATGCAGAGCGAACTGAAAAAGACCCTCGGTTGGTTGAGGCTGTACTCCAGGAATCCACGCGAATCATCCGGCAGGTGGGAGGGGTCCTCATTACAGAAACAAAACATGGTTTCAAGTGTGCAAATGCAGGCGTAGACGGCTCGAATGTTGGCGGTGATGATTTAATTTCTCTGCTACCAAAAGATCCCGACCAAGATTGTCAGACGGTTTGTGACATCATCAAAGCGAGACTTGGGCTCGACGTGGGAGTGGTTATGACTGATACATTTGGGCGCCCCTGGCGACATGGACAGACCAACGTTGCCATCGGTGTGGCCGGAATGCAACCCATGAGGGACTACGTGGGTGCCAACGATCTCGATGGGAAAGAACTGAGAGTGACGACCATATGCGTAGCCGATGAAATCGCTGGAGCAGCTGAACTCGTGATGGGCAAGCTAGACGCAGTACCCGCCGCGATAGTGAGAGGATATCCATTCGAAATAAGTCAAGGGTCTGCCTCTGAAATAGTACGTGAAACTCCATTAGACTTGTTTCCCTAGGTGAAGACTGAATGTCTACAGAAGAAGCACAAGAGTAATTACAAATGAGTTCTAAGCACAAAGTACCAAATCCGGTTAGCGCCTCAGAAATACTAAAATCAGCGTTCGTTGACGCGGCAGACGCAAGATTACCTCTATGGCTCCCCATCCCAGGACTGCTCATTACCCTTATTTTTGCAACTTTTATGGGTCTTACTAGTGAATCCGATCACCTTCAATTGATACTTTCACATATTGCTTGGCCAGGCTTTGGAATATTTATCGGAGTGACAGTTACGACCTGGCTCGGTTGGCAACTCGAAATAGATTAGGCTTCAAAATGCTCTATGTGCTTACTGGAACTGACGAATATGCCATCCTTAACGAACTCTCCCAGATAAAGATCGATCTAAACGTAAGTGATGAATCTTTGGAAAATAGTCTTATCAAAATAAGACCAGAAAATATCACATTAGAATCAGTTCGCCGATATACACACACTCTGCCATTTATGGGTGGAAATCTTCTCGTTAGCATCGAAGGATTCTTCAGTGCTGTCAAAAATAGCGACTTAGATGACTGGGGCTTGCTGGTAGATGACCTTCTTAAACTTCCCTCAACAAATCATGCAGTCCTTTACGAGATTATTCAACCCCGAAAAACTCTCGGCACAAACAAACTGTATAAGAAAATTGAAACTTTGGCTAAATCGGCTGAGAAAGATGGGCACGCCATCTTCTTTAGAAAGCACGATATTCCCAAACCTATAAACTATGGCTCTATAGAAAAACAAACTGCGTGGGCCCGGGCGTTCATTAGAGATTACAGTGAGTTAAACAACTTCGATATCACACATGATGCCACACTTGAGCTGGCACTGCGCGTTGGAAATGAGCCAATAACTCTCATCAGTGAACTTGAAAAACTCTCCACTTACTCAGTAACCAATCCAATTAATAAGCAATCAGTCTTACTACTTACGCCGCCGGAAGCTGATGAAAATCCTTTTACAATAATGGACTCAATCATTGAAGGAATACCTCGAAAAGCGCTTTATCTCGTGAGGCAAATGCTTGAACAAAACGAAGAAAATCCATTTGTACTGCAAACTCGCATCGCAAATCAGATTCGGCGCATGGTTATTGCGTGCGAAGCCATAGAATCTGGAAGTAACAGTAAAGAATCTCAATTAAACCTGAGCAACGCTTTTCCTACAATGAACAACAAGGGATTTCCTTTCAGAAAACTTACTCAGCAGTCTCGAGATACCTCTAGCCAACAATGCAAATTCGCGTTAAAACTTTTGGCTGAGCATGACAAATCTGCGAAAACAGGCGAAATAAAGAAAATCGGTTCACGCGACCCTGAAATTAGCCTGGAGTTACTCGTTCTGAAGCTCGCACGGCTCTTTCAAGCATAAAAGAACTGTAATCAACCACTATTCATAGACAGAACAAACCGACCTTGCACTTCAACATCTGTTGCATCCTCATAAATTGGTGGCATAGATGAATTTCTCGGTTGCAAACGGACTCTTTCACCTTCGGGATACCAACGCTTCAAGGTTGTCTCTTCTCGGCTTTTTATCCACGCGACGACCATCTCACCTGGATCCGCAGTCTGCCGCGGTTCAATAACTACAATATCGCCATCGAAAATACCGTCATCAATCATTGATTCGCCCTGCACTCTAAGGGCGAATAATGCGCGGTCACTTTTCGAACCCAATTGACTCCTTGAAAAAGGCAGCATATCTTCTGCCTCCGCTTCTTGCGGAGTCACTGGTATCGGAATACCCGCAGCAATTCGTCCAATCAAAGGAATATACAGAATATTATGAGAAATATTTTCTGTAGGAGAAGTCTCGTTTCTGATAATTTGAATTCCTCGTGCAACATCAACGCGACGAGAAATAAATCCAAATTTTTCTAGATTTCGCATGTTGTATTGGACAACAGACGTAGAAGAAAGTTCACAAGCCACCTGTATATCCCGAATGGACGGCGGAATCTGGTTCTCATCCAGATAGCTCTCAATAAACTCAAGAATTCTTATCTGCTTATCACTTAACTTGTCTCGACTAACAATCATAGTTATCTACCTCGGTGAAGTTGTCCAGCTCGAAATATAAATCTTATCAATCAGATTAACTAACTGAACGTATGTTCTTAATAAGAACAATAGTGCTATTGAGTTATCTTGGTCAAGTCCTCGATCCTATCGGTAATACTACTAAAATCTTACTAAGTCGCCTCCACACAATTAATCATGAAATAGAAAATTGTTAAACTTTATGCCAAGTAATCTAATGAGCCTCTTCGATGGGTCAAAGCTAAACGGAGCTATGAACACGCAAAACCGTAAAGCGATGATCATCGCGGCCCATCCCGATGACGGTGAATTCGGGGCAGCCGGAACTGCGACCCTACTGGCAGCCGCTGGATGGGCCTTTGAGTATCTAGTGATCACAGACGGCAGCAAGGGTAGTTCGGACAGAACTGTAGACGCAAATGAGTTGCGAGAGACACGGTTAGTCGAACAACATGACGCCGCCCAACATCTTGGAATTTCAAAGGTGACAACCTTAAATTATGTCGATGGTGAGTTACTAGCAGGCAGGACTTTGCTTGGTGAAATAGTTCGTCAAATCAGGATATTCAAACCGGAAATTATTTTCACTCATGACCCCGAATCAATGTTCTCTGGCACCGGGTGGATTCATCACTCTGATCATCGAATAACTGGGCAAATGGTTATCGATGCGGTCTATCCAGCAGCCAGGGATATATTGAATTTTCCAGAACATTTTGATGAAGGTCTCACAACGCATAATGTACAAACCATATATTTATGGGACACAGAAAAACCAAACATTTATATCGATATCTCTGATGTGCTAGATAAGAAAATATCAGCACTACTGTCACATAAATCACAATTTCCCAGTCCAAAGCTGTTTGCTCATCAATCACGACAGATATGGCAGGACTTCGACGGTAAATATCGTGAAGAATTTCGTCGCCTCGATATTTGGGCGTAAAGAATAATAAATGTACATAGAAATGAAATATTGCCAAAACTGCGGATTTGCACTGAAGGCATCTGAGCCAATTCTGTCACATCAGCCGATAAATTGCCCGACTTGCCACTTCCAAATGTGGCGTGACCCGAAGGTTGTCGCGGGAGCTGTGGTGCTGTGTGAAGATGAAATTCTTTTAGTCCAGAGACAAAACGAACTACAACCCGATCTGTGGAGCCTTCCAGCTGGCTTCGTTAATCAAGGTGAAGAACCAGCCATTGCAGCTCAGAGAGAAGTTCTCGAGGAAACTCAAATACAGATTGAAGTGATTGAGCTGTTAGGCCTAACTTCGAGCAAAGAAATTATATTCATTGCTTACTCATCATCACTGCCATTGAAAGACAAGCGTGCCCCCCAAATTAGCGAGGAATTAGTGATGGCAGAGTGGCATTCCTTAACGCGTCTACCTAGCTTAGCTTTTCCGCATGACAAAACCTTTATAGATAGAGCTGCGAGTAATATTGGTTTACCATTAATCAAGATTGAGCATGATCAATGACTAATAAATCAACCTCAAAAAAAGACGTACCAGCAGATATAAATTCTGAATTCAAAGGATCGCCCATCACACTCCTACAACAGAGAGGTATCGAGGCGGAAGTTTTCATTCCACTAGTCAGAAAACTAGAAAAAGAATTAGGGCAAGAAAAAGCCCATGAACTCGCTAAAGAGACTATCTATGAAATCGCTCGTGAACAAGGCAAGCAATTCTCTCGACTAATTCAAAAAACCGATCTAAATGGTTTCCGAACTATCAAAGACACGTGGAGTGCGGCGGGCTCTGATCTCGACATCGAAGTAATTCAGGACAATGATGACTCATTTCACTTTAATGTCACTGGATGTCGGTTTGCACAATTATTCAAATCGTTAGGAGCGACCGATCTTGGAGCAATATTCTCCTGCGGGCGTGACTTCGCTCTGTCACAGGGCTATTCTGAAGACATTGAACTAAACAGAACACAAACCATCATGGAAGGTGCTTCGTTCTGCGACTTTCGTTATAGTTGGAAACCAACACACAAATAAGAAGAAGTATGGAGGGAAATTGAATGGAAATCAGCGTTGTGCTAAGTGATACCTGTGGGTACCACGAAGAAACTCAAGAGATTCTAAAGGAAGCTATGGCACAAGCCGGTGTTGAGGCCGAAATTCAGGTTACAGTGATTCACCAAGATGAAGAAGCTATCTCTGTGAATTGCATCGCGTCACCAACAATTAGAATAGACGGGCTTGATGTCGAATATCAGGAAAGAGAGCCCGAAGAAAGATCAGCTGGACAGCGATATTTCAATACTCCCGCTGGCTGGAAACCTTATCCAGAAGTGGGAATGATTGTAAGAGCGTTAGAAGCCGCAAAAGTTCGTGAAACAGGCGCATAATTCTTCATAATCACGTGACAAGTGGTTGAAAAAAGGACTACCCACATGGTACGCAAACGTGACCTACGCAAAATACCAGGAGCAAACCGTTTTCTCTCGGAAGCTCTTTCTGTCATAAAGTTTGCGAAGCCCAAAGTAAAAAAACTCAGTGAGGATCTAGGGATCAGCCAAAGTGCGCTTCAAGAGAAAAGTTACGATCTGGCAGCAAAAGCTAAACACTCAGCCGCTGAATTGAGCCCCAAAGTTTCAGAAGCTCTAGAAGGTGTTAAGGACTATGCTACCGAACACGAGACCGAACTAAAAAAAGGTGCGAGCGAAAGCGCTAAGGTTGCTTCAAAAATGCTAACACCACCCCTCTTGAGACCAGCGCTGGATGCATTTCTGAATGAAGTAAAGAGTCAGGACGAGCTTTCTGAAAAAGCCGAAGATGACTCCACGCCCTAATAAATATTCTTATTGTTTTATCTAGACAGACACGCCGAACTAACCGTAGCCTTAATTTATCCCGCGTTCACTAAAATAATAGTCTGTCAACCGACCTTCATAGTATCTTCAAAAGCGGAACTCGTATCCGGTTTCTTACTAGACCTGCTTGACTCATAATTTGATATCTCATCCTCATATTGCATAGTTATGCCTATGTCATCCAAACCGTTCAAAAGTCTGTGTTTAACAAATGGATCTATTTCAAAGCTTCTTTGCCAATCGGACCCTTCTAATTTCACAGTCTGACTGGATAAATCAATACGCACTTGCGAATCCGGTAACTCCTCAGCACGCGACATAAGATAATCAATGTCTGACTGGTCTAAAACAATCGTGAGTAGGCCCACTTTGGAACAGTTATTTCGAAAAATATCAGCAAATGACGGAGCCAAGATCGCCTGCACTCCAATATCCTCTAGACCCCAAACAGCATGCTCTCTCGAAGATCCACAGCCAAAATTTTGCTGCGCAAGCATTATCGGTGCACCCGTATAATTCGAATCATTCAACACAAATGATTCTTCCTTACGCCACTCGTAAAAAGCGAACGGGCCATACCCAGATCTTTCAATTCTCTTTAGAAACTGTTTTGGCATAATTTGATCGGTATCAACATTTGCCCGATTAAGTGGAATTGTTTTACCTTGTATCGATTCAATAGTTTTCATTTTTTATTGCTCCCAAGTTAGATTTCACGGATATCTACGAAATGCCCGGCGACTGCGGCCGCGGCCGCCATAGTGGGACTAACCAAATGAGTTCTTCCGCCGGCGCCCTGACGGCCCTCAAAATTCCTGTTCGAAGTCGAAGCAGACCGTTCCCCAGGAAGCAAAATGTCGGGATTCATACCCAAACACATTGAACATCCTGGATCACGCCATTCGAAGCCTGCATCCTTGAAAATCGAGTCCAGTCCTTCGGCTTCAGCCTGTATTTTCACCGGCCCCGAACCAGGCACAACCATCGCCTTAACAGTCTCAGATATTCGCTTGCCTTTCAGAACTGATGCGGCTTCTCGAAGATCCTCAATACGTCCATTCGTGCAGGATCCAATAAAAACTCTGTCTATATTAATATCTTCTATGCGTTGTCCGGACTCCAAGTCCATGTACGTAAGAGCGCGTTCAGCCGTTTCCTTACCAGCC
>Ga0209403_10007877_pt1 | contig 10383 bp, 8 predicted proteins | sample ArcticOcean_MG_C_8_FD_187440 | JGI IMG/M metagenome (GOLD analysis project Ga0209403, IMG submission 187440) | Marine microbial communities from western Arctic Ocean - ArcticOcean_MG_CB11_86 (SPAdes) (version 2) | ecosystem: Environmental > Aquatic > Marine > Oceanic | place: Arctic Ocean...
GTTAATATACCATTTGCTGCATGCATACCGCTTATGTCTTCTGGTGAAGTTTCAACTCTAACTAAAATTGAATCTTGTAATTGTTCTTTTAACCTTTCTGCTTCTTCTGCTGAAAATGTCACTTTACCACTTGCGGCTCCTGGTGAGGCTGGTAAACCTGAAGCTATTACCTTTTTTTCTGCTTTTTCATCTAATGTAGGATGCAACAAAGTGTCTAGAATATTTGGATCAACTCTCAAAACTGCATCTTTAATTGAAATTAATTTTTCTGAAACCATATCAACTGCAATTTTAATTGAAGCCCTAGCAGTTCTTTTTCCAGATCTAGTTTGTAACATCCATAATTTATTATTCTCAACTGTAAATTCAATATCTTGCATATCTTTATATTTCTTTTCTAGTTGATGAAAAATTTTTTTAAGTTGTTGAAATATCTTTGGCATAGTTTCTTGCATTGATAAATCTTTTGAATTAGCTAGTTCCCTAGCCCTTTTTGTTATATATTGAGGTGTCCTTGTTCCTGCCACAACATCTTCACCTTGTGCATTAATTAAATATTCACCAAAAATTTCTTTTTTTCCTGTTGAGGGATTTCTTGTAAATCCTACTCCTGTTGCACAGTTTTCTCCCATGTTTCCAAATACCATGGATTGAACATTTACAGCTGTGCCCCAATTTTCAGGTATATAATTTATCCTTCGATAAGTTTTAGCTCGTTTACTGTTCCATGACAAAAAAACAGCTCTTATCGCTCCCCATAACTGTTCATTAACATTTTGTGGAAAATTTTTCTTTGTTTTATCTTTGATTACGTCTTTAAAGTTTATAATTAAACCATCCCAATCATCTTCTGTTAATTCGGTGTCTTGGATTACACCTTTTGTTAATTTATAATTGTCTATTAATTCTTCAAATAAATAAGATTCTATACCAAGCACTACATTGCTATACATTTGAATAAACCTTCTATAACTATCTTTGGCAAACCTTCCATTGGAGGTTTTATTTTTAAGAGCTATTACAGTCTCGTCGTTTAAACCTAAATTCAAAATTGTATCCATCATCCCAGGCATAGAAACTCTTGAGCCAGATCTTACAGATAACAATAATGGATTAGAAAGATTACCAAAAGATTTTTTTGATATTTTTTCAATTATATTAATTTCTTTTTTAGTCTCTTTGATTACTCTACTTGGAATTTTTTTGTTATTATTATAAAAAAAACTGCAAACTTCAGTAGATAAAGTGAAACCAGGAGGAACAGGTAAACCTAATTTTGCCATTTGCGCCAGGTTGGCACCTTTCCCGCCAAGTATTTCTTTAGAGCTGATAATTCCTTGCTTACCTTGATTATTAAATCTAAAAACTAATTTTTTCATTTAGGCACTTTCTATTTTTGAAAAATCTATAAAATTTTCATACGTTTTACAAAACAATTGAAGCAATTCTAAACGATTTTTTTTTATATCTAAATTATCATCATTTACTATCACATTATCAAAAAAATTATCTGTAGCTAATTTTGATGCAGCCAATATTCCTAACGTTTCTTCATAATTTTCAACTTTTTTTACATTAGAAAAATACTTTCTAATATCATTTATCTTTTCGTACAAATATTTTTCTTCATCTTTTTTAAATAAATATGACTCAGGTGTTCCAGCAATACCTTCTTTATAATTTTTTATTTCTTGATTAATAATATTTGACGCCCTCTTATAGGATCCAATTGTACTTTTTCCAATTTCTTTGTGAATATTTTTATTCATAGCCATACATTTTTTATAAAGGTTCAAAAAATTATTTTCATTGTGTAATGTAATAACTGATTGAACTATATCTTTTCTAATATTTTTATTTTTTAGTATATTTTTAAATCTTTCTTTTAAAAAAAAGAAGATATCTTTTTCTATAGAATTATTTGAAAATTTAACTCCTTGATCTTCATAAGTCTTAATAGAATAGTTGATTAAATCCTTTAAGTTAATATTTAGTCTGTTTTCAGTTACAATTCTTAATAACCCAATTGCAGTTCTTCTTAATGCAAAAGGGTCATTTGAGCTCGTAGGTTTTTCTTCAATACCAAAAAAACCAACAAGAACATCAACTTTATCAATTATAGCTACTGCTGATCCAAGTTTCTTATTTGGAAGTTTGCTATTCAATCCTACTGGAAGGTAGTGTTCCATGATTGCATTTGATATATCCGATTCAAAACCTTGTTCCATTGCAAAATATTTTCCCATCACTCCTTGAAGCTCAGGAAATTCTCCTACTAAGTCTGAAACTAAATCTGATTTACAAACTGATGATGTGATTTCTACTTTTTCTTTACTTAAATCTAAATATTCTGAAATTAAAGAAGCTAACTTTCTTAATCTCTGAGTTCTGTCATAAAACGTTCCAAGTTTATTAAAGTATTGTAAATTTTTAAGTTTACTAACTTGTTTAACTAAGCTTTGGTTTTTATTTTTTTCCCAAAAAAACTTGGCATCAGCTAATCTTGCTTCAACAACCCTTTGATTACCTATTTTTATATATCCTTTTTTATCAGGTAAATTTGATACTAGTAAAAAAAAATTAACTAAATTTTTTTTTCCATCAAATAGTGGAAAATATTTTTGGTGCTTTTCCATAGTAATAATTAAAATTTCTTGTGGAATTTTTAGATACATTTCATTAAACTTTCCTATCATGACATTTGGTTTTTCAACTAAATTAACCACCTCTTCTATTAACTTTTCGTCTAAATGAGTTGTTAAATTTTTACTTTTGCAAGCAGAATTTATTTTATTCATTATTATTTTTTTTCTTTTTTCTTGGTCTAGAATGATGTTTTGGGATTTTAGTAAACTTGAGTATGTTTTAAAATCATTTATTCTTTTAAACTGTTCACCACCATCTCCATTTATGGTAATTAGGTTATCGCTTTTAATATGAAAAAAGTTGAAGTTAACCACTTTCTTGTTGAAGATTGCTGTTATTGACTTTAGTGGCCTACCCCATGTTAGCTCATAATCTGACCACTTCATTGATTTTTTCCATGAGTAATTTTTAAGTGTAATAGGAATAAGAGTTTGAAGCTCATCTAAAACATTTATTATTTTTGGGTTAGTTTGGATAAAATAAAATTCACCCTTTTCTATCTTTTTTTTAAATATGTCTTTAGAGGTAAGATTGTTTGATTTAATAAAACCGTCTAAGGCTTTCTGTTGACTTCCTACTTTTGGTCCTTTTATTAATTGCTTTTTTGTATCTATTTTTTCAGGCATCCCTTCAACTATTAAAACAAGTCTTTGTGGCGTTGAAAAAGATTTTATCAAACTAAATTTAATCTCTTTTTTTTTTAATTGCTCATCAATTGAATTTTTTATTTTATTCCTTGCATCAATTTGAAGATTTGAGGGAATTTCTTCACTAAATAATTCTATAAACAGCTCAGCCATTACTTACTTTTGGCTCTCCAACCAACTTTGACCACAACTTTTTGCCAAGTCTCTTATTCTAGAAATATATTCAGTTCTTTGCGCAACACCAATTACTCCACGTGAATCAAGAAGATTAAATGCATGACTAGCTTTGAGACATTGATCATAAGCTGGTAAAGAAAGTTTTTTTTCTAATAATGATTTACATTCTGATTCTGCAATATTAAAAACTTTAAACAATGAATCTGTGTTGGCAAACTCAAAATTATATGCTGAAAACTCTTTTTCTGCTTGTTGAAAAACTTCTTTATACTTAACTCCTTCATTATTCCAATCAAGATCATATACATTATTTTTACCTTGAGTGAACATACATATTCTTTCTAATCCATAAGTTAGTTCAACAGAGACAGGTTTGCACTCGACACCAGCCATTTGTTGAAAATATGTAAATTGTGTAATTTCCATTCCATCACACCAAACTTCCCATCCTAAGCCTGAAGCTCCTAGTGTTGGGCTTTCCCAATCATCTTCTACAAATCTTATGTCATGCTCTGTATGATTTATGCCTATCGTAGACAAACTCTTTAAAAACACTTTTTTTATTTCATCAGGCGAAGGCTTAATTATTACTTGAAATTGATAATAGTGTTGCAAGCGATTTGGGTTTTTTCCATACCTTCCATCTGCTGGTCTCCTTGAGGGTTGGACGTAAGCAGCTTTCCAGGGTTTTGTACCCAGAGATCTTAATGTAGTAGCTGGGTGAAACGTTCCTGCACCAACTTCAATATCATAAGGCTGAAGAACAACACAGCCATAATTGCCCCAGAACTTCTGTAGATTAAAAATAGTGTCTTGAAAATTCAATGGAGTTGGTTTACCAACTCTTTTTTTTATAATTTTTTTTTTTGGCATTTAGAAACCATATCTTTGCCAAATCGATTTTTCTTCAAGAATATTAAGTAAATTATCAATTTGACTTTCGCCTGCACCAGATAGTTTTTTATTTAACCAACTTTTTTGTTTTTCAAATTTTTTTATTTCAACGTCTTCACCATATTTTTCTTTTATAACATCATCAGCATTACCTATCTCATCTATTAGTCCTAATTTTTTAGCTGTGGATCCTGACCAAAACTCACCAGTAAATAATTCAGTATTTCCATCATTTTTTAGTTTGTTCTTTCTGCTATCTTCCACAACTTTTATAAAATCTGAATGTAACTCTAATTGTATTTTTTTAAGTCTTTCGATATCTTCTTTTTTTTCTTCAACGAATGGATCTAATGTGCTTTTGTTTTTACCTGCTGTATAAACTCTTCTTTGTATACCTATTTTTTTAATTAATTCCTGCAATCCAAATGATGAATAAATTACTCCAATAGATCCTACAATTGAACTTGAGTTTGCATATATTTCATCACCAGCGCATGCTATTAAGTATCCACCTGAAGCCGCAACATCTTCAGCAAATACTAAAACTTTTTTATTATTTTTTTTTGCTAATTTTCTAATATAACTATAAATTAAATGTGATTGCACAGGTGATCCTCCTGGTGAATTTATTGAAATAGCTATTGCTACTGATTTTTTAATTGAAAATGCTTTTTCAATTATTTCTTTTTGTCCAACAAAGTCTAAACCTTGTTTAAATTTTCCAACTGCCCCAATAACTCCAGATAGTCTGATATGGGGTACTATTTTTTTCTTTTTAAAAATTTTAAATATTGAAAACATTGATGATATATAATCTAAATACCACAGTTTTTAGATTCTTTTAAAGTGTAAATAAAGTTATAAAGCTACCTTGGGTTGTAATTTTTTAGGTGCGTCATTAGTGATTAAAAGAGTTTTTATAAATAAAAAATAAAAAGCTATAATTATTTATATGGGATCTGTAATACCTTTAAAAAAAGAAATAGATAATTCGTATTTAGGGCTTAAAAATCTTATTGGAAGCAAATTGAATGATGTTACTCAACAAATAAAATATAAGCTCGCTAGCGAAATAAACCTTATACACGAAATGACAAACTACCATGTTAAATCTGGAGGTAAAAGAATCAGGCCTTTGTTAACCTTAGCTTCAGCAAAATTATGTGGATATCAAAATGGAAATAGAGATGTAAACTTAGCGGCTTGTGTTGAATTAATTCATAATGCAACTTTGTTACATGACGACGTAATTGATAAAAGCGACCTTAGAAGAGGAGTTAAAACTGCTAATTCAGTTTGGGGTAATCAATCCTCTATATTGGTTGGTGATTATCTTTTTAGTCGCTGTTTTGAAATGATGGTAGAAGATGGATCACCAGAAGTATTAAAATTATTGTCTTCAACCTCTTCAAGAATAGCTCAAGGTGAAGTTTTGCAATTAGAGCATAAAGGAGAAATTGATCTTTTAGAAGAAACCTATTTTAATATCATAAGCATGAAAACTGCTGCTTTATTTTCTGCAGCGACAAGAGTTGGTGCTTGTTTGGGTAGTAACAGTAAAAAAGAAAAAGATGCATTAGAGTCCTATGGAAAAAATCTTGGTTTAGCATTTCAAATTGCAGATGATGCTCTAGACTATTTTTCTACAAAAACAATTTTTGGAAAAGAAATAGGTAAAGATTTTTATGAAGGAAAAACTACATTGCCTCTAATTATAATTTTCCAAAGAGCAAACAATGAAGAAAGAAACTTTCTTAAAGAAATATTTAAAAAAAAAAGCAGAAATGAAGATGATTTTAGTGAAACTCTAGCTTTAATAAATAAATACAAAGCAGTTCAGGCAACTTTTAAGAGAGCCGAATATTTTGTTAATGTTTCCTATGATGCTCTTGGAATGTTTCCTCACAGTCAAGAAAAAAAAGTTTTACAGAATTTAACTGGATTTAGTCTTAATAGGTCTTTTTAAGGATATAAAATTTCTTTTTTCCAATTATCAGAAACTTTATTATATTTTAGTCTTTCATGAATTCTATATTTATCACCTAACCAAAATTCAATTGAAGATGGTTTTAAACACCATCCTGACCAGTGTTCAGGTCTTGGTACTTTTTTTTCATCTTTATATTTTGTTTTAAAATCCTCGATTTTTTTTAAAAATTCATTTCTTTCTTTCATAGTTTTTGATTGGTCAGATGCCCAAGCGCCAATTCTACTTTCGTATGGTCTACTATTAAAATAAAAATCTGCTTCTTCATTTGAAACTTGTGTAATGCTTCCAGAAATTCTTATTTGTCTTTGAAGACTTTTCCAATGAAAACACATGGCAGCCTTAGGAATTTTTTTTATATCAACGCTTTTGGGACTATTTAGATTTGTATAAAAAACGAATCCTTTTGGACTTAATCCTTTTAAGAGCACCATTCTCACGCTTGGTTCATTATTTTCATTAGTTGTGGCTAATGATAAGGCGTTTGGATCATTAATTTCCTTTTTTTTGGCCTCTAACATCCATATTTTAAATAGTTCTACAGGATCATCTAGGTCCATAAAACAAGAGTTCAAGCCTATTGAGTTTTTTTGATTCATAAAGTTGTCAAAATATTCTATATAATACAATCTAATGTCATTTAATACATTTGGAAAGATATTTCGTTTTACAACATGGGGTGAATCCCATGGTCCGGCTATTGGTTGTGTTGTCGATGGTTGCCCACCTAATATTCCTATATCTGAAAAAGATATTATGTTAGATATGAATCGAAGACGTCCAGGCAAATCAAAGTTCACATCACAAAGAAAAGAATCGGATAAAATAAGAATTTTATCGGGCGTTTTTCAAGGTAAAAGTACAGGCACACCAATATCAATGATTATTTATAATGAAGATGCAAAATCAAGAGATTATGAAACTATCAAAAATAAATTTAGACCAGGACATGCAGATTATACTTATTTTTTAAAATATGGAATAAGAGATTATCGAGGGGGTGGCAGACAGTCAGCAAGAGAAACAGCAGCTCGAGTAGCGGCAGGAGCTATTGCTAGAATAGCTTTAAAAAAATTAATTGGTAAGAAATATAAAGTTGTAGGAGCTGTTACTCAATTAGGTTTGCTTGAGTGTAACAAGAAATTCTGGAATGAAAAAGAAATTAAAAAAAATCCATTTTTCTGCCCTGATAAAAAATCTATTAAACTCTGGGGAAAATACTTACTTGCAATTAGAAAAGCAGGTTCATCATGTGGTGCAATAATAGAAATAAGAGCTTCTGGTGTGCCCGCAGGTTTGGGGGCTCCTATTTATTCAAAATTAGATTCAGATATTGCAAATGCAATGATGAGTATAAATGCAGTCAAAGGTGTTAGTATAGGTGCAGGCATGAATTCAGCATCTTTAAGTGGAGAGGAAAATTCTGATGAAATAAAAGGTTTATCAGGTAAAGCAAAATTTAAATCTAATAATGCAGGTGGAATATTAGGTGGAATATCGTCTGGTCAAGAAATAGTAATTTCATTTGCTGTAAAACCAACCTCTTCTATTTTAAACAGTAGAGACACAATCGATAAAAAAGGAAAAAATACTAAGATATCTGTTAAAGGTAGACATGATCCTTGTGTTGGAATAAGAGCCGTTCCTATTGGTGAAGCAATGATGTCTTGTGTTTTGTTAGATCATTATTTATTAAATAGAGCTCAGTGCGGTTAAGATTTTATTCCACCCATTAAATTAACCAGTAAAACCCCAACAATAATAAAACCTAAACCAATTATTGTATAAAAATTCGGCACTTGATTAAATTTAATAATACCTACGGTAGCTGTAGCTATTATAGTTAATCCAGCAAAAGATGCGTATGTAGCACCTATAGGAATAACTTTCATTACATTAGATAGTGCATACATACAAAGTAGAATTGTAATACCACTAATTATTGAGGGAATTAAAAGTGTAAAACCATTGGCGCTTTTTGCAAAACTATTGGAAATGGTTCCAAAAGCAATTGCTAAAGCCAAAAAAATATATGAGGTTATTGTATTCATTAAATTTAATTTACCAGTTTTTTATTCTTATGTATAACTACATTGGATTTCAAAACATCTATTACTTTTTGTTCTATTGATTTAGCATCAAGTCCTGCTGCTCTATACATATTCTCTGGAGTGTCTTGATCAATAAATTGATCAGGCAAAATCATAGATCTTATTTTTAAACCTTTTTCTAAAATTCCTCTTTCAGAAAGAAGTTGAAGAACATGAGAGCCAAATCCTCCTACAGAACCCTCTTCAATAGTTATTAAAACTTCGTGGTTTAAACAAAGATCTATTATTAATTTCTGATCAAGTGGTTTAGCAAATCTTGCGTCTGCAACTGTAGTAGAAATACCTTTTGCATCTAATAAAGAAGCAGCTTTAAGACTCTCTTGTAGTCTTGTTCCAAAGCTTAAAATTGCAACTTTTTTACCTTCTTTAATAATTTTTCCTTTTCCAATTTCTAAAACTTCACTTATTTCTGGAAGAGCAACACCTATTCCATTTCCTCTGGGGTATCTAAATGCAGAAGGTCTATCGTTTATACCTACAGAAGTATTAATCATTTTAACTAGCTCGGCTTCATCGCTTGCTGCCATTACTACAAAATTTGGCAGTGTTGATAAATATGTAATATCAAAAGATCCAGCGTGTGTTGGTCCATCAGCGCCAACTAAACCAGCTCTATCTATTGCAAATCTAACTGGAAGACTTTGAATAGCCACATCATGAACAACTTGATCATAAGCTCTTTGTAAGAAAGTAGAATAAATAGCTGCAAATGGCTTATACCCTTGGGTAGCCAAACCAGCAGAAAATGTAACTGCATGTTGCTCTGCTATTCCAACATCAAACATTCGATCTGGAAATTTTTTTGCAAATATATCCATGCCAGTTCCTGCTGGCATCGCCCCTGTTATGCCTATTATTTTTGAGTCGTTTTCAGCATGCTTAACTAAGGTATTAGCAAAAACTTTTGTATAAGATGGTATTTTTGATTTAGATTTAGTTTGTTCACCTGTAACTATATTAAATTTATTTACACCATGATATTTATCTTTAGATTCTTCTGCTGGTTTATAACCTTTACCTTTTTGTGTAACAACATGAACTAAAATAGGACCTTTATAATTTGAATTTTTTGCATTGTTTAAAATTGGAATTAAGTTATTTAGATCGTGACCATCTATTGGGCCAATGTAATAAAAACCTAGTTCATTAAAAAGTGTTCCTCCTGAAACTATATCTCTAATAAATTCTTCAGCTTTTCCAGCTTTATCTTTGAATCTTTTTGAAAAAGCTGATGTAATTAGTTTAATAGTTTCTCTAAAACTAAAATAAGTTTTTCCCGATAATAATCTTGCAAGATAAGAGCTCATTGCTCCAACTGGTGGTGCTATTGACATATCATTATCATTTAAAACAACAATCAAATTAGATTTAATTGCTCCTGCATTATTCATTGCTTCGTATGCCATGCCTGCACTCATTGCGCCATCTCCAATTACTGCTATTACCTTGTTAGAACTTTTAGATAAATTATTAGCAACGGCCATACCTAGTGTAGAAGAAATTGATGTTGAACTATGCGCTGCACCAAAAGGATCATACTCACTTTCTGATCTTTTAGTAAAACCTGAAAGACCTCCACCTTTTCGTAAACTTCTTATTCTATCTTTTCTTCCTGTAATTATTTTGTGTGGATACGTTTGGTGACCCACATCCCAAACTAATTTATCTTTTGGAGTATCAAACACATAGTGAAGAGCTATTGTTAATTCAACAACACCTAGTCCTGCACCCAAATGTCCTCCAGTATCTGAAACTACATCTACTAATTCTTTTCTTAGCTCGTCTGCTAGTTGTTTAAGATCTTTCTTTTCTAATTTTCTTAAATCAGAAGGATAGTTTATTTGATCTAATAATTTATTTTCTTTCATTTAAAACTTTCTATCTAATATAAATTCTACAGATTGTATTAAATCCTTGGATT
>Ga0209403_10007881_pt1 | contig 10381 bp, 10 predicted proteins | sample ArcticOcean_MG_C_8_FD_187440 | JGI IMG/M metagenome (GOLD analysis project Ga0209403, IMG submission 187440) | Marine microbial communities from western Arctic Ocean - ArcticOcean_MG_CB11_86 (SPAdes) (version 2) | ecosystem: Environmental > Aquatic > Marine > Oceanic | place: Arctic Ocean...
CCGCGACCCAGGCTCCGCCCGCCAAATTGGAAAATATGTTACGTTTTAGCGTGGACACATGAAAAGCCCTTGATTCCTAATTATTAGGACCATTTGAGCTCCTCCTTCCACCAGGCAATTGTTTCATCCAGTCCGCGATCAATATCAAAACTGGGCTGCCAACCTAACTCGTCTTTTAAACGACTGATGTCAGCCAGCAATAATGGAGGATCCTGGAGATTGGTGGAACGAGCCCCCAACTTTAATAATTCCGGGCGACCCAACTTAGTAGCAATTCTTTCTACCACATCCTTAAGAGTGATAGCTTCGCCTGACGCGATATTAACCGGACCCTGTATGTCTGAATTAAGTAAAGCTACAAAGGCCGAGGCCACATCAGCAACATACATAAAATCTCTCACTTGCTCACCACTGGAACACCGAGCAGTCTCACCTCGCAAGATTGATTGAATAACAGACGATACTAGCCTTGACGGATGTTCCTTCGGACCATAAAGAAAAAATATCCTTCCCCATGCACTGCTTAATCCAAATTGATTAGAGTATATCGACAATATTTCCTGTAAAGCATTTTTACACGTTCCATAAACCGTACTCGGCTTCCGCGGAGTAACGCTCTCTAAACACAAACCTTGACCCCAATCATATTCAGCACAGGTTCCGGCCATCACTACGCGCTCACCTCCTTGCTCGCCAAACGCCTGTAGCAGCGCAAGGCTCGCACTCACGCATTGAAGATTTTCAGCTGCTGTCCAGAAATGACCAGGTTCTGCATACCATGCAAAGTGCAATAGGTGTGTTGGCCGCACTTCATTTACAATAGTTTCTTGAGAACCGCTATTGAATAAATCAGTCAAATACCAATGAACACCATCGTCATCGACTCCTGTTTTATGCCTTGATCGAGACATGGCATGAACCTCAAATCCTTCATTCACTAGATAATGCAAGCAATGCTGACCAATAAATCCTGTTGCACCAGTCACTAAAACGCGCTTAGCGGATGAACTACCCGAAACCACCTCCAGGTCAATACTAGTCATAGCACCTCTAATTCAGGCACTGCGACAACAAATTTAGCTCCCCATTCACGAATATAGGATAATTGCTCAACAACCTCTGAACGCAAGTTCCAAGGAAAAATCACCACATAGTCTGGCTGGGTTTTTCTAATATACTTTTCTCCAACGATGGGTATTCGACTACCAGGCAAGAACTTATCCTGCTTGGCTGGATTAAGGTCCACTACATAACTCAGCAAATCCTGACGAACCCCTGCATAATTCATCAACGTGTTGCCTTTGGCTGCAGCGCCATAACCCGCAACAGTTTTACCGGTGCGTTTTGCCTCAATCAAAAAGGAGATAAAATCATTTTTAACCCGATCGGCCTTACCCTGGAACCCGGCATAAAAATCCACACTGCTCATTCCAGCACTTTTTTCCTGGTCTAGAATTTTTATTACATTATCGCTTGTTTGATGACCCCCGGTATCAGTGCGTTGCGCATACACACGCAAACTGCCGCCATGCGTGGGTAATATTTCCACATCGAATACACTTAAACCATTGCTCTCAAAAATTTTCTTCACAGCAGTCAACGACAAATAAGAATAGTGTTCGTGGTATATGGTATCGAACTGATTTTCAGACACCAGTCGCAATAAGTGAGGAAACTCAAAGGTTGAAACACCTGCCGGTTTCAGTAAAGCAGCAAAGCCACCGACAAAATCATTAATATCGGGGACATGTGCCAGAACATTGTTAGCAGCTGTTAAATCAGCTTGCTGACCTTGCTCAACCATTTTATTCGCAAGCTCAACGCCGAAAAAAGCTTCGATAATCTCGATACCTTTTTTACGAGCGGCATCCGCAGTACTGGTGGTGGGCTCAATACCCAGACATGGTATTCCCCGTGCTTTGGCATATTGCAGGAGATAGCCATCGTTCGCTGCCACTTCTACGATATATGATTGCCCATCCAGATCGAAGCGATCAGCCATATTGGCCACATATTGCTCAGAATGCTTTAACCATGATGATGAGAATGAGCTAAAGTAAGCATAATCAGATGAAAAAAGCTCATCAGCCCCCGCATAATCTTCTGTCTGCACCAACCAGCAATCGGTACACACTAGTACGCGTAATGGAAAATATTTCTCAGTCGCCTGGAGTTCTTGTTGAGTCAGATAGGCGTTCGACGGTGGGGATGTGACTAGATCAATTAATGACACAGTCAACTCGGATTGGCAATGGCGGCACTTCATAAAGTAATTCCTTTAAAATTAATATTGGTTACAAAAGGATGATTCTGATCTCGCTTAGACAGATCTATTACTGGCAAGGGCCAGTCTATAGACAACGCAGGGTCGGTAACATTGAGCGCACCTTCCGCATCAGGATGGTAGGCCGAGGTGTGCAAATAGATCAGTTCACAGTCTTCAGTCAGCGCCTGAAATCCATGCGCATATCCTTCTGGAATGAGCAAACTTTTACGGTTCGCGGCAGAAAGAATTTCGCCATGCCATTGTAGAAAGGTTGGTGAGGTGCGCCTAATATCTACTGCCACATCTAAAACCTCACCTTTTAAGCAGCTCACAAGCTTTATCTCGGCATGCGGAGGATGTTGAAAATGCAAGCCCCGAACTGCGCCTTTTTTGCGCGTGAGTGTTTGGTTGATTTGAACTATTGGTTTTTTTATCCCTGCTTCAGCGAACGCTTCTATGCAGTAGAAGCGCGATAAAAAACCACGATAGTCCTCTGCCGTCTTACGTTGTACTAACATCAGGTCAGACAATGACGTTTGAATAAAATCAAAGCGTGACATAATTAATCGCCCCGCAATGTAGACTGGTAGTCATTGATTTGCGCCAAAGAGACTGCCCGCATGTCTTCGGCATTCCTCCACGCTTCATGCCATTCTAATGTTTTTTGTAATGCCGTTTGCAGTCGCCAGAGCGGCTGCCAGTTCAATTGACGACGTGCCTTACTACTATCTAGTTTAAGTAAATTGGCCTCATGAAGCTGCGGCGCCTCATCGCATTGCCAATTTATATCTTTACGCATTTCAGCCATCCGTTCAATTATCCAGCTTACCGTTCGCGAATCATCATCTGATGGCCCGAAATTCCAACCTTCAGCGAAACTAGAACCGTTACTATATAGTTGCTCCGCCAACATTAAATAGCCAGACAGTGGCTCTAATACATGCTGCCAAGGTCGCACAGCCTGAGGCGAACGTATGTTCAATGTTTCACCAGCATCCATGGCACGCAAAAAATCTGGAATCAAACGATCTGCTGCCCAGTCACCCCCGCCTATGACGTTTCCAGCTCTAGCACTCGCTAGCGCGATGCCCGCTGGTTCGAAGAAAGATTGACGATAAGCCGATGTAACCAACTCTGCACAACCCTTACTGCTAGAATAGGGATCAACCCCCCCCATCGCTTCGTTTTCACGGTACCCCCAAACCCATTCTCGATTTTCATAGCATTTATCTGTGGTAACATTCACTACTGCTTTAACGCTAGGCGTGGCCCGCACGCCCTCAAGCAGATGTACCGTTCCCATAACATTTACTTCATAAGTTTCCGCTGGTTGTGCGTAGGAATATCGTACCAGTGGCTGTGCGGCCATATGTATTACCACATCGGGCTTGGATTCCGAAATCGCCTTTGATAACTTCGCGTGATCTCGGATGTCCCCGATAATGGATTGCATACCTTCGCCAACATTGGCAGCTTCAAATAGAGATGGCACAGTTGCAGGTTCCAGAGAATAACCAATGACCTCAACTCCAAGGTGTTTCAGCCACAAGCAGATCCAACCGCCTTTAAAGCCTGTATGGCCTGTGACAAAAACCCGCTTGCCCTTCCAGAACGATGGATTAATCACCAAACCCTCCACGGAGCTTTACCTACATCCCACAATTCCTCAAGTTGATTTTTATCACGTAGCGTATCCATCGGCTGCCAAAACCCTTTATGCTTAAATACTGTCAGCTCTCCATCTGCCGCTAAGCCCTTCAGTGGCGCCGACTCCCAGGATGTTGCATCCTCTTCGATGCGTTCGATCACCTTAGGTGAGAGCACAAAATAGCCCCCGTTGATCCAACTGCCATCACCAAGTGGCTTCTCATTAAATTCAACTATTTTATCTCCCTGCACATCAAGTAACCCAAAACGACCCGGCGGCTGAACCGCAGTCACAGTTGCCAGACTGCCCTGTTCTTTATGAAAACGGACTAGTTCAGAGATATTCACATCACTGAGACCGTCACCATAAGTAAAACAGAAATCCTCATCGCCCAAATACTTGGCAACGCGCTTGAGGCGCCCGCCCGTCATTGAACCGTCTCCGGTATCCACCAACGTTACCTTCCAGGGTTCAGCGGCATTCTGATGTACCTCTATTGTGTTATCGCTCATATCAAATGTAACGTCCGACGTGTGAAGAAAGTAGTTGGCAAAATACTCTTTGATCATATACCCCCTATAGCCAAGACAAATCACAAACTCATTAATTCCATGAGCACTATAAGTTTTCATAATGTGCCACAAAATCGGTTTGCCACCAATCTCAATCATAGGCTTAGGTTTTAGATGGGACTCTTCAGAAATACGCGTACCTAGTCCGCCCGCTAGAATAACTGCTTTCATACACTCTCCTCATTAATTAGATTATCAAGATACCAAGCCATCGCCTCATTCAAACCTTCACCAATCCGGTGAGTCGCCTGATAACCCAGAAGATTCCTCGCCTTGCTGATATCAGCTAGTGAATGCATTACATCCCCCGCCCTGAAGTCGCGATAAATTAAGTCGGCAGTCAGTAGTCGGCCGTTATCAGTCAAACCATCTAAGAGCAACGCATATAATTCATTTAGTGATGTGCAATCACCTACAGCACAATTATAGACTTGATTAGTTGCCTCTTCGTTTTCTGCAGTGGCAGCAAGCAAGTTCATTTGCACCGCGTTATCGACATAACAGAAATCTCGGCTTGTTGTGCCGTCGCCATTAATATAGACGGTTTTACCTTTCCAAATTGCATCAATCCATTTTGGAATGACGGCAGCATAAGCGCCGTTTGGAGTTTGCCTTCTTCCAAAAATATTAAAGTAACGAAGGCCTATAGTTTTAAAACCATAGGTTCTTGCGAATACCTGCGCATAGAGCTCGTTAACTAATTTTGTCACTGAGTAGGGGCTCAGTGGATTGCCAATTTTTTCTTCTACTTTCGGAAGGTCAGGGTGGTCCCCATAGGTAGAGCTGGATGCGGCGTAGATGAAGCGCTTTACTTTGGCATCTCTGGCAGCGACTAGCATATTAAGAAAGCCATCAATGTTTGCCATATTAGTTTTGATCGGATCTTCTACTGAACGTGGCACTGAACCGAGCGCCGCCTCATGAAGGACATAGTCTACTGGTATACCCTCTTTCTCAGAAATAGAGGGATAAAAGATCATCGCCTTTTGGCAGTCTTCTAATTTACGGATATCGCCCTCTATAAAAGTAAAACTGGCAGTATCTAGCAAGCGGTTATCCGCCCGTAACGCATTAGTTGCACACGCTATCGCTTGATCAATGTTACACTGAAAGCCTGTTTCAAAATTATCGAGACCGACAACATTCTGATTTAGCTTCAATAATGTTTCTAACAGGTTCGAACCAATAAATCCTGCGACACCGGTTATTAGCCAGGTTTTGGGGTTATTTTGTAGTTCCCTTTTTACTTTCTCATATCTAGTCATGTCTTTCAGAGTCGCCATTTGTCAGTTTTCAGTCGGAAATTAGAACCCTTAAGTTTAAGATATGTGACTTCAGAGTTTTTACAGCCTGCCATCTACCTTTTCTGCGGGAAAGATATATTTTATGTCGTAAAGTACATGGTTCTTTTTGCCTAGTGCGCGTATGGCAGTGATACCCATGGCTTTGAACTGGTGGTGCGCCACGGCGATAATAACGGCATCGTACTTTCCCGGTTCGGGTTGCTCGACGGGGGTAATTCCGTACTCCCTTATTGATTCTTCTTTATCTATCCAAGGATCGTAGACGTCTATATTACAGTGGAAGCCACTCAACTCTTGAACGACATCCACCACACGGGTATTCCTGATATCGGGACAGTCTTCTTTGAATGTGAGGCCCATGACTAAGATATTTGAGTCAACTACCTGAATGCGCTTTTTGGTCATCAGGTTGATAATTTCATTGGCGACATATTTGCTCATACTGTCGTTCAGCTTGCGTCCTGTCAGGATAATTTCCGGATAGTAGCCTACCTTCATCGCTTTATGCGAAAGATAGTAAGGATCGACTCCGATACAGTGCCCACCAACCAAGCCTGGTCGAAAAGGCAAAAAATTCCATTTACTCCCTGCGGCCTTTAAAACTTCTTCGGTATCGATACCCAGTCGTCTGAAAATCAACGCTAGCTCATTTATGAGGGCAATATTGATATCTCTCTGAGTATTTTCGATAACCTTAGCGGCTTCAGCCACTTTGATGGAGCTTGCCTTATGGGTGCCTGCGGTAATAATGGAACGATAGAGGGCATCGACTTTGTCGGCTATTTCTAGTGTAGATCCCGAAGTCACTTTTTTGATAGTGGTGACCCGATGCTCTTTGTCGCCAGGGTTAATACGCTCTGGACTGTAGCCACAATAAAAGTTTTTATTGAAGGTGAGACCTGAATACTTTTCTAGTATGGGCACACAGACCTCTTCGGTCGCCCCCGGGTAAACGGTTGATTCATAGATAACAATATCGTCTTTCGACAGCACTTTTCCAACGGTTTCACTCGCTTTTTCCAACGGAGAGAGATCGGGGCGTTTATGAATATCAATGGGCGTAGGAACAGTAACGATGTAGATATTGCAGGTCTTGAGTTTATCGACATCAGTTGTATAACTAAGATGCGCGGCACTCTCAAGCGCAGCCGTATCAACTTCTAGCGTTGAATCATGACCTGAAATAAGAGCAGCTATACGTGAGCGATTAATATCGAAACCTGTAGTGAGGTATCTCTTCCCGAATTCGACTGCCAGTGGCAGACCAACGTAACCGAGGCCAATAACGGCTATTCTTGTATCTTTAGCGTTCACTCTATTCCTCTAAAATTATAATTCACTAAATGTTACCACCGAAAAATGGACATCAAAATCAGCGACCCGATTGGTCGTAGTTTGCAACACAAGATACTCACCATACAGGCCCAACAATCACTTAGGGTGTGCAGTCCGGGACAAACCCCTCACATTTTAACTATATTAGACCTTCGTAGACGAAACCCATAGGGGTTAGTAAATACGCGTAACCCCACTTATTGTCTGAGCACTGGAAATTACCGAATTTGATCCAACCCACATTAATAAAGAACTTAACCAAATAGTGTGTTTTACCCAAGCTAACGCCCAACTTCTCAGCCAGCTGGTGCTGAGTGAGATAAGGTTGCTGCTCAAGTATTTTGAGCGCGCTATATTCGAGCTCTTGATTAGTCATAATAAAGGGGTTAAAAGAGTAGTTTATTAGTTCAAGAAGGCTACCGCAGGACGCTGCAAGAACAGATCCTTAAGAAAAACGAACAATGAACAAGCTAAAAAGCTCCAATCCTATTCATTTTGAGCAAGATAGCATAAGTGAATGAAATTGCAAATTTAAGAGGTTGTAGTGTTAACTAGCTCACTATTATTGAGGTTTATTTTTGCTCCACCCAGCCTAGAGGCACTCACCTGTGAAATACCGTGCTTATCGACACTCTCCTTCACGTAGCTTTGTCGAGATATCAATTACAGGGTGATCATCATCGCGAGGCCCGATAAGCCGAAGAATGTAACCACGAGCAGTAGCATTACTACATCTTTACGAGATCCTTTTATGTGAGAACGAAAAGGTTTTTATCCATGATTAACTGATGCTAGCATCAATCAATTTACCCCTAAACCGAACTTTCAGCCCTATTAATTCAGGACCATTAAGGTAAACCAATCACCTATACATTAACCTATTAGGCAGACTTAATCAGACTTTCGGGCATAGTGCATCATTAACACTAACAACGCTGACAAAATCCCGCCGAGCAGAGTACCTAAAATACAGATAAAGGCCCGCTGAGGTTGCGATTTTTCTTCTGGCACCATACTTGGGCTTACCGCCACAAAGGCATATTCAGGGCTGGCCTCGGCCAACATCTTATTTTTCGTCTGCCCTTCAATAATAGCGTAAAAAACCTCTCGCATTTCGGCGATAGAGGTTTTCTCGATCTGATCCTGCAGGTAGTTAATATTATTGGTAACCTTTTCCACTTGGCGTTGCTGCATGTGCGCGTTAATGGCCGCCAAATACATATCCAACCACTGCTTGGCGATCTGCGGAGAGTAATACTCGATAGACACTGACACCAGCCCCGATTTTTTGTTTTCTGAAACAACTAGTCGCTCAGAAAAGGCTTCAAATAAGACCCAACTACTGGGCGGACCCGAACCGCATTCATTCTTCTTCAGCCATTGTTTATTTTCAGTGTCATAAGCGCCATCATTAATTAGAAGTTCATTAGATCCTTTGCTCCAGCCTTGAACCGCACAAAGTTCAAAAGCAAGATCATTATCAACAATAAAACCCTCTATAAAGCTCCACGATTTCATTATTTCTTGGGCAATTTTCGCTTCAGTGCTTTTGCCCCCACCTATTTCAACTCCGGCTAGAGATGCAAGACCACCCAACTGACCCAAGGCTCCTGAGAGGTCAGAGCTATCGGATTGTGCCGGAGCAAGCAGCGCTGTGGCTTTGTACTGGTTAGGTAATAACAGTGTGTAGATTACAGAGACAAAGGCAAACACTACTGTAATAGCTATAATTTTTCGACTTCCAGCCCACAGAACACCAAACAGTTCTCGTAGGTCTATTTCATCATCATATTGAGTATCATTCTGAACATTATTTTGCACGTTTTATTTCCTTTATTCTAGATAATTTCATCAAAACCTTCTGCAGCATATTTATTACAATTTAAAATTCTTAACAACCTCTTTATTTCCTATAGAAGATGTAGATATTTCTGTGACAACGCTTGTATTTAATAATTTTAATAACAATGTTACTCTATTTTTCGATTTCTTTGATAAGAATATTGCATCTATTCCTGCAAACCCTCCCTCTGTGATGGAGATATGATCGCCCTTTTGATAATCAACTACCGAAACATCCTCTTTGTATATACCTGATTCATCGAGCTTATCTTGAATTAATTTAATAATATTATTAGGGATAGAAGTAAATTTTTCTGAGAACATAACAATGTGACTAACCCCATAACTAGACTTAATAGCAGTCCAATTATCTAACTCAAAGTTAATTTGAGCAAAAAAATATCGAGGGAAAACTGGTACCGGAGAATTAAATTCACTATTTTTATTAGTAGGAACTATCAAAGGTAAAAAAGTTTTAAATCCTTGTTTTTGAAGATTTTCGTTAGCTTTTTTTTCTTGTTTTGCTTTTGTATAAATAAGCACCCAGATAATTTCTTTTTTTCCTTTTTTAACTAGTTTCATATTATGAAGTACTTAAAATACTAATGGTGCCCGGGGCCGGACTCGAACCGGCACGAAGTTTCCTTCGAGGGATTTTAAGTCCCTTGTGTCTACCAATTCCACCACCCGGGCTATTCTCATTGGTTATTCTACTTTGTTTTTTTTAATTTAAAACCAGAATGGAGGCTGAGGTCGGAATCGAACCGGCGTAGACGGATTTGCAATCCGCTGCATAACCACTTTGCTACTCAGCCACAGGTGCGTATTCTATTCAGAATTAAGAAATAGACTAGAGGTAATCTATCTTTGTTTAACTTAATTAAAGAATTTATTCCAAGTGACTAGATATTTATATAGCGAGATAACTGAAATTAAACTGGCAAGCCATAAAAATGTGATCGATAAGATAGATAGATAAAGGCCCAATCCTGGTGCAATAATGGCTAAAGATATCGCTATAAATTGAATAGTGGTCTTACTCTTTCCGACATAAGATACTTCTAAATTATTAATGCCGTCTATTTCAACTATGTATTGTCTAATAGAGGAAATTGACAATTCTCTTAGAACAATTATTAAAACTGGTATTACAAAAATTAGACTATTATTTAGCGTGATTAACCACACCAAGGTCAAACAAACTAATAGTTTATCAGCCAACAAATCTAATAAGGCTCCTAATGAACTTTCAGAATTAGTTTTTCTTGCAACATAACCATCAAGATAATCAGTTAATCCAGCTACAAGGAAACACATTAAGGCTAAAAAATTAAATTCTACTTTCTCAAGACTTGTGAGATAAATAACAGGAATTATCAAAAATATTCTTGAGAAAGTTATAAGGTTGGCAAAT
>Ga0209403_10007888_pt1 | contig 10376 bp, 7 predicted proteins | sample ArcticOcean_MG_C_8_FD_187440 | JGI IMG/M metagenome (GOLD analysis project Ga0209403, IMG submission 187440) | Marine microbial communities from western Arctic Ocean - ArcticOcean_MG_CB11_86 (SPAdes) (version 2) | ecosystem: Environmental > Aquatic > Marine > Oceanic | place: Arctic Ocean...
CCAAACTGGAGGCTTTGTCGTAAAGAGCTGCACAGTTTAGTAATTCCGTCATAATTGCAGGGCAAATATCCTCTAAGCCTTCATGATCATGCAGCTCAAAAAATAATGTACGCTAATTTGTTTTAAAACAAATATCGAGTTAATGTTGTAAAAAAATTGTGCGAATCAAAAACATAAAAGTTTCAGGATTCAAATCATTTTGCCATCCTGTCAATCTGCAGTTTAAACAAAACGGGATTACGATTGTTGTTGGTCCAAACGGTTGTGGTAAAAGCAATGTTGTTGACGCAATTCGTTGGGTACTTGGTGAACAGCGTGTAAAACACCTACGTGGCAGTAGCATGGAGGATGTAATTTTTTCTGGCAGTTTATACCACAAACCTTCCGGAATGGCGGAAGTCTCCCTGACGTTTTCTAATCCCAAAGGCGATACTCTTCGCCAATATGCAGATTACACTGAGATTGCTGTAACGCGCCGACTTTACCGTTCCGGAGAAAGCGTTTACATGATCAACAAAACTCCAGTGCGTTTAAAAGATGTGCGTGAACTTTTCATGGATACAGGAGTTGGCGGTACAGGATACTCAATTATAGAACAGGGACGTGTCGGTGAAATTGTTAGTTCAAAACCGATTGAACGACGAACTTTAATTGACGATGCGGCAGGTATTGTTAAGTTTCGTTTCAAACGTGAAACAGCTGAAAAGCGGCTGGAGGAAACGACACAAAATCTGCTCCGTGTAACAGATGTGCTTGGAGCACTCTCCGAGCAGGAAGATGGTTTGAAGGAGCATGTTGAAAAGGCACAAAAATATTTGGATCTTCAGCAACAATGCGGATTGCTTGAACGGCAACATCTATCGTTGAGTTTGCATCAGGCAACAATTAATGAAGACAATGCACAAGAACTGGTACAGGGGCACCAGCAACAGCAGGAAGACCTGCAAATCGAAAAGTCTGTTGTTGAAACAGAAATGGAACGGTTGAAGTTGGAGCAAGTTAAACGTGGTACACAGGTTGGCGAACGCCGAGAACAGCTTTTTCAAAAAGAACAAAAAATTCAGGAAGCAGAAAATCAACGTGAACTTGAAAAACAAAATCTGCAAAATGTGAGTGAACAGCAGCAGATTCAGGAAACTGAACTTGTAGAACTTCAGCAACGTTTGACTGAACGCGAACAAGAAAGAGTGGTAATAGAATCGCGTCTTAAGGAACTGGCGGAACGTTTAGGTGAATTACAGGCAAAACTTGTTAATATTGAGGAGTTACGAACTAAAGAAAATAGCGCTCTTCAGCAGGCCTCAGAAGATGCGTCAGCACTGCAGAAAAGACTGCTGACAGTACATACAGAATTAACAAATCAAACAAATCAAAAGAATTTTCTTGATGAACGTCTAGAAAATATGACTGAACGGCAGCAACGTCTTCAGGATCAGGAGCAGTCACACAGGAATCTACTGCAGGAAGCAACCCTCCAGGTCTCCGACGGCGAAGAACGCATGGAAAGCATCCGCCTGCAGAAAGTAGAATTGTCAGCAAAGCTGGCAGACCTTGAAAGCCGACTTGCAGGTCAGCACACACAGTTAACAGCAACAGAATCAGAACTCGAGGATCTACGCTATCAGCACAGCACAGCACAGTCACGGATTGAGTCACTGCACCAAATCCAGACTCAGTATGAGGGTTTTAGTGACAGTGTAAAAATATTTATGCAGTTGATGCAGGAGAATCAGGAGACAAAGAAAAAACTTGGAGTATCAGGACTGCTTGCAGACTATATTTCTGTCTCTGAAAAAACATTAACGGCAGTTTCTCCAGTGATGGCGGAAGTATTAGACTGGGTGGTGATAGAACGCGCCGCTGATTTTCCTGAACTGGAGAAATTTTCTAAGGAGCATGAGCTGGGGCAACTTAAGTTTGTGGCTTTGGATCGGCCTTCTTCAGTTCCGCAGGAGACCACAAAAAAGGGCACACCCCTTCCGGAGATTCTTGAGTTTAAAGCTCCTTTGAAAGAATGGGGAGAAAAGTTTTTTTCACGTTTTACGCTGCTCAAAGACGAAATTGATTTTTGGAATGAATCCGGAAAAAACCAGCCTGCAGCCCCTCATGAGTGGCTTTCGTCGTCCGGACTCCGTCTTACAAATTCTAATGTTAGCATCGGCAAAGTACAATCCGGATCGTTGGGTTTTTTGCAGCGTCAGCAGCAAATTGTAGATGTTGAAAAATATGCTGAAGATTTGAACAAAAAGCTGACAAAGTTGGAAAGTGAGCAGGAGACTCTGAGAATAAAATATAAAACCTTGAAGCAGCAACAGGAAACCTGCGAGGAAGAAACACGAAAACTTGAATTTGAGTTGTTGAGCTGCAACAAAGAACTGGAGCATCATCAGTTGGAAGAACGACGAACCCAGCAAACGGTTTCACAAATTGCTCAAGATTCAGCCACTATCCTGAGCGAAATGGAAACATCACGTCAGAAAGAAAATACTGCAACTACCTCAATTAAGACTCTGGAAGTAGAACGTTCTGAACTGGAAGAAAAAACAAAAGAAGTGCAGGAAAGTATCCTCGAGCAGCAAAGTCGCGCAGATGCATGTGCAGAGGAATTATTGACTCATCGAGTTTCTTTGACAGAGATTACTGAGCAACAAAAGAGTACTGATGAAACAGCGGAGCGTTTGCGACGTGAAAGTGCTGAAACAGGCCTACGTCTGAAACAGCTTGAAACATCACGTAGTGAAGCAGGACTGAGACTTGAGCAAAGCCGGAAGCGTATAACTGAAATTGATGAATCTTTTGCAGCTATGCTGGAGTCACGTACAATCTTGAAACTTGAAATGGACGATGAAATTCTACTGCATGAACAAAAAAGTGAGGAGCAGACTTTGCTTACTCAAAAACTTCAAGAACGACAGGGATTACTCGAAAACTCCGTAAGTGTCTCCCATCAGGAGTCAATAAAATTGACAGAATTCCGTATTCAAAGAGAACAGTTGGAAAACCAAATTACGGAAATAACAGATAAATCTCCGGAAGATATCCTCGCGGAAATGGATGTTGAGACTGCAGATCTTAAAAAAATGGGACAGGAGTTACACGGACTAAAAGTACGTTTGAATACAATGGGTGCGGTAAACCTTTCTGCACCTGAAGAATATGCTGTACTGACAGAACGGATTGAATTTTTGAAATCTCAGTCAGATGATTTACAGAAAGCACTGGATGATTTGAAAGAAACAATCAAGGATATCAATATCGAGTCCCGCAGACGTTTCAGGGAAATGTACGAGTTGATTAATGAAAATTTTAAAAAGGTTTTCAGCACGTTGTTTGAGGGAGGAGAAGCTAAACTGGTACTGACTGAATCAGAAGATCTCTTAAGCGCGGGAGTTGATATCGTGGCTCAACCTCCAGGTAAAAAACTGCAAAACATAAATCTGCTTTCCGGTGGTGAAAAAGCTTTGACCGCGATTTCACTGATCTTTGCTATTTTTTTGGTAAAACCAAGCCCGTTCTGTTTTCTGGACGAAGTTGACGCACCTTTGGATGATGTGAATGTGGTGCGTTTCAACCGTTTAATCACAAGTTTGTCTTATGATTCCCAATTCATTCTTATTACCCACAATAAAAAAACAATGGAAATTGGAGACCTTTTGTATGGAGTTACCATGGAAGAGCCAGGTATTTCCAAAACTGTTTCTGTAGAATTCAATGAAGCATCCCGCTTAATTGCCTAATTTATTGCTCATAAATCAATTCCATTACCAATGTTCAGTTATTGAACATTGGTAATTAAAGCGCATCAGACAAAAAATAAATATTTATATAAACCTAATTAATTCAAGACGACAAAATGCAAATAAAAATATTTGAAGGATTCGAAGATTTTGCCAAAGCCTTTAAAGAAGAAGAAACTAAAGACGTCTCAGGTACAGTTCAGGAAATACTCGCTAGTGTCCGTAAAAATGGAGATGCGGCCCTGCGTGAATATACTGAACGTTTTGATCAAGTGATTCCGGAATCCTGGCTGGTGCCAAAGTCGGCACTGGAAGATGCACTTGAAGGACTGGATCATGATCTTTTTCACATATTGGAAGAAGCCGCCGATAATATCATGTTTTTTCATGACCGTCAGAAAACTGACAGCCAACTTGATTTTAGTCCGGATGGAACAGTGCTGGGCTGGAAAGTTACACCTGTGGATAGTGTCGGAATATATATTCCGGGCGGCAGAGCGGTTTATCCTTCAACATTGTTGATGAACGTTATTCCGGCTCAAGTTGCAGGAGTATCCCGAATAGCAATGGTCTCTCCTCCCGGACCGTCCGGATTACCGCACCAATTAGTGATGGCAAGCGCAGCTTTGATGGGACTTGAAGAACTTTATGCAGTTGGCGGTGTGCAGGCAATCGGTGCATTGGCTTATGGTACAGAATCGATTCAGCAAGTTGTCAAAATTACAGGACCCGGAAATGTTTTTGTTGCTGAAGCAAAGAGACAGGTTTACGGAACCGTCGGTATCGATTCATTTGCAGGGCCGAGCGAAATTATGGTTGTTTGTGACCGTGACGACATTCCTGTGGAATACCTTGTTCGTGACATGTTATCACAAGCTGAGCATGATCCTGACGCAGGAGCTATACTTGTTACAACTTCCTCAAAACAGGCTGAAGAAGTGGCAAAACGTCTTAAAAATCTGATTCCAACTTTACCACGACGTGAAATAATTGAGGCTTCTTTCGCAAACCGTTCAGCCATCATTGTGGCACATGATCTGGAAGAAATTTTTGAGGCAGTTAATGAAATTGCGCCGGAGCATTTGGAAGTCCTGACAGAATATCCTTTTGAAGACCTGCACCGTATTCGTAATGCAGGAGCAATATTTTTAGGTCCAAACTCTCCAGAACCTGTTGGAGATTATTTTGCAGGACCAAATCACACCTTACCTACTTCAGGCTGTGCCAAATTTTCTTCACCACTTGGAGTACAGGATTTTGTTAAAACAAGTTCTGTCATCAGTTATTCTGCAGAGCGGTTACAGCGTCAGGGTGAGCAAATCATCCGCTTTGCTGAGGAAGAAGGATTATTTGCCCACGCAGAGGCAATTCGTGTACGTTTGGAAAATAAATAAGATTCGGAATTTTTTTCAGGGCCTATTGGGATTCTATTTTAGGCGGGTCTTCTTTTTTTGTTTTAAGCTCCTGCTCTCTGCGGGCAATACGCAGGCCGTCTTTTTTACCCAGAGAAAAAGCAAAATGCGCCGTTATACCAATTACTGTTCCAATGGCGACTACATGTAATGTGAAGAGCATATCACGTTAATAAATGCAGATAGAGACAGGGAAAGACAGCGTGCTGCCGTAAAATGCTATTGGAGTAATTATAGCTGAGCTGATCAAATAAAATAAAATAACTCCAACCAAAGGTGACCAGTCTGTACGTGTTCGGGGAAGATAACGCTGTATTGGAGTAATCAGAGGATCGGCAAGAACATGAATGATCCGCACCAGTGGATTATTTAATGACGGATTCACTAATCCCAGGATAAACCAGGCAATCAGCACGAACATACAAAAAAACAACAAGCTTTGTACTACAATACTTGTTCCCTGCAGCAAGTGACCTCCGCTCTGGAGCAGTAAACCTGCTACATCTGACTGCCCCTGTAAAATCAGGTTCAGTGAGCGTATCTCCGCCGGAATGACTATCTGGGCAAAGATCACAACCAGAATTGAGGCATAGGCGCTGAAATGTGCCATCATGACGGGCATCCGCTGTTCGCACCAGACCCATAATGGACGTGTTACCCTCCCTATCCACTGGACAATCTGATTATGCGGATCAGCGCTGACCCATGTCGTAACCACTGCGGCGATGATAATCCACTTGTAAACAAACAGTCCGAAGCAGGTTGCACCAGCCAGCCATTCAAGAAATTGGACCATTATATTTGTCGCTTTTCAAATCTTTTACGGGAGTGAAAGATTCCCCGCAACCACACTGATGACCGGTTTTCAACTGTTCAAAGACAAATCCCTGTTCAACTAAATTTTTGTCTGAGAAATCAATTTTTAACGGTCCTAAAATATCTGTGAGTGCTTCACGGTCAACGACGACAGAAACTGTCCTCGAGAGAATTTGTACGTCATTTGGACCAACCTCTTCGGGAGTACTAGATTCTAGTTCATATTTCCATCCGGAACATCCTCCAGGACGTGCGCCGATACGTAAAAAAGTATCTTCCAAACTTGAACCTTCTGCTTCACATGCTTCTTTAAAAACCTGTGCTGCCCGTTCAGTAAGAATGACTTCAGGAAGTGGATTTTCTGTTTCCGTAATCATATTGTTCTCTCAGAATAATAATTAAGCAGACTGATAAAGAGGGATAGAAGAGTCAACACTACTTGACCAACCATGTATCCCGTCAGAAATATTATACACTTGTTGGAAGCCCTGAGCAGCAAAATACTGTGCTGCCTGCCGGCTGCGTTCACCAAGATGGCAAATAAACATCAGCGCTGTGTCTTGATCCAATGTGTCAAGCATTTCCTCCACGAGTTCCTGATCAAGCAAGACAGAATTTTCCAAGCACGCAGCTTCCCGCTCTTGAGGTGTACGTACATCCAAAAGGCGAATATCAGGATTTTCTTTCAAAATCACAGAAGCTTCCAGAGCCGCTACTTCCCGCACTTCTGCAGGAGGAGCTGGAGGTGTGATTTTCATCTCCGGAAATGCTTCATTCAACAATTCACCAAGTTCACCGTTATTCGACATTTCTTCAACGACATCGGAACCACCCACAAATTCTTTGTTGATGTAAAGTTGAGGGATAGTCTGCCAGTTTGCGTAATCCTTGATTCCCTGCCGAATACTTTCATCCGCAAGCACGTTAAATGATTTAAATGGGACTTTCCATGAATTTAGAATATTTGTGATTTTTCCAGAAAAACCGCACTGAGGTGATTCCGGGGTGCCCTTCATAAATAAAAAAACAGAGTTGCCGCTGAGCATTTGTTCAATCTGAGCCTGTGGATCAGTTCCAGAGTTCCCGGAACTTTCCACATTGGGAGAAATTACTTTGAATTGCATAACTTTACACCGATTGATCGTTTAAAAAATTTTAGCTTATCTGAAACGTGAGTGAAAACAAAAATTATTAAATTCAGTAAGCATCTGTACAGCTTATAAAGAAACCGCACCAAATTAGTACTGATTGAATTATATTACGTTAAATGAGTGTTTAAGTCAAACATAACTTGCCCGCGGCACAGTTCCAGCTTTGCTTGTGGGTTAAAATAAAACACGAGATTTACAAAGCTCTAGTTTAATCTTCTCTAGCTAGTTTTTCGCTTTTTACATTCATGGACACAACCAGTATCATTCCGATTTCGGGAGACCATTTTGAGGATTTTATGCTGCTCACTAATAAGGAGCACAAATCCTTAAGAACGAAACAGGCCTGGCAAGTTTTACGGCAGCAGATTCAGGCTCATGTTCCCAGTTCACTCAGTGTAGATCTGAACCGAATTTGTGTTGACGCGATTAGGATGGAATTACTCATATTTCCTGTAGTTGAACATTGGAAACGTCCTTTGACGAATGCTGAGTGGGCACATATTGAAAATGAGGCTCAACTACTTGAGAAGCAAATGGAGAAACTGCGCAAGTTATCCAGCCTTGTCCGTAAAAAAGATCCACTCTCTTTTCCTGATCTTGCACCATTGTTCAACAAATTATTTGAGTATAATCAGGAGTTACGCAACAACTGGAAAACTTTCAAAAGTGCGTGGTCGGACTACAAGATGGATTGGCAACAGTTCCAAACCAAAAAAAAACAGTTACTCAGAAGCAAGCAAAAACCTGCCAAATCGCAAGCAGACACTTTTCAAAAAGACAATCCTGCGGATAAGGAAATTGAACCACCGCTGTCACCGCCTATGTTTTCGCGTGACCGCTGGCATGCCCTGCGAATCAGTTCAAAAGCACTTGAAATAGAAGTCCTGCATCAATGCCAGCGTTTTCGGGACGGAAGCATGCAGGAAGTGGAAGACTTAAAAGATGAGACACATCCTGGGGTTAAATTCCTAGTGGAAGAACTACGTAAAATATATCTTAAAACACACGGATTTGAGTTAATTGAAAGAGTAAAACTGGTTCAGCAGCGCAACGATCAACTAATGCAAGAGTTACAGCCTTATTTCCCTGAGCCGATTGTTTCAGCGGAAATGAAGTCAACAACAAAGTCATCCACTCAGTTGCGAAATACATCAACAGACAAAAGTAAGCAAGGCAAGTCTTCCGAACACAACATTTTACGGAGATTTTTGCTAATTTTACTGCTAATTTTCATGGGCGTGTTTGTCGTATTTCTACTGCAAAAACAGGATCTGTCGCCTGGAAAAAATATAATAAAACATTTAAAATTTTTTCCAAAAAACAAAACTTTGACTGCAAAAAGCTCAAGCGGTAACAAACCGTCAGAATTTAATATAGAAGACATGATGCAGGAATTTGGTTCGAATATCCCTGTACATGAATCAAATGAACGCCTGAAAAAAATGGTCACCGCACCACCTGAAATTTTGGATAATATTGCCAATAATATCCTACAGGAAATAGGAAAAAATACAGTTTTTGTCTTCTCAGAGGCACAAACTCTTTTCCTCTTTTGGAAAGGTAAAGTAGAAAGATATGCATCTCCAGAAGATTTAAAGAAAAAGTTGAAACAGCTTGAACAGAAATACAAGGATGTAGAATCACTCTGGAAAGAGATGGGTGACAATGCGCCAGAAAAGATAAAAGTGATTCCGGACATACTTGATGGCAAATCAACTTATGCTTTGGAAATGCTGGATGAAAACGGTGATCCGCTAAAAGCATACATGACTGAAGAGGGAGTTCTGCTGCGTCTGAGTAACGGTAAGCTTTTAGACAAACCGCTCACTCCACATGAAGCAGCTCAGAAAATTTCTGAATTATAAAAACTACAGTAAATTTATCTCAGTCTAGTGCTTTTGTAAACGCAGTCTGATCTGTATAATAGTTTAATTACTTTAGACGCTTAATTTTTAAAATATTTTTAGTAAGCCCAAAAAATGGAATTTCTCAAATATCATGCTCTCGGTAATGATTATCTGGTTCTCACTTCCGAAAATCCGGAGTATGCGGGAGCAGAACTGACAGCGGAACAAGTTCGTAAAATCTGTCACCGCAATTTTGGTCTTGGCTCTGACGGAATTTTAATTGGTGGAAAAGACACTTCCGGAAACCGCTTTAGACTGACAATCTTTAATCCGGACGGTAGTAAGGCAGAAAAAAGCGGAAACGGACTTCGTATTTTTGCACGTTCGCTCTGGGATCGAGAATTGGTAAACGAGTCGCCTTTTCAAATCATGACCTCAGGAGGCCTTGTCAGCGCGCAGGTCGAAAGTTCCGGAAAATTTGTGACCGTGGAAATGGGCAGTGTCAGTTTTCAAAGCGACAGCATACCGGTGACCGGAAAAAGCAGGGAAGTCCTTAACGAAACCCTGGAAATAAATGGTGAAGAAATATCATACTGCGCCGCCACCATAGGCAATCCGCACTGCATAGTGCTAAATCATAAAATTTCTGCGGAAGAAGCCGGACGTATTGGACCTTTGCTTGAAATACATCCTAACTTTCCAAACCGCACGAATGTTCAATTGTTGGAGGTATTGAACCGCGGCACAATCAGGATTGAAATCTGGGAGCGTGGAGCTGGTTACACTTTAGCTTCCGGAAGCAGTAGCAGCGCGGCCGCTGCCGTGGCGTACCGGTTGGATTTTTGTGATGCTGAAATCGCGGTATTAATGCCGGGCGGAAAAATCGACATCGCAATTAGTGAAAATTACGAGATCACCATGAAAGGTTCTGTCACTCGTATAGGTAAAATGACGCTTGATTTAGAGTGCCTGGATTTCGAGATTCCCGCATGACCGAAAGTTTATTGGGTGTCTTGACCATAGGTTTCCTCCTCGGAGCACCGGCAGGAATAACTCCTGGTCCAATGTTGGTGTTGATCATTTCCGAAACATTTCGTCACGGAATCCGCGCAGGGGCAAAAGTGTCGTTTATCCCTCTGCTGACAGATTTACCTGTTGTATTGGTTTCCGGATTTTTATTCTCAAAAATCTCAAATGTGGATTTCCTGCTCGGCGTAATTTCCATCGCCGGCGCAGTTTTTATTACATATCTTGGTAGCAGAAGTATCAAACTCGCTGGCGCCGAAATTCCGGATCATACTCCCAAACCTCTCCGCTTGCGAGAGTTAATAATCGCAAACTTGACAAATCCAAATCCATACCTTTTTTGGTTTACTGTAGGCGCGCCTTTGATGGTCCGTACGTTTCAGCAGA
>Ga0209403_10007896_pt1 | contig 10368 bp, 7 predicted proteins | sample ArcticOcean_MG_C_8_FD_187440 | JGI IMG/M metagenome (GOLD analysis project Ga0209403, IMG submission 187440) | Marine microbial communities from western Arctic Ocean - ArcticOcean_MG_CB11_86 (SPAdes) (version 2) | ecosystem: Environmental > Aquatic > Marine > Oceanic | place: Arctic Ocean...
GTCGATATCGAGTGGGCGTTCTTCAAGGACAAGCTTTTCCTGCTTCAGTGCAGGCCGATAACCACACTCGGCTGAAACGATTCAGTAACCCGGCAAGGAGAGAGAGTCCCAAAAGATCACGCCCCATACCCAGCATAGGATCATGTGACGGGTATCAGAGACCTAGAGAGTCGACCAGATGGATGAGCATCACCCGGAACCGCAACGAATCCCAATCCCGCAGGGGTTCCCGGTGAAATCGGCGGACCCGAAGACGAACAGTTGCCGCTCGTACAGGACCCTTAGCACGCCAGCAAAGGATCCTGGAATGTACGTCTACTTTAGGTTAGATCGCCGCTATTCGCCCTGATAACGTAACGATTCAGATCCACCCCTTTAAAAGTCGGGCGGATCGCCGCGTCTGGGTCCATAATCTATTGATCTCGTTTCCATGAATCCCCGATGGTCTGATTCTTGGCCGCCTTAATCCCTGATATTTACCCCATCGAGGAGTCCATCTCGAGCCGAATGCCTGACACATCCGAAGCATCGACCATTCCGAGCACTGGCGCGCGTGCGGCCCGTTGGACCGTTATCGCAGTGGTGCTTGGCGCCACATTGATGCCGCTCAACTCCACGATGATTGCCGTGGCATTGCCGGAGATGACCGACGATCTCGGCGTCACGGTTTCCCGTTCGGCGTGGCTTGTGACGGCGTACCTCGTAGCACTTGCGTCGCTGCTACCGCTCACCGGCGATCTTGCGGATCGGTTCGGGAGACGGCGCATGATCCTGTCCGGACTTACCGTCTTCGGTTTCGCGTCTATAGGGTCGGCCGTTTCGCCAGATTTCGAAACACTCCTAGTCTTCCGAATCCTGCAGGCGATTTCTGGTTCGATGGTATTACCCGCCGGTTGGGCCGTAATCCGAGAAGTCGTTCCCGAACACCGGCGTGCATACGCATTCGGGCTGATGGGTTCGATCATTGGTCTGTCCGCAGGCGCGGGACCGCCTATCGGCGGCCTTTTGACGGAACTCGCCGGCTGGCGCGGTATCTTCTATGTGAACGTCCCCGTTGTGGCATCAGCGTTGTTGCTCGGATGGCATGTCCTGCCACGGACCCGACAACGAGATGGGGCCGGGGGGCAATTTGATTACGCTGGAGCGGTACTACTTCCGGTTGTTCTAGCGGGATTGGCTGGGGTGCTCACGGCGATAGCTCGCGGCGCTCCGTGGGCGTTGGTCGGCACAGCCGCTACGGCCGTCGCCGGTGGCGCTGTACTGCTTGCGTTCATCGAGACGCGCTCATCATCTCCGGTAATTCAGCCGCGGTTGTTCCAGATACGGGCCTTCACCGCGGCGGCGGGCGGAGTAGCGTTCAGCAATATGGCAATGTATGTGACGCTGCTAGCGGTTCCGCTGATGTTGACCGCAAGGGGTGGCTACGCCACCATCCAAATAGGACTCGTTCTGATGGCGCTATCGATAGCATCGTTCATCGTGTCCCCGGTCGCCGGCCGTTTTGCAGATCGACTGGGTCGGCGGACCCCTACAGTGCTCGGACTGGCAATCTGTACATCAGCAGCCTTTCCGCTTGCCTTCGAGGGTTCCGATATCTCCGTGCCGGTACTGGTCGCCACCCTGATCGTGTTTGGCATCGGGTTCGGCATCGCAAATCCTGGTATGCAAACTGGTGCGATCGAGGCCGCCCCCGCAGACCGAACTGCCGCCGCTTCCGGGGTCTACTCCACGAGCCGTTATTTTGGCAGTATCGTTGGCTCTGCAATCCTCGCAGGACTGATTGGAGCCGACCGGACAAACGTGTCGGGCATAGATGGTGTGTTCATACTGGCGTTTGTCGCGTCAGCCATTGCGCTGGTCTCTGTGATCGGCATGGCGGCCCGGAAGCCAAGGGAATCATCGCCCGAACATACCGTGGCCGGAGGCTAGCGGCGAGTCGGGGGCAAGTAAAGGGTTGTCTGGAACAAGACTGTCGGGGCTGCGTGGGCTCCGCCCGGCGTAGTTCCCTGAATCTCTCCAAGGACTGAAATAGTGCGATTACGCGCTCGCGTCATACCGCTGGCTAGCGGAACACCGCTCAGCATGGGGCTAGATCCGGGCTAACGCTCGTTTTGCTGCCGCTACCGTGTCCGCCAAGTCCTGGTCTGTGTGTGCCAGGGAGACGAACCATGCCTCAAACTGAGACGGGGGCGGATATACGCATTCTTCCAGCATAGCGTGGAAGAATTTTGCGAAACGATCTCGATCGGTTGCCGATGCTGAGTCCATGTCAGTCACCGTGTCGCCGGTAAAGAACACTGTCAGAAGGGAGCCGACGCGATTGACCACCGCAGGGACCCCGGCTTCAGCGAACGCCTCAGAGAGGCCGTTGGCCAGCGCAACGCCCTTGCGGTCGAGTTCCTCGTATACGCCGGGCTTGGCAAGTTCTTCAAGCATGGCAATACCGGCCGCCATCGCCACAGGGTTTCCGGAAAGCGTGCCGGCCTGGTACATCGGTCCCAGCGGGGCTACGGTGTTCATGATCTTCGTGCTTGCGCCGTATGCTCCGACCGGCAATCCACCGCCGACAATCTTGCCCAAGCATGTTATATCCGGGGTTACCCCAAAGATTGACTGCGCCCCGCCGAGGGCGACGCGGAATCCGGAGATTACTTCATCAAAGATAAGAAGCGCACCGTCTTTCTCGGTGGTACTTCTGAGTCCTTCAAGGAACCCTTCAACGGGCCTTACAACGCCCATGTTACCGGCAACCGGCTCCACGATCAGTCCGGCAATTTGCCCCGGGTTGTCAGCGAACAGTTTCTCGACAGCTGCAAGATCGTTATAGGAGGCGACCAGCGTGTCACGAGCGTAGTCCGGGTGTACGCCTGCGCTGTCCGCTATCCCGTGTCCGGCGGCGGCGGACCCGGCGGACACGAGCAATGCATCTTCGTGTCCGTGGTATCCACCAATAAATTTTATAATCTTGTTGCGGCCTGTGTACGCCCGCGCCAGTCGGAGGGCGGACATCGTCGCCTCGGTCCCGGACGAAACAAATCGCACCATCTCAATCGACGGCACCGCGGACACCACAAGCTCCGCCATGCGAACCTCTGCTGCGGTGGGAGCGCCGAAGCTGGTGCCATTGATCACGGCGGCCTGAACAGCCTTTAAAACGGCGGGATGGGCGTGGCCCAGGATCATCGGACCCCAGGAGCAGACGTAATCAATCAGTTCATTGCCGTCTTCGTCCCAGACGCGCGAGCCTTCCGCCCGATTAAAAAAGAGTGGCGTCCCACCTACGGACGTCCAAGATCTTGCGGGGCTATTGACCCCCCCAGGGATAAGTTCACGGGCGCGGTCAAACAACTCTTGCGAGCGGGTGGTATCCAAGTGTCATCACCTGTCGGTCAGGCTAGAAGGGTTTTGCTATTCAATACGGGCAGGCGGGAATTCTACCCGAGCAGGGACTCTAAGGGGACCGGTTATCTGCCGTTGCGCTCGTCTACTTCAGACTCTATTTGAGCATCTTCATCACGGAGTCCAAACAGTCGTAAGATCGCACTCACCGCTTCATCATCATCACGAGTCCGGAGGAACGAGATCGGGTCCGCAAGAATTTTTGAGACGATCGATTTTGTCATCGATTCGATGACAGAGCGCTGCTCTTCGGTCAGATCCTTCAGACGGCGAAACCCGTTTTGTAGCTCCCGCAACCTGATCTCTTCGGCGTGTGCGCCGAGAACCCTGATCACCGGTTCCGTGGCAAGCGCAGTGAGTGACTCGTTAAATCGTGGCACGTCTCTGTCGACAATGATCTCGGCTTCCGCTGCGGCGCCTGCGCGGTCGGCGCGGTGCTCGTCAGCGATAGCCTGCAGGTCCGGGAGACCGTAGAGAGTGACGTTTGGCAGTTTACCAACCGTGTCCTCGATGTCACGTGGCATGGCTAGGTCGAGCATCACCAGCGTGTGGGGCTTGGTGTCCGAATTTTCGAGCGCAGCCTGTACCATTTCTCTGGTGATGATGGGTTCGCTGGACGCGGTTGCGGAGATCACTACGTCTGCGTTTGCGATGGCCGAGACCAGGTTGTCCCTGAGGACCCAATCGCCGCCAAGCTCTTCTGCGACGCGTTCGGTTCGTTCTGCGTTGCGTCCGGCGACCGTCAGCTGGCCAGCTCCCATGCGCCCAAGAGTACGCGCCGCAAGTTTGCCGGTCTCGCCCGCTCCAACTAGCAGGACATGACGATCCTTCAGCGATCCTATGGCCCGCTCCACAAGTTGAACTCCGATAGAGCTGACCGTTAGTCGGCTGCGGCCAATGCCGGTGGCCTCACGGATTCGTCTGCTACTGCGAAGAGCGTAGTGGAAGAGTCTGGAAAGAGGTGTATCGACCGAGCCGGCCTCGCCGGCCAGTCTCAGCGCGGTCTGTACCTGTCCGGCGATCTGGTGCTCGCCGATGACCATGGAATCAAGTCCACAGGTCACCCGAATAGCGTGTCGAACGGCTACATCACCTTCGTACACATAAGCGACGGCCGAGACCTCGTCCTCGTTGAGGTCTGCCATGGCCCCCAGCGACGCTACGAGTCGTGCACGGGCGCTATCAAGGTCTTCACCAGTGGTGTAGATCTCGGTGCGGTTACAGGTCGACAGGACCACTGTTTCTCCGAGCTGCTTTTGCAGTTGGAGTAAGAAGTCAGGAAGGTTCCGGTCATTGACCGAAACTCTCTCCAAGAGCTCTGTTGAGGCGGTCCGGTAATTCAGCCCGGCTACAAGGAAATTCAAGTTGGCTCCGTGTTGTACGCGACAGCGACAAAACTCTAGCACAGCGTGACGAAAGTCACAAAGCTAGTCCGAGCCATTCATCGGATAAGTCCATGCTACTATCCGGTCTCCCAGTCGCAGGTGTGCGATGACCCGGTGATGAAGCCGTAAACTACCAACAATTCACCGGATTACACTTGATCAGGCCCACATATTTCGAGACCGGAGAAGGATTTGGCCCTCAACATCAAATCGCCGCAAGAGCGCGGTTACACAAACCCGGACCTACTGGTCACGACCGACTGGCTGGCCGAGCGCCTGGACGACCCGAACGTTGTCGTCGTTGACCAAGATCTGCCGGAAAACTATGCCCGAGTTCACATTCCCGGCGCCGTCGTCTATCAGGATCACTACTACAAAGAACTGTCAGGCACGCCGTACATCCAGGACGCCCGGACCTTTGCGACAACGATGGAGTCTCTCGGCATAGGTGACGCGACGACGGTCGTTGCGTACGACTCTGACGCCAACCACGTAGCCGCCCGATTATTTTGGGCGCTCAAATACTACGGCCACGAAGACGTCAAAATTCTCGACGGCGGGTTCCCGAAGTGGTTGGTTGAAGGCAGGCCTCTGTCCAGAGAAACACCGACTCCACGGCCCGCGAGTTTCACCTCTAGACCGCAGGGCGAGGTGTTTTCCGACAAGGACGATGTCCTTTCCTGCACCACCGAAAGTAATGCCATTCTGCTCGACGTCCGTACAGATGAAGAGTGGAACGGAACCAACAAGCGTGGCACGGCCCGTGGCGGCCGGATTGGCAATTCCGTCCATCTAGAGTGGAAGAACTTCATCACCGAGGGCGACGTGCCAGTTATCAAGCCGGCAGACGAGTTGCGAGAGATGCTTGAGGCAAACGGGGTGACTCCTGAGAAAAAGGTCGTCACCTACTGACAGGGTGGCATCCGTGCGTCGCACGGATTTCTGGTTCTCCAGCTTCTCGGCTACGAAAATGTCCGAGTTTACGATGGCTCCTGGCGGGAATGGGGCAACGCGATCGGCTACCCGATCGTCACATGAGCGCGTTTGATCCCGGGGGTTGATTGCGATCCATCTCCGGGCCTTTCTCCCAGTGGGAGAGGGGATGTGCGCCCCTGGTCCTATACCTTCTCCGTGCGCCTATTCGTTTCTTTGAATCATTAAGGGGATCGTGTGCCTGAGCCCTTGCGCCTTACTTCTGGACAATCTGACGACATGTTTGAGCTGTTGCGGCAGATGACCCTGATCGAGTCCCCTACTTCAGACAAGGCCGCAAACGATCGTTTGATAGAGATTGTTCGAGACCGATTTGAGACTCTTGGAGCCACAGTAGAGATCGATACGCAATCAGAGTTCGGGGACCACCTCGTCGCACGCTGGCCTGGAGAAGGCAAAACGGGCCTTGTGATCGGGCACATTGACACCGTTTGGCCGATCGGGACTTTGGCCAACATGCCTTATCGGGAAGAGGACGGGAACATTTACGGCCCGGGCGTTCTGGACATGAAGGCCGGGATCTCCGCCACAATCACGGCGCTCGATATGCTCAGAGACACAGGCAACTGGCCAAAACGAGCGCTCACGGTGCTGATCAACTCGGACGAAGAGGTCGGTAGCCCAAGCTCGCGGCCGCTCGTTGAAACCGAGGCTGGTAAGTCGGCTTACACCATCGTCATGGAGCCGGGGATGGGCATCGCACTCAAGACGGCTCGTAAGGGGCTAGGTGAATTCCGGCTCCACATCAAGGGCCGAGCATCGCACGCCGGCGCTTTCCCGGAAGATGGCATCTCGGCCATCGAGGAGATGGCACATCAGATCCTTCACATACAGGCGCTTAAGGACTGGGACCTGGGCACGACCATCAATGTCGGCCTCGTAGATGGCGGATCGGCCCGCAACACCATTCCGGCCGAAGCAAACGCCGTCATCGATGTCAGAGTCACATCAGCGGACGAAGGTCACCGCGTCACGAACGCGCTGCACAACATCAAGCCGGTAAACCCGGAGGCCTCCCTGGAGATGACGGGGACGCTGCACCGCCCTCCGATGGAGCGCGAAGGTCCAGTGGCCGAGCTTTTCAGCCGCGTCCAGTCGATTGGTGCAGAACTCGGACTTGAACTCAGTGAGTCGTCGACCGGCGGTGGCAGCGACGCAAATTTGACCGCGGCGCTTGGGATTCCCACCATAGACGGTATGGGAGCGGTGGGTGAACACCCACACGCAGACGGCGAGTACCTGGCCATCTCAGAGTTGCCGAAGAGGGCCGAATTACTAGCCCACTGCCTCAGGAATTTGTAGGGCGATTTGATTCGCCCAACGGCCCGTCATAAGACCCGGAATCGTACGGGTCTGGTCGCTTTCCGGCCGGGATTAACAGTAGTGGCCGACCGGACGTGCGTATCACTTCGTCCGCCGTGCACCCGAGTATGGCGCGGAGCCAGCCCCTGCGAACAACAGAAGCCATGACCAGCAGGTGCTCCGGTGCCGACTCTTGAACGGCTGTCAGTGTGTGCGCCACGGGCCCTACCTCTACGCGGGTGCTTACTTCAAACCCTTCCTCCAGTAGCAGGGCCGCGTGGTCTTTGAGATACCCTTCGGCCAACTCCACAGCGCCCCGAACGAATCTCGGGGCCACGCTGCTCAGCTCCGCGGCGTGGTTGAACCCTGCTATCTCCGGCACCACGCGAATGAGTGTGATCGGCAGGTTGCCCACGCGGGCGATGCGACGGACGTAAGGAAGCGCGAACTCCGATACGCGTGTCCCGTTCAATGCCACAAGCAGTCGCGTGAGCGGAACATCTCCACTCTTCATATTCCTAGCCCGGTGTCCATTCAGTATTAGCATCGGGATCGGGGACCGGACCCGGATTTTTTCGCTGACGCTTTCCGTAACGTGTCGAAGCGCCGGATGGCGTTCACCGGCTGCCAGCGCCATCAGGTCAAATCCACCGGCCGAGGCCCGTGACACGACGGTATCAACAAGCTCCCCAGCGGCAGTAGTGGAGTGCGCCATGATGCCGACGTTATGAAACTGCTCCACCACTTCTGCAAAGTACTCCCGTGCCAGACCCTGGGCACGGTCCGTAAGCATGTTCGGGTACTCGATCTGCAAGTGACCCGTCGAACGTGATCGTGTTGGACGTAGGACGTGCAGCAACGTCAGCTCGGAATCGCACCAATTCGTCATTTGGACGAGATGGGGCAGAATTCTCTCCGTGCTCTCGGAACCGTTCATCGGGACTAGAATGCGATTGAACATGGGAAAAGATTAGCCAGCGCCACTATAAACAAACCCCGCTGACTCTCGGCGAGTCTCCGATATTGCCCCGAGGCTGGCAAACTAATTCTATTCCCCCACTCGGACCCTGGTGCCGATTGGATTGAATACGAAATTTGAAAGCTGACGCCTGTGCGACGGTCCTCGTGGCGGCTAGACTAAGAACACTGTGATTCATCCGGGTCTGGATCGCCAAATTCGCCCGGGGAATCGATGTCGTTACCTGACGCTGGGCGGTTTCGCCCGATTCACACGAGAACTTCCATCACTCTTGCCGATTACCCAGTCTAAACTTGACGAAGTAGCCCTTTCCAGAGCCGAATATGAGGCGATTGTTGATCGTCTCGGGCGCGACCCAAACCCACTCGAACTCGGGTTGTTTGGATCGTTATGGAGTGAGCATTGCGGCTACAAGCACTCGAAACCGCTTCTCCGGACACTGCCTGGGGACAGTGACCGATTGCTCACCACACTCGGCACAGAGAACGCCGGTGTTCTGGACATCGGTGACGGGATGGCGATCGCTATGAAGATTGAATCCCACAATCACCCGTCGGCTATCGAACCACGTGAAGGCGCGGCGACCGGCGTCGGTGGGATCGTGCGGGACATCTTTGCGATGGGCGCTCGCCCGATTGCGCTCCTGAACTCGTTGCGGTTTGGCAAGCCGGACAGCGCCCGTAACCGTTATCTGCTGGATGGCGTTGTAGGCGGAATCTCTTTTTACGGAAACTGCCTTGGCATCCCGAATATCGGTGGTGAGGTCGTGTTCGCCTCCTGTTACGACGGCAATCCGCTTGTGAACGCCATGTGCGTTGGGCTGATCGAGGACGGATTGATCATGTCCGCCCGGGCCGAAGAACCTGGAGATTTGCTGCTACTAGTCGGCTCCGATACGGGCCGTGATGGAATTCACGGCGCGTCCGGCCTGGCTTCCCGTACTTTTGAAGAGCAGAACGAACTTCGGTCCGCCGTACAGGTCGGCAATCCTTTTCTTGAGAAGGTCTTGATAGAGGCCTGCATGGAGGTTATCCGACTCGATAGCGTGGTCGGGCTGCAGGACTGTGGTGCGGCCGGAATTACGAGCGGCGCTATCGAGATGGCCGAACGCAGCAACATGGGGTTGCGTCTTGACGTGTCTGTTGTCCCCCGGCGCGAAGAAGGTATGACGCCGTATGAGGTGATGTTGTCTGAATCGCAGGAACGCATGCTGCTTGCTGTGAAACCGGGGCGTCAGCACGAGGTAGAAACCGTGTTCCGTAAGTGGGACCTGGACGCCACCCAGATCGGCGAATTCGTGGACGGTGATTCGGTTGTGATCCTGGACGGTGAAGAGGTGATGTCCGAGACTCAGATCAAAGTACTGACGGACCCGCCCGAATACGAGTTCGATCCACCAAAACCGGCCTGGATAGTGACCTTACAAACGGCCGATCTTGACGCCATCCCAATCCCGAACGAATCGCCATCAGACCTGCTTCTGAAGATGCTGGCTACTCCGAATATCGCCTCCAAACTGCCGGTGTTCAGGCAGTACGATCACCAGGTGCAGACGAACACGGTCGTGGCTCCCGGTGGAGACGCCGCTGTAATGCGACTGAAGGGCAGCAAGCGCGGTATATCTTTATCCACGGACGGCAACGGTCGTCTCTGTTACCTGGACCCATACATAGGCGGCCAAATAGCGGTCGCAGAGGCTTGCAGGAATGTGTCAGCAACCGGCGGCCTTCCGGTTGCGATCACCGACTGCCTTAACTTCGGGAGCCCGGAGACCTTAGACGGCCAGTACCAGCTTATGCAGGCGGTTGCCGGGATCAAGAAAGCGTGTGAGGCGTTCGACATCCCGGTTATCAGCGGCAACGTGAGCCTATACAACGAAGCGCCCGGTGGTGCGATCTACCCGACGCCCGTGATCGGCGCTATGGGCCTCTTGGACGATGTCCGGAAGCATGCGTCGGCCGGGTTTGCAGGAGACGGCGATGTTGTTTATCTCATTGGCTCAGCGTCAATCAAAGGGGATGCTTCGACACTCGCCGGAAGCGAGTACATGGATGTGATTCTGGGTAAGGTTGAGGGGCAGCCCAAGCTTGATCTCGATCTAGAAGTGAAGACGCAGCAAGCGTGTCGCGACGGAATCGTCGCCGGAGTTGTGCGGTCGGCTCACGACGTGTCCGAGGGTGGCCTTGCGGTCGCGCTGGCAGAGGCGGCGATTCTTGGAGAACGAGGTGTCGTGGTTGACGTCGCTCTGGGCGGTCGGTGGGACGCAGCTCTCTTCGGAGAGGCGCAGTCACGCATCATCGTGACGGTGGC